>Ga0209427_10006948_pt1 | contig 12849 bp, 6 predicted proteins | sample DeeMarSWOR136_30_FD_187465 | JGI IMG/M metagenome (GOLD analysis project Ga0209427, IMG submission 187465) | Marine sediment microbial communities from White Oak River estuary, North Carolina - WOR-1-36_30 (SPAdes) (version 2) | ecosystem: Environmental > Aquatic > Marine > Intertidal zone >... | reverse complement strand
ATAATTTTTTTGCCGCTTTTATGCACTCTATCAGCAGCAAAGAACTTGCCTTCAACGAAGCGATACAGATGTGTAAAGAAATAGATGATTTGGGCTTTGTACCGAATTTTTCATCTTTAAATAATCTGAAAAGCCGGGATCGCTCACAGCCTCCGGTAGGTTCTATGATGGTACATGAAATCTACCGCCGTTATCCCGAGAAATGGTTTCTTGAAGAGGTGTTCGATCGTTTACTGACTTGGAATCGTTGGTGGGAAAAACATCGCGACTGTGACGGTTACCTGTGCTGGGGATCCAATCCGTTTAAGCCGGTGTTCAACGACCCACGGGAACTGGTACAAAACAGCTTTCAAGCTGCAGCCTATGAATCTGGACTGGACAATACTCCCATGTACGATGGCGTGCCTTTCGATAGCACAACGCATCTGCTGCAGATTGCCGATGTGGGGTTGATGGGATTATATATCGGTGATTGTGAAGCCTTACATGAGATGGCGGATATTCTTGACCGTGGAGATGAAGCGAAGGAACTGCGCACTAGGGCCATGAAATACCGTCAGAAATTGCAAAGTCTCTGGGATGAGGACTTTGGACTTTTCTTGAATAAGCGTCTGGATACTGGTGGGTTAAGCCGACGTATCTCCCCCACGAATTTTTATGCTCTGATCGCTGAAGCAGCCACCCAGGAACAAGCCGAGCGAATGATTAATGAACATTTTTACAATCCGAATGAATTCTGGGGGAAATGGATTATGCCATCAATCGCCCGCAATGATACAGCATATACAGGGGATGATTACTGGCGGGGAAGCATCTGGGCACCAATGAATTTTCTTGTTTACTGGGGCATGCGCAAGTATAATCTGACAAGAGCTCGTAAAGATTTAGCACAAAAATCAAATGCTTTGCTCATGAAAGAATGGCTTGAAAATGGCTATATTCGTGAAAACTACCATGCCGAAACAGGATCTGCTCCTGAGAAACGCAGCGATCATTTTTATCACTGGGGTGCACTGCTGGGAATGATCGCACTGATGGAAGGGGGAACCTTATGAACAAAAGATGGCCGCGTAAATTTGTTTTAGCTATAGTTTTTATAGCTCTGTTCACAAATGCGCTTCAATCCGCTGATTTACTCACAATTCAACCACTCACTGACAAAATCCTCGTGCTTCATTTTGATGAAGGTCATATCGATTATTTTGGTATCCATCAGGATCGATATAACGGTAATAAGATTTATTACGCTCAGCTAAATATTGGCAGCGCTGTTGATTTGGCTAACTATACTATCACAAGTGAGGACGATGAACAATATAATGAAAACCGCACTCCTATAGCTATCGGACAAAAATCAAAAGGGGTGGATTTTAACAATATCTATGATCCTAACGAACCCAAGGTAATTAAACATCACTGGATTTATATCGAATTACCCTCTGCCATGCAAAGAGGAAGTATGTATACTGTGCGATTAAATGAGATTGCCTCAAATGTAAATACTTATTCGTTTTCCTATGATGAAAATAAATTGCATTCCCCAGCTATCCATGTAAATCAGATCGGTTTCGTACCGAGTGCACCAAAATACGCGTATATTTCTCATTTTATGGGTTCATTCAACACAGCAGAACATGAAAATGGTGCGCTTAATTTAGATGGTTATGCAAACAGTACTTTTCATATTGTGCGAATATCAGACGATTCGGTTATGTATTCAGGGACAATTACCAAGCAGCGTGATAAAAGCGATGTGGATTTTACCCGTGACGACTTTACGAATAAAAACATGACTCGTGCTGATATCTGGGAATGTAATTTTTCATCATTTACCATCCCGGGTGAGTACAAGGTGGTAGTTGAGAAAATGGGATGTTCATATCCATTTGAGATCGCAGAAGATGTATACCGCGAATCTTATTATTATACTTCACGGGCTTTGTTTACTCAACGTCAGGGGATTATCCAGGAAATTGAACCGGATTTGATCTATCCGCGCGATCAGCGCACTGAAGATGGTATTGAAATGAAATATTTTCCCAATTTGACTGGGGAAGATAGTTTCGATCCGGATTCAGCAGTGGGTAATGTCTATGGGGTATGGGGCTGGTATCACGATGCCGGTGATTGGGATGGATACGACACACATTATCGTGTGCCGATGACACTTTTAGCATTATACGATCTCAAACCAGAGAATTTTGGTGATGGCGATATCAATGCCAGGTATAGACTTGCGGATGGTGAACCGTGGATTAATGAAGGTGTGAATGGTATTCCAGATATCCTTGACGAGGCGATGTGGCTGATTAACTTCTTTAAAAGAGCACAGGATTCTTTAATTGCCCAGGGCTATACAGATGGTGGTGTCCCAGGGTATGTTGGTGTTGATGCAGGTGCAGATGGTGGAAAGCCTTCATGGGAAGATACGCGTGTCCTGGCTTTGAAAGGTGGAAACTCCGTGGTTATGGCTTACCGCTATGCAGCGTGCGCTGCTTGGCTAGCAATTTGTCTCGATAAATTCCAGGGTGGAACGCATGCTGATAGCCCGGAATGGATTGAGGAAGCAAGAACAGCATATCAATGGGCACATGATCAAAATAAAGATTCAGAAGATGATGTCAACCGAGCCCGAATGGAAGCCTCTGCTGCACTATATCGCTATACTGGTGAAACATCCTATCAAGATGATTTCAGAAGCTCTAAAAACAATGATGGTAGTTGGAAGTATAAGCTGTGGTTTAATATAAATCCCTGGCATTATGCTGCCACACTGTTCGGTATGATTCCGGATGATCACCCTGGTCTTGATAGAGATTTAAAGCAGGTGTGTATCGATGATATTGTTACCCAAGCCAATTTAGAAACCGTGGAAACGGCTAATGATAGAGGATTTCGCTACGGTTTGGATAAGGATATTCTTTTTATGCTTGGTACATTTAGCACCCCCCATACCTATCTTGCAGCAGTAGCATATGAATTTACAGGTGATCAAAAATTCTTGGACGCTTGTTACAGTACTTGTGATTATTGTCTTGGTGGTAATCAGATGGACATGGTAAAAATGAGTGGATTGGGTGAAAATCCAGAACGCCAGCCGTTTCATCCGGACTCATGGTATTTGATCGATTACAACAGCAGGGTTTACACCAATCCAATCTTGCCCGGTTATGTGACCTACGAAATGCATAAAACAGGAGACTGGATGATGGGAGAAAACTGGAATTGGGTTGGAGATGAGGATTATTCACGATCTACCGCCTATCCTGCAATTGCCAATTTTCCGGATGCAGAAGCGCGATTCTGGAACCGCAATAGTATCGCTGGAAGTGAATTTACCATTCACCAAACCCAAGTTATGGCCATTTTCGGATACGGTTATCTCTGCGGTGAGTACGCAGGACCTTTTATTCCCAATACTCGGCCAACAGTAGCATTGAATTTGGTCAAAGATCAGCCAATTAGAATGGATAGCACTGTGGTTTTATCCGTAATCGCTTCACCGGATGTCAGAAAAGTTGAATATTACTATGATTGGCATTTTATCGGTGAAAGTACAGATAAAGTCAACAATTTTGCATTCGAGTGGGATCTCTCTAAATATAAAATTAATAAGGGAAGAAGACTTATCACCGCCAAAGCGTATGATGATAAAGGACTCGAATCCAAGCCCTCCGAAGCAGGGGAGGTCTATGTTACCATCGAAACAGCGAGTGCTATTAGAGAGAAAACCGGCCAGAAGATTCATTTTGAACTGAAACACAATTATCCCAATCCTTTTAATCCAAGAACATCCATTGCATTCACATTACCAGCGCATGACTACACCAAACTGGAGGTATATAATACCCTGGGGGAGCTGGTCGCGACGTTGATCGATGGAGAATTGTCTGCTGGAAGTCATAAAATCGAGATAGATGCCACTTTTCTTTCGAATGGAATATATTATTACAGATTGCAACAGAAAGCGAAAATGGATGTGAAGAAATTTGTTGTTTTGAAGTGAATATTTGCCGCATGTAATCGGGAGGAAAGAATGAAATTTTTTAAACACCAAAACCTAATTTTCAGATTATTGATAATAACTGTAAGTTTTGTTGGGCTACTAAATGCTGCAGAAAATTTACCGTTTACTTATATCCAAATTGATGATAATAAAGGTAAATGGGGAGATTTTAGCCAGAATGAACCCAAATGGCTAAGGTTTTTCGGTCTTAATGCCAGGGATGTAAATTTCGATGGATATAAAGATATCCTATCTGGCCGCTACATCTATATAAATCCGGGTAGTAACATGGAAAGTGAATGGAGACGAATTGATCTCGGTATCAATGTAGATGGGATGTTGTTTATCGATGTGGATGGAGATGAGTTCGTGGATATTATTGGTCAAAATCTGCCCAATGTATACTGGATCGAGGCTATTAATCATGAAGGTACAGCCTGGGCTTCTGTTATTATTGATTCTTTACCTGCTACTGAACATGTGAATGGTCAGGGATATGGAATTGAAGATGTGATAAAGGGGGGAAAACCTGAAATACTTCTTTCAGCCGCAGGGGGTATATTTTATTGTGAGGTTCCAGAAAATGTAAGCCCTGAAAACTGGAATTTTGCATTGGCGGCGGAAACCAAATCAGAAGAAGGCTTTGCTTTTGCAGATCTGAACCAGGATGGTTACCCTGAAATTATTGCTGGTGATATCGATGCAGGAGAACATCCGACGTCGCTTTATGCTTACATTAATCCCACCGATGGCACTGTGCCATGGAAACGTAAACTGATTGGCAGAACCGAACATGCCATAGATCGAGTTGAAAGTGCAGATTTTAATGGTGATGGAAAACCTGACATAGCAGTAAGTGAAGAACGCTGGCCGGGAAAAGAACCGGATGCCAACCTGTATTGGTTTCAATCACCAGAAAATCCTTTAGAAAGCGCATGGCAAGCCCATTTACTGATTACCCAATATTCCATGAACAATCTTGATGTTGGCGATATTGATTTGGACGGAGACATGGACATCGTAACCAACGAGCATAAAGGGCTTGAATATAAGACACAAGTTTTTCTGAATGACGGAAGCGGGAATTTTAAATTTATTACGATTGATACCGGACATGAGAATCATTTGGGTACGCAATTATTCGATTTGGACTGTGATGGGGATTTAGATATTATTGGTGCTGGCTGGGATAACTACAAGTTTATGCATGTCTGGCGCAACGATTTGAAATCGGTTGTATTTAGATGGAAACACTTGTCTTCATCAAGCGGAGAACTACCTCCAACTCAATTGGGAAAAGAACAAACCTCTTGCCTGGTTGCGGATTTGGATAAAAACGGTATAAATGACTTTGTGTTAACAGATAGGAGTGTAGCTCCTTCTGTAGTTTGGTACAGGCGCTCTGGCGAGGGATGGGAAACTTTTGTCATTGATAATGAAAAAGTTCGTATCGAGGCCGGTTCCGCTTTTGAGGATATTGATCAGGATGGTGATATAGATATTCTTTTTGCAGGCGATGGAGGTTCAAACCAGGTATGGTGGTGGGAAAATCCATATCCCGAGTATGCAAAGGATAAATCCTGGAAAAGGTATCTGGTAAAAGACGCTGGGGAGAACAAGCATCACGACCAAATGTTTGGTGATTTTGACGGAGATGGAAAATCTGAACTTGTCTTCTGGAACCAAAATGCCATGCAACTTTGCCTGGCTGAAATACCTGAGAATGTTAGGAAAGTCAGAGAATGGGAGTATAAGCCAATATTCAAATACAGCAGCGATAGCGAGATGCAACAAATTGGATATGCTGGGTATCCTGCCTGGAAAGGTATTAATGAACATGAAGGTCTTGCAAAAGCAGATATTGATGGAGATGGAATTATCGATATTGTGGGTGGCGGGCTGTGGTTCAAATACGATAACGGTAAATTTTTGCCCCAAATAATTGACCAAAGCTATACTTTTTCCCGCTCAGCAGCCGGGCAACTTATTAATGGCGGTAGACCAGAAGTGATTTTAGTAGCCGGTGACGGTGTCGCTCCAATGTATTTATATCAATGGATCGAAAAATCGGACTGGCAGGGGAACTTGACCGGCACAGGTACATGGATGAAAAAAATGATTTTACCTGAGGTGTATAATGGGCATACTCTAGATATAATTGATTTCAACGGCGACGGACATTTAGATATTTTCTACGGTGAAATGCGACTTGGAAACGGTAATCCCGATGCCAAAATCGGGATTTTACTTGGTGATGGTAAAGGTAATTTTATCGTTCATCAAGTAGCAGAAGGAATTGCCGTACACGAAGGTAAAATTGCCGATCTTGATGGTGACGGTGATTATGATATACTTGCCAAACCCTACCAATGGCAAGCACCAAGGGTAGATGTTTTTATTAATGCAGGAAGGTGATATTGCTGTTGAAATAGAGTCCGGTCAATCGATTGAATTTGATGCTTCTTGTTCAACAGATCCTGATGGTGATAATTTATATTATGAATGGTTTATATATCCGGAGGCGGGTACATTCGAAGCAACCGATAAGGAAATGCTTAATTATTACAATAAACCTCGGGTATCTGTTTCGATTCACAACAAGGCAAAAGATAAAAGTATTCATTTGATTTTGAAATTGAAAGATCAAAATGAACCAAGTTTAATTTCTTACAGACGGATTATAATAAATGTAAACTAAATATGTCGGATAATTATGAAAACAATTATATGTATTCTTTTATGCTTAACTTACTCCTTTGTGCTAGTTGCACAACCTGTAGAAGTCTCAAAAAACAATCGCTTTCTTCAAACTCCTGATGGAAAACCCTTCTTTTGGCTGGGGGACACAGCCTGGGAATTATTTCATCGCTTGAATCGTGAAGAAGCCAAAAAATATCTCAAAAATCGTTCGCAAAAAGGTTTCAATGTGATCCAGGCGGTTGTATTATCTGAGCTTGAACCTTTTACGCGGGCGAATGCTTATAATGATTTTCCATTATTGGAAGGTGATATTTCCAGACCGGATACGACTAGCGGGCAAAATCCTGAAGATTCAATCAAATATGATTACTGGGATCATGTAGAATGGATAATTAAGAAGGCGGCGGAATATGATATTTTTATAGGTCTATTACCATGCTGGGGAGAGTATGTCACTCCCAGATTCAGGGAAAGAACCATTCAGACGCCCCGCCAGGGCTATGACTATGGGTGGTTTATCGGTAAGCGCTATAAACATCTTAATGATTATATTATCTGGATTTTAGGAGGTGACCGTCTACCTGATGAAAGAGAGAACGGTATCGAAATCTGGCGGGCTATGGCCGAAGGCATCACCGATGCTGTGAACGGTGAAAAGAACTTTAATCAACTTGCGGATTACAGAAAAACATTTATGACCTACCATTGCTACCGGTCATCCTCAACCTGGTTTCATCAAGATGCATGGATTGATATGCATACCTGGGGTTCCTATCATGAAAAGCGTGACAATGAGCGGGCTTATTTTGAAGCTTATAAAGACTGGAATTTACCCAGTCACAAACCGACGCTAAACAGCGAACCGGCTTACGAACTTCTGCCAATTAACTATCACTGGAAAGATGCATCACTGGGGTATTTTGATGACTTTGATGTTCGTCAAATTGCCTTCTGGTCTGTTTTTTCCGGTACTTGTGGTCATACCTATGGTTGCCATCCGGTTTGGCAGATGTATAAAAAAGAAAATCCCAATCCGCCCCTGACTAATACAGTTCACAAGGAATGGTTTGAGGCATTGGACGAGTCTGGAGCCTTTCATATGACACATCTAAAAAACCTCTTATTGTCACATCCCTTTTTTAGCCGTATACCCAATCAATCATTACTAGTTGAAAATCCTTATGATCCGACTGGTTATCTGACCGCTTGTTCCGGCGATGGTTATTTCTTTGTTTATATTCCCACAGGAAAAACTGTACAGATTGAAACGGGTTTGCTCAAAGTAGCAACAATTAAAGTATGGTGGTTTAATCCCAGGACTGGCGAAGTAATTTCAGAAGGGAAAAAAGTAAACCAGGATATCATTGAATTCGATCCGCCAGGTAAACGAAAGAGAGGGAATGACTGGGTACTTGTTATAGATGGTGGTGAAAAAGAATTTCCAGAACCTGGAAATTATCTTGGAGAAAAACCATGAAAAATCTTATTTTTTTAGTTAGCTTATTGTTCGTTTTATTTGCTTGCAGCTCTGAAAGAGCTGAACTACCCCCGCCAAATATAGTCTGGTTAGTAAGCGAAGATAACAGTCCATTTCTAGGATGTTATGGAGATGAGTTTGCAAGTACTCCGAATCTAAACAAATTAGCTCAAATAGGTGTGAAGTTCAACAATACGTTTGCCAATGCCCCGGTTTGTGCGCCTTCCCGCTCGACTATTATCAGCGGCATGTATGCCACCTCTATGGGAACACAGCATATGCGCAGTGAAAATCCCACACCTAAATTCATGAAATTCTTTCCCTGCTATTTGAAAAAAGCGGGATATTACACCACAAACCGTATTAAAAAGGATTATAATACCACTGACCAGGATAGCGTTTGGGATAATTCTGATTGGTGGGGGTGGAAAGATGCATTTATAGGCAGAGAAAAAGATCAACCGTTTTTCATGATGTATAATACCTGGATGAGTCACGAGGGAAAAATTCATCCTAATACAGATGACTGGGAATATTTTCACGGTACTATGAAAGACCACGGTATTGATTCTACAACCTATCAAAAATGGTGGGATGAAGCCAAACACGATCCGGAATTGGTCCCCATTCCGCCGTACCATCCCAAAACGAAAGAGATGAAAAGAGATTGGGCGCGCTATTATGATTGTGTCGAGTTAATGGATAGAGAAATTGGCGTGCTAATTGAAAAATTCAAGCAGGATAAATTACTCGAAAATACGATCATTTTCTATTTCAGTGATCATGGTGGTGTAATTGCCAGAAGCAAACGCTTTGTTTTTGACTCCGGACTCAGAGTGCCCATGCTATTGTACGTTCCTGAAAAATATCAACACCTGGTAGATTATGAGATGGGAAGTGAAACAGACCGAGTAGTTAGTTTTGTTGATCTGGCGCCAACCGTTCTCAGATTAGCCGGTATTGAAATCCCGGATTACTGTGAGGGAGTGGCCTTTACCGGTGAACAAACAAAAGCGGAGAAAGAATATGCATTTGGTTTTAGGGGAAGGATGGATGAGCGTTATGACCTGGTGCGCACGGTTCGGGATAAGCGTTTCAGATATATCCGCAATTATATGCCACACAGAATATATGGTGGTAAAGTAAGATACTTATGGCGAGCAAAATCTATACAATCCTGGGAAGCTGAGTTTAAAAAAAGCACGCTTGATGAAAAACAATCTGCATTTTGGCAAAGCAAAGCGGTTGAAGAATTATATGATATCCGCAATGACCCGCACAATGTAAATAACCTGGCCGACGATCCAAAATACAAAGAAGATTTGTTACGTCTGAGAAACGTACTCCAGAAACATATGAAGGAAACAAGAGATCTCGGTTTTGTTCCTGAAGCGGAAATGATTAGAAGATATAAAGGTAGCACACCTTACGATTTCATTCGTAGTGACAATTTCCCTTTTGATCGCGTGATGGAGACTGCGAATCTGGCGACGGAGGGGAATAATGAAAATCTAAAATTTTTAATCGATCGTTTGAGTGATGAGGAGCCGGTTGTGCGATATTGGGCGGCAATGGGTTGTGCGATCTTGAAAGAGAAAGCTAAAAGTGCCGCGAAGGATTTAATAAATCTATTAGAAGATGAATCTCCCAGTGTAAGAATCGCTGCTACTGAGGCTCTTTATAATCTTGGTGAAAAGGAAAAAGCTATTAATACCCTTCTTGAAGTTATAAATCTGCCGGAAATGGGCAAGGAAGAAACTCCTAGTAATATTGAGCTGTATTCTAATCATTTTGCAATCACGCAAGCTTTGAATGTGATTGATGCGTTAAATATCGATACAGAGGCAATTCGAAAAGTGGTAAAGAGAATTGCAGATGCAGAAAGAGCCGGTATGCGTGATTATGATAAGCGCATTGCCGAAGATCTTTTATTAAAATTCGGAATGTGATGTTACCCACCCCTAGCCCCTCCGAAGGAGGGAAACTTATTTTGTTGTATTTTCACAATCTCTTTAACGCCGAGAAACTGAAAATATAATTTAGTTGAAGGACGTTAACTAAGTACATTGGAGCTACTAATGAAGTCAATGTGTTTATTATTATTAATTCTTTTATCTGTTGTATTGCCTGAAAAAGGTTTTACACAGTTTCTTAAAATCAGTCAAAATCAGAGATATTTGGTAAAAGACGACGGTACACCATTTTTTTATTTAGGTGATACTGCCTGGGAATTATTTCATAGGCTCAATAGGGAAGATGCAGATCTCTATTTGACAAATCGTGCGGAAAAGGGATTTACTGTTATACAGGCTGTTGTCCTTTCAGAACGCAATGGTTTAACAGAACCTAATCCTTACGGTCATTTGCCATTAAAAGATAGAGATCCCATGCAACCCATTGAGGCCTATTTCGAACATGTAGATTATATTGTGAACAAGGCGCAAGAGTTGGGATTGGTCATTGCTATGCTGCCAACCTGGGGAAGTTACTGGAGTGAAAATAATCCGCAGCGTAAAATATTTAGTCCGGATAATGCTTATTGGTTCGGTAAGTATCTTGGTAATAGATATAAAGATGAACCAGTTATTTGGATTTTGGGTGGTGACCATAATATTCATACGGATATGGAACGTCAAATAATTAAGTCTATGGCCCGGGGACTAAAAGAGGGAGATAAAGGTGAACATTTAATTACTTTTCATCCACGGGGGCCAGGTTTATCCTCTGATTATTGGCATAATGCTGATTGGTTGGATTTCAACATGTATCAATCATCTCATGGTGCACATGATCATGATAATGGTCTGTATGCAGAACATGATTATTCGCTAACACCTGTAAAACCCACGCTAGATGGCGAACCTCGATATGAGGGCTTAGTAGCGGGATTCTATTTTTACGGCACAAATCCCAATGATCGCTTTGACGACTATGATGTTCGTCAGGCGGCATACTGGTCTATTCTGGCCGGTGCCTGCGGTCATACCTACGGACATAATAGTATTTGGCAAATGTATGCGCCCGGAAGTAAAGGGATTTTATGGGCATCGATACCATGGCATGTAGCGCTGGATCATCCCGGTGCGTATCAGATGCATATTTTACGCGAGCTGTTTGAAAAACGACCGTTTTATAAATTGGTTCCCGCACAAAAGATGATCAAGGACGGGCCTGCTACAGGTGGGGCAAAGATCCGGGCCGCTGTGGCAGAAGACGGGTCATTTGCTATTATTTATTCGCCCAGAGGAATTAAATTTAGTATCGATAAAAGCATGATCAAGGCCAAACGAACCAAGGAGATTTGGTTTGATCCGCGCTACGGAATAGCCAATCCGGTGCATAATCCCGATACAGCCGGAATTCAAACCTATACACCGCCCACATCGGGCAGAGGAAATGATTGGATTCTGATTATCGAGGACGCGAACCTAGATTTGCCGTTGCCGGGATATTCCTATTAATTAAGCCACAAAGGAGCGTGAAAAATGGATTTGAGATTTTCTGTATTGGATGTTGGCTTTGTAACTGCATTAGTCGCAATTCTGGCCGCATACAATCCGGCAGATGCGCAAAATTTTACCATGGATGAGATTCTCTACGGCGTTGCCTATTATTATGAATATATGCCTTATGAGCGGCTGGAAGAAGATGCCCGAATGATGCAGGATTGCGGCATCAATGTCGTGCGTATTTGTGAATCAACCTGGGGTTATCATGAACGGCAAGACGGTGTGTTCTATCTGGATCATATCGACAAGATTTTGGACGTAATGCATGAATATAATATCAAAGTTATCATTGGCACACCGACTTATGCAATACCTACATGGCTGGCAAAAAAACATCCTGAAATATTAGTCGAGAGGAAAGACGGTAAAGCCCGATATGGCTCACGGCAGAATATGGATATATCTCATCCAGTTTACCGTTACTATGCGGAACGAATAATCAGGAAATTAATAGAGTATACCTATCGTCACCCTGCCGTAATAGGCTTTCAGGTTGATAATGAAACAAAACACTATCACACAGAAGGGGAGAACGTACAGAAACTATTTTTACAATACCTGAAGTCAAAATTTGATACTCCGGAAGAGATGAATCAAGCTTTTGGATTTCATTACTGGAGCAATTCAGTCAATGCATGGGAAGATATGCCTTCGACTATAGGCTCGATTAATGGCAGCCTGAATAGCGAGTTCAGCAAATTTCAACGTATGCTCGTTACCGATTTTCTGGCCTGGCAGGTCGATATCATTAAGCAGTACAAAAGACCTGATCAGTTTATTACTCATAATTTTGATTTGAGCTGGCGGAATGGAAGTTATGCTATACAACCGGATGTAGATCACTTTGAAGCATGCCAACCGCTCGATATATGCGGAATCGATGTCTACCATAAAACCCAGGATGATCTTGACGGAATGACAATCGCCCTGGCTGGTGATCTCGCCCGATCGATGAAACAGGATAATTATTTGGTGATTGAGACATCGGCGCAGAGTATCCTCAATTCGGCGACTCAAAAACTGCCCTATCCCGGTCAGTTACGGTTGCAAGCTTACAGTCATCTCGCCTGCGGAGCGAACATGGTTGCTTACTGGCACTGGCATTCGATCCATAACAGCGCCGAAACCTACTGGAAAGGTCTGCTGTCGCATGATCT
>Ga0209427_10006947_pt1 | contig 12849 bp, 7 predicted proteins | sample DeeMarSWOR136_30_FD_187465 | JGI IMG/M metagenome (GOLD analysis project Ga0209427, IMG submission 187465) | Marine sediment microbial communities from White Oak River estuary, North Carolina - WOR-1-36_30 (SPAdes) (version 2) | ecosystem: Environmental > Aquatic > Marine > Intertidal zone >... | reverse complement strand
TCTCGACAATCCCCACAAGGCAGGAGATAACTGACTTCTTCAATGGCGTAGCCCAGGTATCGGCTCTGCGCTACTCGGAGGCGATCACTAACCTGAAATCAATAGCCCATGAAGAAAGGCGGCGCCATGGCTGACTTCTCAGAAATCACAGCGCGCGTCACTATCGGAGATGTCCTGCGCCGAGCGGGAATGGAACCTGGGCGCAAGCGCATGGCCTGTCCTATCCATGGGGGAGAGAACAACACAGCCTTCTCGTTCACGGACTCGGCATTCATATGTCACAGTTGCGGGGCAAAGGGTGGGCTCCTGGCTCTTGTTGAACTTCTCCACAAGTGCAGCAAGCGGGACGCGCTGGAGAGATTGCACGCTCTGGCAGGACTGCCGTTTGACCGGGCCGGCGAATCCGCTGGAGTCCGATTTCCCTACCAACCTCGACTAATACGGGCTCGCCGGTTCAACCCGGAATACGAGGCAGCCAGCGATAAGCTGAAGTGGCTGGAGCTGCTTCAGTACAGTATTGGCGTAGCTCTTCGCATGCTCAGACGGGGTATACGTGACGGGAGAAAACCATTAGACAAGTTCTACTCACAGGAGCAGGTATATCTCTACGAACTCGAAGAGCTTGATCGCCTCATAATTGAAATGAACTACAGAGTAAATGAAATTAAGAGAAGGGGAGTAATAAGTGAATTCGATATCACAAGTAGTAACTGATCGGGAATGCGCCGAATCAAATGTAGCCCGGGAGTACAGTCTCCTGCGGGAGACTGTCACTTCCCAGTTTGACGGACGTGTCTGGTTCATGACTGACGCCTGTGCCTCGGTTATAGCCTCTCTGATGCTGGTGGACTTGCCCAACCCGATTGGGCTGAATCTGGTCGACGGACCCTCGTCCGAAAAGACTACGGTATTGAGTTTCTTCTACGACTTGCCGCAGGTCTACCGTTCAGATTCCTTCACTCCGGCATCATTTGTTAGCCAGGCAGCGCAGGTCAGAGAGAGCAAACTGGCCAAAGTCGATCTATTGCCGCGGATACGCCACAAGTGTCTGATTGTGCCGGAGCTCGCTCCGCTTTTTGGGGCCGACAAGGAAAAGCTGTTGGAGAACTTCTCCATACTAACCCGGGTATTCGACGGCGAGGGGCTTATCCGATCCGGCGGGGTGCACGGCTCTAGAGGATATACCGGGGACTATCACTTCGTTTGGCTGGGGGCGACCACGCCCATCAGGCCCCATGTGTGGAAGACTATGGGCAATCTCGGCAGCCGGTTTCTTTTTCTGACTGCGGAGTCAGGCCGGACCCACGAGGACGATGTGAGCCGCGCTGTTGATAGTATCTTGCGTGATGTACCCTATAGGGAGAAACTGCTAGCCTGTCGGGAGGCAGTCAGCCGGTTTTTTGAGTGGCTAAAGGGGAGTCTGGGCAACGGCCAGTTTGAGCGATCCATCGTGTGGAACAATCGGGCGGAAAGCGAGGGGCTTCTGCGTGGCATAGGCGAGTTGGCCAGCGTAACAGCCGCTGCCCGCTCTACAGTTTCCGTTTGGCGAACCGACGACGGTGGCGATATCGAGGTCGACTTCACTGTCCCCATCAAGGAGGCTCCCTACCGCCTGTTCAATGTCCTGTATGGGCTGGCCCGGGGGCACGCGCTTCTGTCCGGACGCACAAGGCTGACAGCCGACGACCTGCCAACGGTCGTAGGCGTCGCTCTTTCCTCTATGCCCGATGACCGCAGGCGCGTTCTGGACCTGATGCTCAGCCGCGGACACCCCGAAAAGCAGACCGATTTGGGGCAGATTACATCTACCGAGGTACGCGAGATACTGGGGTTCAGCCAACCCAAGGCGCGAACGATTATAGACACTCTCGGGGTGCTGAAAGTAGGCGAGGTAACAAGGGGGTCCAGCCATACCCCGAGCAAGCTGGAGCTCAGCCCGCAATTCAAGTGGCTTCTTTCCGACGAGTTTATGAGGCACAGGGAGGTCTGGGCGCAGGTCACCAGCCCCCCGGGAGGTACACTATTCTGAGGACCGGTCCCGGTTGCGTTTTCCAGAGCAATTCTGACCGGGCCCGGAATGTAGAGCCAGTAATGAACAAAAAAAGGCCCTGTGTGTGTACTATCACAGCGCTCTACAAGTGAATTCGCTTTCCGTAGGAGCGGGGGATTAATTGACTTTCGCTGTGTCGAGCGGTATTCTAATGGGAGCCAAATAACGAGGGAGATTTTATGCGTTGCGCTATCTACGCGAGGTATTCAAGCGACATGCAGCGACCTGAATCCATCGAGGATCAAGTGCGCCAGTGTCAAAGATATATCGAGTCAAAATCTTGGGTGGTGAGACCGGAGCAGATCTACAGTGATCATGCCGAATCCGGAAGTGACATGGGAAGAAGTGACTATCGCAGGCTGAAGGAGGCTGCGCGCACATTAATAATAGACTGCGTCGTTGTAGACGATCTGTCCAGGCTTGGCCGGGATGCTGCCGAATCGATAGCAGTGTTTCAGGAACTCGGCGGTCTGGGGATTAAGATTGTCGGCATAGCAGATGGGATAGACACGGCGTCGACCAACTCCAAGTTGCCGTTTTACTTCAAATCCGTGATGAACGAGATATTCCTCGATGACCTGAAAGAGAAGGTTAGAAGGGGAATGCGCGGGCAGGTTGTCCGGGGATATTCTGCCGGTGGACGGCTTTATGGGTATGGGACGGAGCCGGTATATGATCCGGGCGGGGCAGTTGACAGATTCGGTCGTCCCGTGCGCTACGGCGTCCGAATTCACGTCAAGCCCGATGAGGCGGCCGTGGTCAGGAGGATCTTTGAAATGGCCGTCTCAGGTCTGGGGCTAAGGGCAACGGCGAGTCAGCTGAACGCCGAAGCTATCCCTTCGCCCCAGAAGTCGACTCCGGGCCGGTCTGGGCGATGGTGTCCCTCCACAATTCGACAGATTCTGAGGCAACCTAAGTACATAGGTGATTGGACGTGGAACAAGACGCGTTGGGACAGGAAATCGCAGTCCGGCAAGCGGGCAAAGGTGCCCAACCCGCCGGAGAAGTGGGAGAGATACGAAAGTAAAGACCTCCGTATCGTATCGGACGAACTTTGGCACGCAGTGCATGAGCGAGTGGGTAACGCCGGACGAACTAGAGGTTCACTCAATCCAGCGGGCAGACGGGGCAAGCACATACTGTCCGGCCTGCTGAAATGTAGCGAGTGTGGCGCCTCCATGGTTCTAACGAATTCCGGGAAGTACTCGGCCTATGTTTGCAACGGCTATTGGACAAAGGGAACGGCCGTCTGTTCTAACAGACATCGGGTTAACAGGCATCGCCTAGAGGGGTCGTTTTTTGACAACCTCAGTGCCGCCCTGTCCGCAAAGGAAGTTATCGATGATGTGACGCGCCGGGTCCGGCGGGCCGTGGAGACACAGCGGAGCCAGACAGGACCAAGTCGCAGGGCTCTTCTGGAGCGCAGAGACGAGATCAAGCGCGCTACAGACCACCTCGTAGCATTTATCGAACAGGGCAGGGCGTCCCCTTCTGTCTCGGATCGCCTTGGGCACCTGGAATCGGAGTTAGCTCAGATTGAGCGCGAACTGGCGATAAGAAAGGCTGCCGCCAATGTCTCTGCTGAGGTCGCCGAAGAACGAGTCAAGGCCGCCATTTATGGTCTCAGGGAGTCCATCGAGCGCAGGCCCCGCCACGTCCCGTCCTTGCGCCAGAGCTTGCGCGGTCTATTCCCGGACAAGCTCACTGTTCGAAATCTTGTGGACAACGAAGGGACCTTCGAAACGATTATTGGAGGGCCTTGCGGACACAGGGAACAACCGCTCAGCCCTCCAATAATGTTTTTTAGCGGTACGGGGGATCGAACCCCGGTTTGATGGCTGAGAACCATCTGTCCTAAACCACTAGACGATACCGCCGATTCAATGCGCAATGCTAACGAGTAGCATCGGCCCCTATATTCACACTTTCTCCGGCTGCTGTCAAGATAATTGAATTGCTTGCAAATCAACCACTTACGGCGACAATCTCAGGTAATACTATGCCCGCTAACGGCTTAGTTGAAGCATGAAATACGCGAGAATTTCTGGCCGGAAATCAAAAAAGTGAATCCAACCAAGTCACTTGACGGGCTGCCATTTTGGCAGAATAATCTGGCAGGGAGTAGTCGAACTCGCCAATCGCTGAGTCGAACAGCCGTATACCGCAAATAGTGTCAATCAGTTGGCAGCCGGCGTCCGGAAGAGCGAGCAGTGGATAGCCCGCGTAGTGGGTCGATACCGCTGCTCGCCATGTCGGCCGTAAAGCCCGGCCCGATCAAGAAGCCTTTGTTGATTTTTGGCGGGGCTCTGCTTTCTATTCGTTTGCCGCTCACGATGGAGGACAAATGCCGAAGGCCAGATCGACTGCCAGCCGCAAACCGCGTGAACTGACCGCGAAGAATCTCGATTACACCGTATCATACGCACCGCCCCGAGCCAGGTGCTCGGACGACTTTACCGCCTGCGAGGGGATCATCGGGCAGGATCGGGCGATTGACGCCATCCGGGTCGGTCTGGCCGTGGACAGCCGCGGGTACAACATCTTTGTCACCGGTCTGCCCGGCACCGGTCGCACCACCACCATCAGTCATCTTCTGAAGCAGTTGGAGCACGATGGTCCGAAGCTGAAGGATGTCTGCTACGTCAACAACTTCAACAAAGTCGACAACCCCCTGGTCCTCATGTTTGATGCCGGCGAAGGGAAGCGCTTCAAGAAGGACATGGAGTACCTGATTCACTCCCTTCGCAAGGTGGTTCCCAAGATCTTTATGTCCGAGGATTACAAAGAGCGCCAGAACCGCGTTGTGCGTGAGTTCGAGAACCGCCAGAAGGAGTTGATCGGCGAGTTCGAGGCCAAGCTGAATGAGCATGCCTTTGTCATGGTTCAGATTCAGGGTCCGGCCGGGGTCCGTAATGAGATACAGCCGCTTGTGGACGGGGAACCGGTCTCGATTGAGAAACTGGAGCGCCTGAGCAAAGAGGGCAAGTTCGGTGAGGCGCGGCTGGACGAACTGCGTCGCCAATGGGATTTTCTGAGACGTGAGTTTGACAGTACCACGATCGAGTCCAAGAAGATCAGCGGCAAGCTTGAAGACGCGCTGGACAAGCTCAATCACTCGATGGTCGCGCCGCTGGTGTCCGATAAGATCAATCTGCTCAAGCGGCGGTATCCGTACGAAAAGGCTGTCGCCTACCTCGAGGACATCGAGAACGCGCTGCTCAACGATCTGGACCGGTTTCGGGAGGCCCGGCCGCGGCGCGGCGAGGAGGAGGCCCCGGCCTTCCGCAAGCAGGAACCCTTCGAAGAGTTCTCGGTCAATTTGATTCTGGATAATTCGGAGACCGAGGGAGTTCCGATCGTAATTGAGAAATCGCCCTCCTACAAGAACCTGTTTGGATCGCTGGAACGGGTCGTCGACCGCTTCGGTTACTGGCGTACCGATTTCACCCGCATCTTTTCGGGCTCGCTCCTGCGGGCCAGCGGCGGTTACCTGGTCATGAACGCGTCCGACGTTTTCACTGAGCCCGCCGTCTGGACCTTTTTGAAGCGGGCCATCCGGAACGGCGAACTCGAAATCGCGGCTTACGATCCTCTTTCCATGATGGTGGGCTCGGGTATCAAGCCGGAACCGATTCCCGTGAATGTCAAAGTGGTGCTGATTGGTGACACCCGCATCTACAACATCCTGTGGCATTACGAAGACGACTTCAAGAAGATCTTCAAAATCAAAGCTGAGTTCGACACGGTCATGGACTACAGCCGGGGCAACATCGGCAACTACTACCGATTCCTCAGCCGTCTGGTGAGTGACGAGCATCTGCCTTCCTTCGATATATCCGCTATGCAGGCGGTGGCGGAGTACGGTCGACGTCTGGCGGGACATCGAAGCAAGCTGAGCGTCCGCTTTACCCCCGTGGCTGACATTATTCGCGAGGCTTCGTTTTTTGCGCGCCGGCGCAAGGCTAAGCTGGTCTCGCGGCAGGACGTGCACGAGGCGGTAGTCAACCGGCGGCGACGTCTCAACCTGGTCGAGGACAAGGTTCAGGAGATGTATGACAACAAGGTCCTGCTGGTTTCGACGACCGGTCGGGCGGGGGGACAGATCAACGGACTGGCCGTCCTCAGCGTCGGCGAGTACCAGTTCGGTCGGCCTTCACGCATCACGGTCAGCACCGCACTGGGCAAGGCCGGTATCATCAATATCGAACGTGAAGCTGATCTCTCGGGGCCCCTGCACACGAAAGGGGTCGCGATTCTGGCAGGCTATTTCCGCCACATGTTCGCGCAGGACAAGCCGCTGGCGATGTCGGCGTCCATTTCGTTCGAGCAGTCGTATACCGGGGTCGACGGAGATTCGGCCTCAGCGACCGAAGTCTTCGCTATTCTTTCGTCGCTGTCCGGGCTGCCGATCCGACAGGGGATCGCGGTCACCGGGTCGGTCAATCAGAAAGGAGAAATCCAGCCGATTGGAGGGGTCAACGAGAAGATCGAGGGCTTCTTCGATGTCTGTAAGACCCGCCGCCTCACCGGCCGGCAGGGCGTAATCATTCCGCATCAGAACGCGCAGGATCTGTTGCTCCGCCCGGATGTCATCGACGCGGTCAAGGCGGGCAAGTTCCACATCTATCCCATCAAGACGATCGCCGACGGCATCGAGATCCTTACCGGAGTGCCCGGGGGAAAGAGACTGGCCCGCGGCGGTTTCACGAAGGGTTCCGTATTCCGGAAGGCTGACGAGAAGCTCCGTCAGATGGCGCTGGAGCTGGAGCGTTTCGGGCGTGACAAGGAGAACGACCGGGACAATAATCGCAACCGCCGCGCGAACAAGTCCGGGAAATCCGAAGAATGATCCGAGGGGTGGGGAGGACTATGCCCGGCGATTGCAGAGGCGACCGGTCATTTTTCCCTTGACATGTTGAAGCCTCCACTCTTGTTTCTTGAGAACCTGACAGGTTCAATGCGCAAAGCTAACGAGATCGGCATGACCCATCAATGAGGTTACGATCTCGAAGCTGCCGGTAAGGCGTGACCGAGTATCGGTCGCGCCTTCTTCTTGCTCGGCCGACCGACGAAAGAGGCGGGTGAGAACACCCGCCTTGCGTTTACCCGGTCTGGCTCTCAGAAGTCGGCACCGAACGAGAAGTAGTGGGTAGGCTTGTCCGAGACGTCGTCGAAGTCGGTCGCCCAGGCGACGTCGTAGCGCAGAAGCGCGAAGCCGAAGAGGTTGACGCGCATGCCGCATCCGAACCCGGTCTTGATGTCCCGCAGTCGGCTGATGTCTCCCTCGGACGTGCCGCCCTTGAAATTGCTGCCGAACCAGGCGGCGCCGATGTCGGTAAAAATGGCCCCGGTGACGTTGCTGATCAGAATCGGCAGCGGGTATTTCATGACGAAATACTGAATCATGGGGAACCGGAGTTCCCAGTTGAACAGGGCGTAGCGGTCCCCTGAAAGGCCGTAATAATCCTGTCCGCGCAACGGTGTGACCACGTCGGCGAAATACAGATTCTCGACATCGTACACCTTGGCTTCGAGCGTGCGCGTCCCGATGAAGTTGGTCGTTCCCCCGACGAAGTACTGCTTCGGCGTGCGACCGAAGGAGGCTCCGGCGCTGAAGCGAGCCGCCATTGACACCATTTGTCCGATATGCCAGTACCGGCGGTAATCGAAGGCGCCGGAGTAGAAGTTGATATCCTTGGAGTCGAAGAGGTTGATGCCGGCGTCGAGAGTGACTTTGAACCGGCGTCCGTTCATCGGGGCGGTGTAACCCCACAGCACGTTGTCGAATACATAGGAGCCCGTCATGCTCGTAATCTGCGAGCTGCGGTTGGGCCGCAGGTCACCATAAGCGCGGTCATAGTATTTGCGGTCGATGAAGACCTGTGCCAGGGAAGCCTCGATCCGACTGAAGGTCGAGAACGGTCGGCTGGCGAACCCCTGGACACCATAGAAGCGGTCGGAGAACAGGTAATTGTAGTAATCTTCGTAGTAGTTCTTGGTATGGAAACCGCCGGCACCCAGGCTGATCCGGTTCTTATTGTTGAAGTAGTAGGTCTGGATGAAGGCCTGATCAAGACTGTTGACCAGATCCGCGGCCACAATCACCTGGTGATTACCGAGGTGGTCGGAGAAGAGAAACACCGTCTGGCCGCGAACACCGAAGAACGTATCATAAGCGAAACCGCCGGTGACAATGTCGGTCGATAGCCTGGCCTTGTAATCATTAATCTCGTACTCGCCGCTGGGAAGTCGGGGCGATATGGAATCGAAAGCGGCCGGTTCCTCGCGGCGGAAACTTGCGGCGGTGCTGTCGCTTTCCCGGCGGACTTCCTGAAGCACCGAGTCGAGGGCCAGTTCATCGGCCGTGCCGACATAGACGTACTCGTCGTCGTAAATCCCGGACTCCGTCGGTTCCCGGGGAGGCGTGTCTTCCTCAGTCCCGGTTGAATCTTCGACCGCCTCACCGGAAGCATCGGCTATTTCAGCGGGACCCCGGGTTGTGGAGTCGGCCTGCGGTTCAGCCGGCATCGCGGCCGTATCCTGGCCGGTCGCATCGGTGCTGGCCGCCTCCAGGCTGGTGCGGACCAACAGATCGTAGTCACCTTTCACGAAATCGGTCTCGGCCAGAACGCCCTCATCACCTTCGGGCACCAGGCTCTCCAGAACGAAGATGTCAAAGGCTCCCTGAAAGTAGGCGGAGAAAACCAGCTTGTCGCCGGTGGGCGCCCAGGATACATGCCGCACCCCGGTGAGGATATCTGTGACGGCGAAATACTGGACGGAGTCGATGGCGCCAATGTAAATATTGTCGATTCCGTTTCGGTTCGATATGAAGGCAATCCGGGTTCCATCGGGAGAAACCATCGGCTGACGATTCTGCCCCGGGCCGACATCGACCGGCCGTATCCGCCTGCGCGCCAGATCGACTCGGAAAACGTTGTACCTGCCGTATTCAAGGTTGCCCGGCATGAACGCATCCGCTGAGATCACGTAAGGATGACCGACGTTATCGATCAGCGGATTCGTGGGATGCGGCCGGTCGGAGGCGAACACCAGCTCGGCCGAGTTGGGCAACCAGCTCGGCTCAACGTCGTCGTACCGGTCGTCGGTAATCTGTGTGATCTCATCGCGTTCAAGGTTGTATACGTAAAGGTCCCGCTTGGATCCGGAGAGAGCCGAGAAGGCTACCATCCGGCCGTCCGGAGACCAGGCCGGGTTGATGACATTCGGAAAACTCAACCGTTTCTTCCGGTAGACGTTGCCGTCGTTGATTCTCACAAAGAACAGTGACTCTTTGCCCTTGGACTTGGCCACGAAGACCATATTCTCACCGTCGGGAGCAAACGACATCCCCGATACATACTCATGCAGGGACTCCAGGTCGCCGGAACGCTCGGCCTTGACGAGCCGCTTGATAGTATGCCCATCGAATGGCGAGATCAGGACGATCTCGGTATAATCCGAGCGGTCCGTGAAAATCGCGATCCGGTCGCCATCCGGCGCATAGGTCGGCTTCTCGTTGAAATACGACCCGTCTTCGCGCGCCTTGGTCAACTGCTTGCCGATTTCATCGCTCTCCTTCAGGGTGGCGATCGATGGCCAGTAACGGCGCTTCATTTCTTTGGAGAAACCCTCCCAGAACTTCTCTTCCTTGATGCCCAGCACCGCTTCCATGGCCTTGTTCATGGTGAGAAGGACTTTGCCCTTCTGGAGGATCTTGTACAGCTTGTCCTCGCCGTATGTGTCGGCAATGTACTTCACCATCGCCTGCCCCTGGCGATAAGCGAAGTAGTTATATTCGAGGTAGGCGGGCGGGACCAGGTAGTTGTTGATGGTCGCGTCGCGCATGAACATGTCGGAAGTGTAATCCCAGCCGTGGCGCGACGAATACTCGGCGAAACCCTCAGCAAACCAGGCCGGGACATTGAACAAACGCTGGCGGGAGATGAGCGACGACAGATTTCTTCCGAAAAGCATGTCATGAGTCACGGCGTGCGTAAGTTCGTGATGCAGCACATGACGGAAGTCTTCGTAGGAGCCGGTGAACGGCACGGCCACCCGATTTTTGAACGCTTCGGTGAATCCGCCGATCCCTTCGCTCAACAGGTTGGGGATGATGTTGGTCTGCTGCATCTCGCTATGCGAGTTGTAGATGAAAACCGGCACGCGATTCTGTAGATTGTAGTTCAACTCCTCGGAAACTTCCCGGTAGCTCGACTCGAGGACGTCGGCGGCGAACTTCGCCAGCGAGTAAGCGTCCTCATAGAAATAGATATCGAAATGGCGCGTCTGGATATAGCTCCAGTCGAAATCACGATAACGAACTTTGTTCTTGCCGAAGTAGGTTTCCTGGGCGACCAACCCGGTCGCCAGCAAACTCACCAGTACCGTAGTTGCCAGGACTTTGTACATCACAGACCGCTTCCTCTCTGTGGCCGGGGCCCGACCGACATGTGGGCGCTTCGTACTATAGTCAGGCCTTCACTCTTTCTATATCGGCGCCCAGCCGCGAGAGCTGTTCTTCGAATCGATAATAGGCTCGATCCAGGTGATATACCCGCAACAACTCCGACTGCCCGTGCGCCGACAGGCAGGCCAGGGCAATCCCGGCCCCGGCCCTGATATCGGGGGCCATGACGCTGGCTCCCTGAAGACCATCAACACCATTTATGACGGCTTCACCGCCGCTGGCGTTTATATCTGCGCCCAGCCGGCGGAACTCCATCGCGTGAGCGAACCTATCTACAAAAACAGTATCTCGGATATGGGAGGTTCCCGCGGCTACGGCGCAGGAGGCTGAAATACAGGCCTGGAGATCGGTGGGGAATCCGGGGTAGGGGAAAGCCGTCACGTTGGTCGCGGTCAGTCTTTTCGGCCCCTGCACCGTAAAACTCGCTTTGCCCTTCTCGATCGTGCAGCCCATCTCGATCAGCTTGTGCAGGACCACGGTCAATTGGTCCGGCGGCACCCCGGCGATTTCGAGCCGGCCACCGGTGACAGCGGCTCCGATCGCATACGTTCCGGCCACCAGCCGGTCTCCGGACACGCTGTACTCAACTGCTTTGAGCTTCGTGACCGGCTCGACCACGATATTCGGGGTGCCCGCGCCGTGGATTTTCGCGCCGGCGGCGATCAGAAACTCGGCTACGTCGACCACCTCCGGGTCGCAGGCGGCGTTGGTTATGACCGTTTTTTCCCGCGCCATTACCGCGCCGAACAGCAGATTCTCGGTGCCGGTGTGCGACGGCTTGTCGAAATAGATCGAACCGCCTTGCAGCGGTTTTCCCCGAGCGATCACGTAGCCGCCATCCTCGCTCACAGTGGCTCCAAGATCGGCAAACCCCTTGATGTGATAGTCGACCGGCCGCGCCCCTAAAACACAGCCGCCGGGCAGTGACACCCGCGCTTCGCCCAGGCGGGAAAGAAGCGGCCCGAGCACCAGAAACGACCCGCGCATCTTGCGCATCAGCTCATACGGTGCCGTGTTTTCGGTCAGATTCTCAGCGTTGACCGTGACCGTCCTGGCCTCGGGATCGTAGGTGACCTTCGCGCCGATATACCGAAGCATCTCCGACAGGGTGAAAATGTCCATGAGGGGAGGGACGTTACGGATGACGGTCTCGCCCGTGTCGATCAGCAGGGCGGCGGCAAGAACCGGCAGAGCCGCGTTTTTCGAGCCGTCGACCCGGACCTTTCCCTTCAGTACGGCCGGGCCGTTGATAACGAACTTGTCCATTCCGTTCCTTTGTATTCCGGGCTAAGGCGAATGTTCCCCCGATGCCGATCACACGACCGGGCGAACATACCGCTCCCCGTCAATAACCCCAATAATGACTACCGAAAGCAACGAAAAGATTAATGTCGAACCAGCCGGGTGGCCGACCGCGCCGCTATGATATCAAGTCGGCCGATCACACTTCCGCGTCGGCCGTTTCCGGCACCATCTCGAACGACTCGCGTACTCGCTCGAAAAACTCGATGGCCTCGCCCGCGCAGAAATCGGTTGGTGTCCAGGGGAGCCGAACAAATCGGCCGCGCGAGTAGACCAGAGCCAGTTCGGCGAACACCCCGTCGCGCAGATAGATCCGTTGATTGAACTCCCGGTGGGAGGCCATGACCACGTTGTCGGGAGTCACCACACCGGGGTCGATATTGGCCGTTCTGAACGCATAATCGTGAACCAGGTCACCCAGTTGCTTTTCGATCTTGTGGCAGATCGCTTTGATCTCCGGCAGTTTGTCACGTTCGACCGCTTTTTCGAACGAGTAGAAACGCCGCTGAAGCTCGTCGCCCATCTCTTCGGCGTACTTCCTGGAAGCGTAGGGGAGTTCCATGGTTTCGCACTGGACCCGTCCGAATTGCTTTTCCAGAAGCTTCAGGGCGTCGGCCAGCCCGTCTAGGGAACTGTAGATGATGGATACAATCAGTCGTCCCTTGGGGGGTTTCTGTACTCTTGCCATATGAGACTGGTACGTACATCAGGCCGGAGGATGCAACAAAAACTGGTCATAGTGCGAGGAAGAGGCGGGCGCGATTCAGATTCGCTTACCCGCTCTTATCCTGCCAAACTCGTCGCATTAAGCCGAGCGCGTTCTCGGAAGCCAGCGCGCTCACCTGTTCCGGGTCCAGTACCGGCTCCAGTGATCGCAGAATCGACTGGTATTTTCCGGCATTGGCATGCTCGGGGAAGAAGAAGGGCGCGCGGCTCCTGTCCGGGTGGCCTTTGTCGTAGAAGTAGTCGGCTCCGAGGGCCAGGGCGCGCTCAGCGCCCATCTCCATGCCGTGGAGAATGTGTCGGG
>Ga0209427_10006945_pt1 | contig 12854 bp, 10 predicted proteins | sample DeeMarSWOR136_30_FD_187465 | JGI IMG/M metagenome (GOLD analysis project Ga0209427, IMG submission 187465) | Marine sediment microbial communities from White Oak River estuary, North Carolina - WOR-1-36_30 (SPAdes) (version 2) | ecosystem: Environmental > Aquatic > Marine > Intertidal zone >... | reverse complement strand
GCCTGACAGGGAAAAAGCCTGCCTGGCTCGATGAGTTACAGCGCTTCGACTTGAACACCGTGCCCGACATAGACCGAGAACAGGTATCGTCGATCCTCTTGCGCCTGTTAGCGTCACCCAATATCGCCTCCAAGGAGTGGGTCTATCGCCAATATGACCACCAGGTTCAAATCAATACCGTCGTCCCACCGGGCGAGGATGCAGCAGTGCTCAGGGTCAAGGGCACAGGAAAAGCCATCGCCTTGACCACCGATGGCAATGGCCGGTACTGCTACCTCGATCCCTATCTCGGCGGCGCTATTGCCGTGGCCGAGGCGGCGAGGAATCTCGTCTGCGCCGGGGCAGAGCCTTTAGCCATCACCGATTGCCTTAACCTGGGCAACCCGGAGAAGGAGGAAATCTATTACCAGCTCGAGCAATGCATTCCAGGCATGGCCCAAGCATGCTCCACGTTAAATATCCCCGTGATCAGTGGCAATGTCAGCCTGTACAATGAGACCAAAGGTCAGGCGGTTTATCCCACCGCCGTGGTGGGCATGGTCGGGCTCATCGAGGATATAGATAAGCGATGCACTATGGGCTTTAAGAAGGAAGGCGATATAGTCTTGCTTATGGGAGCTGAAGTGCAGGACGAAAATGGGCTTGGCGGCAGCGAGTACCTTGAGCTGATCCAGGGCAAAGTAGCCGGGAGTCCCGCAATCGACCTAGAGGTTGAAAAGAGGGTGCAGCGCTGCTGCCTTGATGCGATAAGGCAGAGAATTATCGAGTCGGCTCACGACTGCTCCGATGGCGGGCTTGCCATCGCCTTAGCCGAGTGCTGCATCGGCGGCAACATTGGCTTTAGCGGGAAGTTAGACCTAGCTGGCAGGCTCGATGCCGCCCTCTTCGCCGAGGGCCAATCGCGGATCATAGTCACAGTGGCGCCAGATCGGCTGCACAGGCTGAAAAGAGTTGCTGCTGAGCATGAGGTGCCGCTGCGGAGGCTGGGAATCGTCGACGGCCGGCGCTTTATTCTCGAGGGCTTGGTCGATTTATCGCTGCAGGAGATGGCAAAGGCATGGCGAGGTGGGCTGGAAGAGGCACTACGGTTTTAGTTTTTGGATCCATAAGTTATAATAAGCCAGGATAGCGAAATGAAAGTGATTTTCACCAAAGACGTCCCCAATGTAGCCAAGGCAGGGGAGGTTAAAGAGGTCGCCGACGGCTATGGTCGCAATTTCCTCCTTCCCAGGGGGCTGGCCACCCTGGCGACCCCGGCTGCGCTGAAAACGGTGGAGTCCCTGCGTCAGGCTGAGGCTCGGCGCCAAGCCCAATCCGATGAAGAGGCACAGGCCATAGCCGAGATATTAGCGGATTTTTCCCTGACCCTAAAAGCTCGAGCTGGAGCCAAAGGTCGCCTCCATGGCTCGATCACAAGCGCTGACATCGCTCAGGAAATAGAAACCCAGACCGGTTGCCAGGTCAACAAGCGCAAGATAGAATTGGAGGAACCGATTCACCAGCTTGGCGAGTACGAGGTGGCGATTAAGCTGACTAAGGAGTTGGTGCCCAAGCTAAAGGTCATCGTGGAGAAAGCATAACATGTACGACGAAAGGATGCCGCCACATGACATCGATGCTGAGGAAGCCGTTTTGGGCTCGCTCCTTATCGACCCCGAGGCCATTTTCAAGGCCGTGCCCTTGCTCAAACCCGAGGACTTCTATCGGGACAAGAACCGCTGGACCTATGAGGCCTGCCTGGCCCTCTACGACCGCAACGAGGTGATAAACCAGATCACGGTGGCCTATGAGCTGAGGCGGCTGGGGAGGCTGGAAGCGGCCGGGGGCAGCGCTTTCTTGAGCGACCTTATCTCTCGAACTCCGACCTCGGTTGGCATTGAGTCTTATGCCCAAAACGTAAACCGGCTATCGACGATGCGTAACTTGATCTCGGCGGCAAATCACATCGCCGCCATCGGCTATGAAGCACCGCCCAGCGTCGATGCCGCCTTAGACCAAGCTGAGGGCATCCTATTCCAGTTGCGTCACGGTCAGGCGGTGCGCGATTTCATCCCCCTGCGCGCTGTTCTCGACCGCTATTTTGAGGAATCGACCTTCGCCCCCCGTGCTGGTGATGGCTATTTGCCTCACATCCCCACCGGCTTCGTTGATTTAGATAAGTATCTGGGTGGGATGCAGCGCTCCGACATGCTCGTCCTGGCAGCGAGACCAAGCCTGGGCAAGACCAGCCTGGCGCTGAACATCGCTCGAAATGCCGCCCTGGAGCACGGGGCAAGAGTTGCCCTGTTCAGCCTGGAGATGTCCAAGATGGAACTCGCCTATCGCTTCCTCTCCAGCGAATCAGGGGTCGATACGCAAAGGGTGCGCCTGGACCAGCTCAGCGACGCACAGCGCTATGACATCAATGAGGCGATGGGACTGCTCGCTGAGGCACCGATTTACATCGATGACTCGCCATTCCTCCGCGACTCAGATATGAGGAGCAAGGCGCGGCGTCTTCACAGCGAAAAGAAAATCGATCTCATCATCGTGGACTATATTCAGCTAATGCACTCCTCAAGACGCAGCGACAATCGGGTTCAGGAGATGAGCGACATATCCGCATCCATCAAGGAGCTGGCCCGGGAGCTCGAAGTGCCCGTCCTTGCCGTGTCCCAGCTCAGTCGCGCTGTGGAAACCCGCACCCCCCATACCCCTTTGCTCTCCGACCTCAGGGACTCGGGCACCATCGAACAGGACGCCGATGTAGTGTTATTCATCTATCGAGACGATGTCTATTACACTAGGGAGGACTGGGAGCGGCGCTTCCCCGATAAGCCCTATCCCAAAGGTGTTGCCGATATCATCATCGCCAAGCATCGCAATGGTCCCATTGGAAGGATTGGCCTCCACTTTCGGGAGCGAATGGCGAAGTTTGAAAACATGGAGCGGCGGAAGGATAAGCCAAGCTTGCTATGACCGAGTTCACTGGCTTTCCCCAAAAGATGCGCTTCACTCCAATTCCCAACCTGTTCTTCAGCTCGGTGCTGCCTCAGATTGAGGACCTGGTCGAGCTTAAGGTGACGCTCCATGTGTTCTGGGCCATCTATCAGAGGCGAGGCTATCCCCGATTTGTGACCTTCAACCAACTCCTTGGCGATGCCGCGCTTATCTCCGCAATCAAAGGGGAACAGGGCCCAGATGACCTGCTGCGCCAGGGCTTGAGCAAAGCAGTGAGCCGGGGCACACTTCTGCACCTGTCCCTAGAGCGAGATGGGGAGGTGGAAGACATTTACTTTATCAACAGCGAGGCCGATAGAAGGGCGGTGGCCAAGGTAGAGAGCGGTGAGCTCAAGTTAGGAGGCGCGCTCAAGAAGGAGCAAGCGCGGGTCGAGGAGAGACCTAATATCTTTGTCCTCTATGAGCAAAATATCGGCCTGCTCACCCCCATAATCGCCGAGGAATTAAAGGAGGCAGAAAGCACTTATCCCTCCTCTTGGATCGAAGACGCCTTCAGGGAGGCCGTGGGGCGCAATAAGCGTAGCTGGCGTTACATCGCCAGGATTCTGGAGCGCTGGGCTGCAGAAGGAAGGGGTTATGGAGAGCCTGGGAGAGATTCTAAAGCGAGCGCAGATAAGGAGTTCCTCAGAGGATATGGTCACCCCCGCAGGGGAAGGGGGCGCTGAATCTGAGGAGTGCCCTATCTGTAAAGGTCGCGGCTGGGTGGTCCTCGACGTCCCCCTGGGCCACCCCGATTTCGGCAAGGCGCTTCCCTGTCAGTGCAAAGCGCGAGAATTTGAGCGAGGGCGCCTCAGCCGGCTGGAGCGCTATAGCGAGCTTGGACCTTTAACTCGCCTCACCTTCGACAACCTATGGCCACAAGGAAGAAGCGACGAGCCAGAGGACCAGCAGTGGTTTAGCCACTGCTATCAGGTTGCTCAGTCCTTTGCCCAAGAGCCCAAGGGCTGGCTGCTATTGACTGGCCCCAGCGGCTGTGGCAAGACCCACATGGCAGCAGCTATCGCCAATCAGGGCCTCAAGCAGGGGCTGCCCACTTTCTTCGTCGTGGTCCCCGATTTCCTCGACCACCTTCGCACCACCTTCAGCCCCAATAGCGATGTCGCTTATGATGAGCTCTTCGAGCGAGCGCGGGCTACCCACCTTTTGGTGCTCGACGACTTAGGAGCTCATAGCAGTACCGCCTGGGCTGAGGAAAAGCTGTTTCAGATCCTAAATCATCGCTTTAACGCGCAACTACCTACAGTGGTCACCACCATCGACTTAGGGCAATTGAACGAGCGACTGCGCATCCGGCTCTCTGATCCCGATCTGGTTCAGGAGTTGGAGCTGAAAAGGCCAGAATCGCAATACTTCCAGAAGCTAATCGGCTTCTACAATAGTGAATTGGTAACCAAGACCTTCGATAATTTTGACGTCCTGGGGATGAACGCCGATAAAAGGCAACAGGAAAGCCTGCGCGTAGCTCTCAAGGCAGCTCGCCAATTCGCTGAGTCACCAAGGGATTGGCTCGTCTTTGAAGGCCCAACCGGCTGTGGCAAGACCCATTTGGCCGCAGCCATTGCTAATCATCAAGTCGATGCCAGACGTCCGGTCTTCTTCGCCACAGCTCCCGATTCGCTCAACGAGATACGCGCTACCTTAGCTCAAGAAAGTGCAGTGTTGCGAGGTGTGAGTAGCCACCCCCTGCTTATCCTGGACGACCTCGGCGCCGAGAGCAAGACCCCTTGGGCTCGGGAGAAGCTTTTTCAAATCCTCAACTATCGCTACAATGCCCGGCTGCCCACAGTGATCACCAGCCGCTCCCTCGAGGACCTGGAGAGCCAGCTCAGCTCACGGATCTCAGACGTCAGGCTCAGCAACCTGATCCATATCGATGCCCCGGATTATCGGGGTCGAGCCCGCCGCCCCCGAAGAGAGCGCTAATTGAAGCCGATCACTGATCCATGTATAACAAGCCCCGGGAGAGGTGACCGAGGGGCTTATGGTGCCGCTCTCGAAAAGCGTAAGTGGTCGTCCTACCTAGTGTCCCCAGATACGATTTCGTGTCGTCCTGTTGAGGCACTCCGGTGATTTCGCATCTGATGCTGGCAGTTAGCGCCGTGGGTGATTGCCATTTGCTCTCATTTTCAGGCCAAGCGAGCCTTGAAATATGGCCTTGAGCAAGAAGAGATTGACAGACTTCTGTCAGGCAGTGTTGGTATAATCAGCACTGCATTTAAGCTCTTGAGGGAGGTCCCAAAGATGGTAGACTCAAATTCGGCGGTGTCTAGACCTATCAATTTCAGAAGCGAAATGCTGGAATCAAGGCTCCTCCACCGGGACAGCTTCGGAAAGCTGACTGAGAGAGTTACTGCTACAGAACTACGTTTTGACCCACTAACAGGTCATACATGCAAAATCGTTGAATTCCCTCTGAGCAGGATTCGGAGGCCAGATTTGTCCGCCATTGTGCAAAAGTCGTTGGAGACGGGATGCCCATTTTGTCCCCCAGCGATCGAGGAAAACACACCGCGATTCACCCCAAAAATTGTACCCGAGGGTATTATGCGCCAAGGTGAGGCTTTACTCTTCCCCAATGCCAGGCCCTACGATGTCCACAGTGCTGTTGTGGTGATGTCAAGGGAGCATTTCCTTTCGTTAAGTGAATTCACTGAGAGAATTCTGCTTGATGCGCTGAAAGCTGCATGTTCCTACGTCAATAGGGTTCTGCAGGTTGATCACGAGGTAAAGTATCACCTCATTGGCTGGAATTACCTTCCGCCTTCAGGTGGAAGTATCATCCATCCTCATATTCAATGTAACTTGGGGTACTTCCCTACCTTCTATCAAAGACAAATCCTCGAGGCTTCTCAGAGCTATTACAACGAGACAGGGCGAAATTTCTGGAGTGACTTGGTGGAGCAGGAGAGGCAGACAGGGGAAAGATATATTGGTGCCAGAGGAAACACCTGTTGGCTTAATAGCTTTGCTCCGAGGGGACGTCTAATGGACATCTTGGCGATATTCTATGGCAAGGCCTCCATCCCGGAGTTGTCTGAGGAGGACCTCTATGACTTCACCGCTGGGTTAGTGAAGCTATTTCACTATCTAGACAAGTTAAATGTGCTAAGCTTTAACCTTTCCACTTATTCTGGCACAGATGCAAACCAATTTTGGGCACATGTCCGAATCACGCCGCGTTCACTTCTCCTGTATTCGCCAATTGAAACAAGCGACCAGTTCTATTACCAAGTATTGCATGATGAGAATATTTGTCTTATGTCACCTGAGATTGCCTGTAGGGATTTGAGAACGCACTTTTCAAGCTAAGACAGAAGGGACCCGCGCAGGGGATCGGAGGTCCACCGAATCTGGCGTATATCCAAGCTGGTGAAAAACCCTCATGAATTCCGTCCGCTTTCTTAGCGGCTTTGCTGCTATGTTCTCCGCCTTTCTCAACAAGCCTAACATTAGAGCAGATCCCCGCAGTTTTTCTTCCATTTGTATCGACCCAACCCCTGTATCCTCTAGAGTCCTGAGGGTGAGGGTAATGTCCACTCTCTGTTGCTTGTAAGCCGGCCCAATGACAATTTAAGCTAATTCTCACCGTCCTGGCTCTTGCGTGAGTAGTCAGCATTTTGCCTCGGGCTCATCTTTCCAACATATAGGTCGTAGCCCTATCGACAATATAGCGAGTTGTTGGGTCACAACCGGATAGATTACTTGTCCATGCTTAGGCACTTGCACCGCTCTTATTTACAATGTCCTTCAGCCACTGCTACAATACCACCGATAAACACGGAACCTTGATGACAACGAATGGTGTAACTGGCGAACAAATATGAACGCGTTTTTCCTGATAATCCTCGGCGCTCTTGTTTTCGACTTTGTGCTTCGCCTAGTCGCGAACCTACTGAACCTGAAGGCGCTGAAGCTCGAGTTACCTCCCGCTCTGGAAGGGGTGTACCGACCGGAGGACTACCGCAACTCTCAAGAGTACACCCGGGCAGCGATACATCTGCACTTGGCGGCCAGTACCTTCGGGTTACTTCTTCTACTGTGTTTCTGGTTTGCTGGGGGTTTTAACCATCTCGACCAAATTGTCAGGTCCTGGGGATTCGTTCCCATAGTGAACGGTTTGCTGTACATTGGCATCCTGCTCATAGCATATGCCCTGCTCATGCTGCCCTTCAGCATTTATGCCACATTCGTGATTGAGGAACGTTTCGGCTTTAACCGAACCACCCCATCTACATTCTTCCTGGATCGGGTCAAAGGACTGGCCCTCGCCGTGTTGCTAGGCATTCCATTGCTCGCCGGCATTCTGAGCTTATTTGAGTATTCTGGCCCTTATGCCTGGTTGTACTGCTGGATCATGATAACTATATTTTCCCTCGCGATACAGTTTGTTGGCCCAACATGGATTATGCCACTGTTTAACAAGTTCACCCCTCTGGAGTCAGGTGAGCTGAAAGAGGCCATCGTCAAGTATGCCAGTTCAGTCAATTTCCCTATCAAAAATGTTTTCGTGATGGACGGCTCCAAGCGCTCCAGCAAATCAAATGCCTTCTTTATCGGATTTGGCCGCAACAAGCGGATTGTGCTGTTTGATACCTTGATTCAAAAACACACCACACCCGAACTGGTAGCCATGCTCGCCCACGAAATAGGGCACTACAAGAAGAAACACATCCTGCAAGGGATGGCAATCAGCATCCTGCACACAGCCTTAATCCTCTTCCTACTCTCGGTTCTTCTGGGTAGCCCAGGCTTGTACGAGGCTTTCTATATGCAGCAGCAGTCCATTTATGCCGGAATAGTGTTCTTCGGCTTGCTCTACACTCCGATAGAACTGCTGCTCTCGATAGCGATGCAGAGTGTCTCGCGGAAAAATGAGTACGAAGCTGACCGCTTCGCAGCCGAAACCATCGACGAGCCACGGAACCTAGCCGACGCCCTGAAAAAACTTTCCGCCACTAACCTCTCAAACCTGACTCCGCATCCCTTCTACGTTTTTCTGAACTACTCTCATCCGCCGCTACTTCAGCGCGTGCAAGCAATCCAGAAGTGTGAAGCGTAAAATGAATCCATTGCGTGTCCTTGCTGGCGTGGTAAACCGCCATTGATCACTATCCGGATATCTTCATGAGTCTCTTTAACTCGGCAACGGCAGAAGGCAGCACCTCCCCTATCCCTTCTCCAAACCGCAGATGGGTAACTCGGTCGAACGGCGTTTCACCTCTGTTGATAACCACCAGCCGAGCTCCGGACTCTAAAGCAACTTTGGGCATGTCGGCAGCAGGAGTGACTACTAAGCTGGAGCCAGCGACTATGAAAAGATCGCAGTGCTTTGAGTTCCGATAGGACTCAGCTAGCTCGTTGCGCGGCACGGGCTGACCGAAGTTGACCACACTGGAAACCAATTTGCCGCCGCATGAGGGGCAGCTGGTCAGCCCAGGAGACCTGTCGACTTGAGCTTCACATCGGGTGCATCGCAGCTTGGTAACGTTGCCGTGCAGTTCCGCCAATAAACTGGGATGGATTCCCGACATCAGGTGCAGGTTGTCCACGTTTTGTGAGATGAGGAATCCCAGCTTGCCCAGCTTCTGTAGCTCAAAGATAGCCATGTGCCCTGCATTGGGTTCCACCGAAGAGAAAGGGCGTGGCTTTGGAGGAAGCCCCTTGGCTTGGCGTGTCCAGATCCCATCCGGCCCCCGGAAGTCGGGCAGACCTGATTCGGTGCTGATCCCAGCACCTGTGAACATCACCAAATGTTTTGCCTCAAACATGCACCGGGCTAAAGTCTTAATTCGGCTATTTAGGTCCGTTAATGCCACGTCACTCCCACCATACTGGGCGATGAAACTTCTTTTCAGCGGACATTCTGCGCCTTTCCTCCTCGCACCATACCTGAAGCCAAGCTTGAGGAGTGCCGTCTTAACCCTGAGGAACTCTTCTTCCTCGTTCCACGAGCATATCTGTTTGGTTTGCCTGGCTCCTATCCCCCACTGGATGGTGCACAATCCAACTCTCTGAGATATTATAATGCATATGGAAGCAGCATCCTAGATGAAGTGTGTAATATGAAATCTGCCGTTTGATCCTTTGAAAAGGGCACGGGAATTATTAGACCGGCTTTCGTAATCTTGACACGTGGAATTCATGTCCCTTCAACTTCACAAGGAGGTGCACATGATTAAAGCATACATCTTTGATTTTCTGGGAGTGATCATAACTTACAGGTGGGAGAACGAGGAAGCACTCTACACGGCTAAGCTAATACTGGAGGAAATGGGTTTTGACAGAGAATGGCTCTCGGAGAGAAACATCTATAATGAATTGTTCAATGATGCTGTGAAAGATGCTTTAACGGGAAGAATTAATTTGCCGGCTCACGAGGTGAGAAGGAGGATCAATGAAGTTTATGATTGTTTTGACTTAAGAGCAATAGACAAAAGTAGCTTGAGAGAGAATGTGAGGGATACGCTAATTAAGCTACGTGAGAAAGGCATACTGGGGGTATACACCACGTTAGGATGGAAAGGATTCAAAAGATCAATAGATAGATTTGAACTACATAACTTGTTCCAAGTTGTAGTAACAAGAGATGATGTTACGGTTATGAAACCATATGAAGAAGGGCTAAGATTGGTATTGCACTGCTTGAACATTTCCCCGCAGGAAATGATTTTTATCGGCGATCATGCCAGAGATCTCTTATGTAGCACAGCAATCGGTGGTAAGACCGCGTTCTTCGCCAGTGGTGCGCAAGAGCTACGAGACTTGCTTGCCCAACTTGAGCCAGACTATGTCCTCTATTCTCTCTCGGATCTCCTGGAGATAAGGTAGTTGAATTTTGGCCAAGACCTCGCCGGTGGCCAGAGAGGAAATACTAGCAGGGCCACTACACCGTTGCACAATTTGGCTTTTTGTGCCTCCGAGTAAAAGATTATTGTCAATCCGCTCGGTTTCGTAATGTTCAAGCCAATTCTAGCCCGCGTAATTTTTCGGACAGAAATACATATTTCCTCGAAAAGACTCTGAAGTCAGACAAGATCTGTAGCATCTTGTGAACCTCTTATTTTTAGAATACAGATAATAATTATGCCGCTAAAAACCTCTGATAATCGGATAAGAGATGATGTTCTCACTCTTTGCGGCTGGCTCCTCACGTTCGAATCCAAGAGAACAACATTTTCAGGTTCGACCAGATTTTCAGGAAGAATCTTGCTAATCTGTGCTATACTCTATTCACTGCTTTATGTCGGCACGGTAACTAGGGGGTCTTCAGATGAAAAAAGCAAGTTTCGCGATATCAGGTTTTGTCAAGCCCGGGTTCGAGGCTGTGCGGGAAGCTTTCATCGAGAACTTCGAACGCCGCAAGGAGCTGGGAGCTGCCTGTTGTGTCTACTGTCGCGGGGAAAAAGTGGTCGACCTGTGGGGCGGCATCCGAAACAAGGCGACAGGCGAACCGTGGGAAGAAGATACGATGGTGATTGTATTCTCGGCAACAAAGGGAATGTCCGGTCTAGCCATGGCGCTTGCTCATTCGCAGGGGTTGTTTGATTACGACGAGCGCATATCGAAGTACTGGCCCGAGTTCGCCCAACAGGGTAAGGACAAGATCACCGTCCGCCAACTGCTGGCGCATCAGGCAGGGCTGTTCGCCTTCAACGAGCCTGTCGACAAGAGCGTTATCGCAGACCTCGACCGGCTGGCGGTGGTCCTGGCGCGGCAGAAACCAGCTTGGGAACCTGGAACGCGACAAGCCTACCACGGTCTGACTCTAGGTTACTACGAGAGCGAGCTCTTGCGCCGGGTCGATCCCAAACGCCGCAGCATAGGGCAGTACTTCCAGGAGGAGATTGCTACTCCGCTGGGACTCGATTTCTATATCCGGCTGCCCGAAGAAATTCCGAACTCGAGACTGGCTGTAATCAAGCCAGCCAACTATGCCTTGGCGATATTCAAGATACCAGTCACTTTGATTTTGGCGTCGATGAACCCGCGTTCTGCGATTCGCAGGGCGCTTTTGGGATCGTTGTTTCCTTTGGACGAAGAACGCATCTATGCCCGGAATTTCGAAGTTCCATCGGGAGGGGGTGTGGGAACGGCCCGTGCCATTGCCCATGCATACAGCATCTTTGCGACTGGAGGAAAGGAGCTTGGGCTGCGAGAGGAAACACTCGAGCAGCTTATGGCACCACCTGTCGCACCTTTGTATGGATTCAAAGATGCGGCCCTGAAAGTGGAAATCGCATTCTCTCTCGGCTTCGCGAAGCCCAGTCCTAAGAATCCATTCGGACATCCGAGCTCGTTCGGGCACGCAGGATCAGGAGGTTCATTTGGATTCGCTGACCCGAAGGCCGAGGTAGGATACGGGTACGTTCCCAACCGGGGGGAACCGTATTTTGAGGATCCGCGAGACCTCGCTCTGCGCAGCGCAATGTACCGCTCGATTGGCGAGACTGACCTGCCCTCCGAAAATCGGTCCAGGTAACCGGCAGGGCAAGATTTCAACGAAGCAGGCATGTTGCCGGCGTCGCTGAGTCGTGCAAACGCAGGGCGCCCACTATTGAATGAGCCTTGCGCTGCTAACCGATTAAGCCCGTCAAACTTGCCCGCCTTTCGTTCTCATCATGTCATCAAGGACGCCTATCACTGCTTCGGCAAACTGCAGATCACTAATAAATGCGTCCACCTCGAGCACTCGAACCCTGGGTTTCAGATGCCTTTTCAAGCCCTCGATGAATGCCTTGTCGCCCTCCGGGTTATGGAACGGCCTGCCCGGCTTGGCAAACTCAGAGAAGCCACGGAGCGGGATGACCACTGCTGTAGGTCCAGCGGCCCGATTCAACTTTTGGGCTACCACTCTCCCCAGCCTGGCCTTCTCTTGGGTGCTTGTCATCACCACTGTGACTTTGGGGTTGTGCGCGTGCAAAGGACGGGTTCTCAATCGAGGTGGCACGGTTTCAACTGAGCCAGCCCAGGAGAAGAAATCTATCCCGCCCGGGGCCACGATCTGGGGTATACCCTTCCTGCCCGCAGCTTGCAGCTTGTTAGGGTCGGCACCCCAAGGCCCGCTGCATAGGTATTGAATCAGCTCGTAGAGGCATAGATCCAGCGCTACAGCGATCAGACCCTCATCTATGAGCCGTTCGAGATCCCTGCTGCCTGCCCCATTGGCATCGAACACTACCACCTCGTATCCCCTTCCCTCGAGAAGAGGTCTAATCGATGACAAATAATCGAAGGCAGCAACACCCATAGAGGTAATGCCAATCAGTGGCTTTTCTGGAGCTATTCTCCTGGATGCCTCCACCATTCCTGTGATTGACCCCACCGCTCTTTCAAGCATGACCCTGCTTATTGTATTTAGACCCCATAACCCGGCAACGCAGTCGGTCAGTGTCTGCCCGCCGCTCACCATCTCCGAAGTTACATAGCCAGTAAATGCCTCCGAAGTGACCATGAGCTTTGGCACCTCCATGGGCAGGGCTCTCATCACCTCCAGCCCCAGCCATGCACCCATTGAGGCACCCAAAGCGATTACACCATCCAATCTGCCAGCGGAGTACTCCTCCTTGCCTATTATGGAGGCCCCCTTTGCCATAACCTGTACCGCCTTCCCTTCATCCAGAGCAATTACCTCTTTCATGGTCGCCCCCGCAGCTTTAGCGACCTCCTCATGGCTGATGTCAGGTCGCCATGGTGGCTCTCTCAAGCTGCCAACATCTATGACAACAGCCTTGTGTCCCTTTCTCTCTATCAGCTCCTTGACATACTTGATCTCCTCTCCCCTAGTATCCAGAGTGCCAATGACAGCTATGGTCTTTGCCATTTAAGCCTCCGTGATTAGAGATGCCCTCATCGTA
>Ga0209427_10006944_pt1 | contig 12855 bp, 13 predicted proteins | sample DeeMarSWOR136_30_FD_187465 | JGI IMG/M metagenome (GOLD analysis project Ga0209427, IMG submission 187465) | Marine sediment microbial communities from White Oak River estuary, North Carolina - WOR-1-36_30 (SPAdes) (version 2) | ecosystem: Environmental > Aquatic > Marine > Intertidal zone >... | reverse complement strand
GGCGTGGCTCGATGTCTAGTGCCTTTATGGTGGCTACCACCGTCTGAAGCAGGGGCTTGAGTTCATCGGCATACTGCCGGTAATGGGCAAGGCATTCTTCAGCAGACTCGCCCCTGACCAGTATCCTCTCTAGGCAGTCATCCAGGATGCTATCTATTTTATTGTTTTTTCGGTTGAACATCTTTATCATCCAGCATCAGTTTTCGCAGTGCCACTATGGCGCTGTGCTGTAGAGCCTTTATCGCTCCCGGGCTCTTGCCCATAATCTCGGCTACCTGAGCGATGGGCAGCTCACCGGCGAAGCGAAGGGAGATAACCTCCTGCTGTGCCGGGGTCAGTTTTCGGGCGGCTGACATCAGCTGCTCGGTAGCCAGACTGTCCTCGGCAGATTGCTGAGGATTGCTGTCGGAGATAGCCAGCACGTTGTCCAGAGAGGCGGTCGGCTGTCTCGTCTTCTTTCTTAAATAATCAACCACTTGGTTATGGGCAATACGGAATAGCCAGGCGGAGAACGGTATATCCCTCCACTTGAAGGAAGAGATGGACTGGAGAGAATTGATAAAAACCTGCTGGGTCATATCCTCAGCATCCGTATAATTTCCTATTTTAAGAGCTATATAGCGATAAATCTTATCGAAATGCCGCTCATAAAGCTGGGCAAAAGCCTCCTGGTCATATTTCTGCGCCCTCTGGACAAGGCTCCGCTCGTCTTGCACCTGACAACTCCCTACTGGCCAGAGCTCGGCAGAGCTTGTTGTTTGCCCGAGCCTGACCGGCAAACTGGTGTTACCACGTGCATAAATTATAACGAAGAAGGTGGAAAAAGGATAGTTTCCGAACGCCGGTGGCGGTATATTTTTAACTTAGAGGGGCAAAAGCCAGAGAAGACAAAAGCAGGCTGATTTTACTGGAATAATGTTCCAGAACATAGAACCTTGCCATTTATAGCTGAAGGTGCCATAGTAATGGTGGTAAGGTTAAGTAAAGATATGTTATTTAAGATATGTATAAGTTAGTTTGGTTATGGTACTATTTACCTATTACTATATTCTATGCAAATAGCACCTCTGGGGGATTGGAAGGGGTTGTAACGACTATTATAATAGAGAGTTAAAATAAGGTTTAGTATTAAATAGTAAGTTTTAGGTAACTTCAGGGAGGAAGGGGGATATGACCGATAACAATATAGACCCGATGCTGACAACGAGTGAAGTGGCTCGTATCCTTAACTTGCACATCAACACCATAAGGAGATGGAGCAACCAGGGGATACTTAAAGCGTATCGTATTGGTTCCCGGGGTGACCGTAGATTCAAAAAGGAAGATATTGATGAGTTCTTCTCCAGCGATGGCAGAAGCCGGGGAAGAAAGCTATCAGGTAACAATTAGCTGTGATTAAAGGGGGTAACTCGTGGCTAAAACGAAGGTGATGATAATCGATGAACAGGCTTTTTTCAGAGCCGGTGTGAGACAGGCTTTGTCTCAACAGGGGGATTTGGAGATAATAGAGTGTGACCCAAACCACGATACGATAGCTATGATTGAAGCCAACCTCCCCGAAATTGCATTGCTGGGTTCAGACCTGGCGACGCATAGCGGGCTAGAGCTGGGTAGAAAGATAGCCAGAAATTTTCCCAATACCAAGGTTATAATATTAAGCCCCGATCCCAATGACGAAGAGCTTTTCGATGTTATCAGGAGCGCCGCGGTGGCCTGTCTTAGGAAGAACTCATCGGCTGTGGAGTTGGTGGAAACTATAAGAAGAGCTTCCCGGGGCGAATATCCGATTAACGAAAGTGTTATGACACGTCCTATGGTAGCCAAGCATGTACTTAACCAGTTCCAGGATATGGCATCGCTGGGTGGCAATGCAGAGACTATAGTAGCTCTCTTAACGCAGAGGGAGAAGCAGATCCTGAATTATGTTGCCGATGGCAATACAAACAAGCAAATAGCCCGTATCCTGAATATAAGTGAACAGACGATCAAGAACCATGTCAGCGCCATCCTGCGCAAACTTAACGCCAATGACAGAGCCCATGCCGTCGTCCTGGCAATACGACACGGCTGGATTTCAATTGGTGAAAGACAATAAGCTAGGAGTTAACTACGGACTAAAGTCATATAAGGCAAACTAATAGTGTTAGAGAGGGGTATTAATAAACTAAGAGGGTATTGACGTATGATATATATTGTCTTAGACTTGTTTCTCCCGTGTGAATGTGAGGTAACATAATATGCAGGTGGGGAAGGTGGATCAGTTAAAACCAAATACGGAAGTTGAAAAGCGAGTTGTAAGGTATCTTGAAAGCCAGGGTTTTCAGGTAACCATAAAGGCTCAGCTTAGTGGTAAGTCTGGCATTGAGCATACCTTTGATATGCTGGCACAGAGGGATGATGGTATTACCGAGCAGACGATTGCTATTTGTCTTATTGTGAAGGGAGATAAAGAATCGGAAGCCAGTACCATCTTCAGCTTTGCCAACAAGGCCTATGATGTCGGCATCAAGGAAAGGGTGCTGGTGGCTATTCCAATGGTTGACCCGGAGACGAAACAGCTGGCCGAAAAGCAGCGGATAAAGGTCATTGACGAAGAGAAGATAGAATCGTTACTGCTTAGTCAACCAGAGCAGAAAGTCGCCGCGAGCAAGCCTTTTAGATTTGAGACCAAGGCGCAGATAGTCGAATCTCTGGTTAAACTAGGCTACCAGGTTGAGGAAGAAGCCAAGGTTCGGGGGCGGTCGGGAGTGGAATATTATTTTGATATACTGGCTTATGGAAACAGTAGTCGGATTGGGAGTAGCCTTGGTATAGATATTATGACTGGGGACAAGGATATAGATATCGAACAGGTTTCATTGTTCGATACTAAAGCCTACGATGTCGGCCTTGACGATAAGGTTATTGCCCTGTTGAAGGCGAGACTCAGTGCACAAGCCAGGCAGTTTGCCGAACACCAGGGGATAAAGGTACTCGAGCTGGAGCAGGGCTCGGCGGCAGAACCGATTACGGTTGAGTTGAAGGCCAACCAGTCACGGAAGGCACCAGCCGGGGCAACCAAAGAAGGTGCTGTGGAAACAAAGTCTAAGAAAGCGTTAAGGCAAATGCCACAGCCTGAGGCGATATTATTAATCCCAGAAGTGCTAGCCAGGAGATATAACGCCATACCGCTGACTGTAAATGGTAAAACGATGGAAGTAGCCATGGCCGATCCGACCGATATTCTAGCCCTGGAAGCATTTTCCATCCAGAGCCGGATGAGGATTAAACCGATAGCCGCCAATGCCAGAGAGGTCAGGGACGCTATTGATTTTAATTATAAAGCTTACGGTGAGATTGAAAGACAGATATCCAGTATTTCAATAACAGGCGATAAGACTGATAAGCAAATGGCGCTTGATGCGGCTATCGATGCTCCTCTGGTACAGGCACTTAACCTGATCATAGACGAGGCGGTTAAGGCTCGCGCCTCCGATGTTCATATCGAGCCGGAGGAGAGGCGGCTGCGGATACGATATCGCATTGATGGTACCCTTCAGGATATGATGTCGCTGCCTCTGGACATACATTCGGCGCTTGTTTCCCGGGTTAAGATACTGTCAAATCTGAATATCGCCGACCATTTCCGGGCTCAAGATGGCCAGTTTTCTACCGAGACCAAGGGTCGGAGTATAGATGTCAGGGTGGCTACCTCTCCTACCGTTCATGGCGAGATGTCGGTGTTGCGACTTCTGGATAAATCAACAGCCACCATCGGTTTATCAGAGCTTGGATTATTACCGGATAGCATGGGGAAGTTTGAGAAGATGCTCAAGGTGCCCTATGGCATGTTTCTGGTCAGCGGCCCTACTGGAGCCGGTAAGACTACTACCCTATATGCCGCTGTCAATTCTCTTGATACCATGGGGCGGAACATCGTTACCATTGAAGACCCTGCCGAGTATCGCTTTGAGGATATCAATCAGATCCAGGTTAATCCCCAGGCAGGTATTACATTTGCCAGCGGACTGAGGTCGATACTCCGACTTGACCCCGATGTCATACTGGTTGGTGAGATACGCGATGCCGAAACAGCCAATATTGCCGTGCAGGCGGCTTTAACCGGACACTTGATGTTGTCTTCAATTCATGCCAACGATACCGTGGGCGTTCTATTCCGACTTATCGACCTGGGCGTGGAGCCGTTCCTGATAGCCTCGGCGGTTATCGGCATAATGGCGCAGCGTATGGTGCGTCGTATATGTATGGACTGCGCTCAAGAGATAGAGGCACCTATGGTCGAACAGCTGACTTACGAGAAAGAGGTGGGCAAGAAGAGGTCTAAGTTCCTGTATGCTGCTGGTTGTAAAACGTGTGCTTACACCGGATATATGGGGCGAACGGGAATCTTTGAGATACTGTCTATGAGTGATACTATCAGGAGAATGCTTATTAACGGCGCCAGCGCCGCCGATATTCGGGAGCAAGCGCTGAAGGAGGGTATGGTGTCTATGATGAATGATGGCATGCGTAAGGTGGAAGAAGGCATCACTACCCCGTCCGAAGTCCTGCGCAGTGCCTACACTGTAGAACAGCAATTTTGAGGTAGAATATGGATTTTTCTTACGTAGCCTATGGTAAAGACAAGAAACTGGTTAAAGGCAAGCTTTCTGCCACCAATCAGACGGCGGCCGCCAAGCTGTTAAACTACGGCGGTTATCAGGTGCTTAGCATAAAACCGATTTCCTCTTTTATTAACCTGGAAAGATTAAGGAATATCTTCACCCAGGTGAATCCCAAAGAGGTGACTATGTTCTCCCGCCAGCTAGCCTTACTTCTGGAGTCGGGCACTGATATTGTCGCCTCCCTGGAGCTGCTGCAGGGACAGGTAACAAACCGTACCCTGAGGCGAGTTATTGGCGAGGTGGTCGCTGACATACGCGGCGGCAGTTCACTGTCGGCGGCGTTAAAGAAACACCCCCGGGTTTTCCCGCAGATGTATTCCCGGGCAATAGCCGCCGGTGAGAGAGGCGGTAATCTTGAAATCGTGCTCAGGCAAATGGCTGAGTTCATTGAGAGGAGAATCTTAACCGAGAAGAGGATAAAGAATGCCTTGACCTACCCGGTTATTGTCGCCATAGTGGCTGTAATTGTGGTTGCCTTGATGGTAGCCTTTGTTCTGCCTACCTTTACAGAATTGTATTCCTCGTTTGGTGCTGAACAACCGCTGGCAACAACTATATTTCTTAGTATCTCCAACTGGTTTATAGATTATGGGCTATATGTATTAATAGGCTTGGTAGTCGTTGTTATAGCGGCTGTAGTCTATATTAAAACCCCGGCGGGTAGCTATCAGTGGAGCAAAATCTCGCTTCGTCTGCCGGTAATCGGGCGGATACTGATTTTGAGTGAGCTATCCCGTGCCTGCCGGACTATATCACTGCTGTTCCGTGTTGGCTTGCCCATACCCGAGGTTCTTACTATGGCCAGTCAGGGTACCAGCAACAAGGTGGTATCCGGTGCACTGGACGAGGTACGACGCGAGTTAATAAGGGGGCAGGGTTTATCCAAACCGATGTCCGGGAACCCGGTCTTTCTGCCCTTGATGGTGCAGATGGCAGGTGTGGGCGAGGGGACAGGCAACCTTGACCAGACACTAACCACGGTTGCCGAAAGCTATGAGATGGAGGCTGATGACAAGACAACTGCCGCTGTGGGTCTTATCCAGCCGATAATGACCATTGCTATCGGTTTGGTGGTCGCTTTTATCGCTCTGTCTCTGGTTTCAGCCATGTACTCTATGTACGGGGAAATAAGCAAGTAAAATGTTTAGCAAGGTAAAAAGCGAAAGAGGATTTGGCCTTGTCGAGGTGCTGATGGCTTTGGCACTGCTGGGTATAATTGCGGTTGCCTTTATTATGGCTATCAATATCGCTTCACGGTCTATACTTATTGCCGACGAGCGAACTACAGCCGAAAGCCTGGCTAAAAGCCAGATGGAGTATATCAAGGAACAGGGTTATGTTTATGATGAAATTGTTGGTGATGAAGTATACGCAATATATTATGCTATTGATATAAGTGAGGAGCACCCAAGTTTTAATATCGGCAGCGTAATTAGAATAGATGGAGAAGAAACGGCCGTTGAAGAGATAATAGGTGTTCCCTGGGATAGCGGAACAGGCGAAGCTGCACCTAGCGATGTGGGGCTACAGAGGATAAAGCTGATCATCTGTAATAATGGGGAAGACGGGGTCAGCCTGGAAGACTATGTAATAATCCTGGAAGACTTCAAAGTGGATAGATGATAATGTTGAGAAAATTAGCAAATATAGTTAAAAACCAGAAAGGCTTTACCTTAGTTGAGGTGATTATAGCCGTCGCTATAACCGGGCTTATTGTTGGTGGTCTTGCCATGACCATCATCCAGCTTTTCGAAGGTCATGCCCAAAGCAGCGGCGAGATGGCTGCCCTGCGACAGGTGCAGAATGCCGGTTACCATGTCAGCCGTGATGCCCAGATGGCGGCGGAACCAATTGATGCCAGCGACGACCCCGGGACTGAAGATATCACTGAAGTTCTTACTATTATTTGGACAGAGTATGATAGCTGGAAGACGGAGCCATTGGATGGAGAAGAGGAAATGATAAGCATGATAACAAAGCATATAGTCGTCTATACCCTGGATGATAACAGGCTTGATAGAGATGAATATAGGACAGAGAGTATCAGGGAAGACGTTCCTATAGAAGATATAGAATATTTTCTTTATAGCATGACAAAAGTAGCTGAATATATAACAATTTTTGTATATGATCTGGATAATAATTCCTTAACAGTGACTGCTGAAACAGGCGGCTTCAGGTCGCAGACAGAGACCAGAACCTATGAAATTGAACCCAGGCCAGATACTATCTTCTGGCAATAATCAGGAGGTGGCTGATGAAGAAGAGAATATTAAAACTGATAAAAAATGAAGGCGGGCAAGCGCTCGTCTTGGTGATTGCTTTGCTGGGAGTGGGCAGTATTATGCTGGCGCCACTGCTGTCTTTTATGGGCACCGGGCTGGTAACCGGGAGGGTTTACGAGGCAAAGGAAAGGGAAATCTATGCCGCCGATTCTGGTGTCGAGGATGCCATATGGAAGATACATAATGACGGCGAAGGCTTGGTTGATACCACGACGGCAGCAGAATGGGGTATAGTACTCGAGGGCTTACCCCTTTACTATGTAGACCATGATAGTAACCCTTCGACAGATCCTATAGTTTACGATACCGGCGTTTATGATATAGCCGATGTCAATGGTAAGAGCTTGAGGATTAGAATACAGTATCTGGATGAAATGACCTATCGCGTCGTATCAAATGCTCCTAATGATGGCAGCGGCACTGTAATCGATGCTTTTGTAACCACGGTATATGGTGATTATACTGGAATAACGGATCACGTTATCACCAGCCCAAGCGGTTATGATATCGATCAAGGTGTAGTATACCCCGACGGAGATTATGACCCTGATACTAATCCTAACGGAGCCAGAGGTGACTATGATGGACCCTGGCCGGCACCGATTGAGCTTATGAACTATTACTCCATGTTTGTGGATAAAGGTAACCCCTATGATTACGAAGAAATTGATCTTAATGATGTAGCAACCCATGACGAAGATTTTATTGGATACGATGGTGAAATAGTTACTATAGACTCAGCCTATATTGAAGGTGATTTCTCTATCGAATCTTCAAAAAAAGACGTGGAATTAAGGCTTGAGGGCAATCTGTATATAACCGGCAGGACAAACTTTGGCGGCGCGAAGGAATGGAAGATTGATCTAAACGGGAATTCAATATTTATTGAAAGCGACGCAACGGGCGGAGGAGCAGATGGGACAGCCCTTAGTATTGAAAGTAAGGTCACTCTTACCAGTTCGGGGTGTTTGATCGCCGTTGGTGACATAGACTTTCAACCACATATGGACGCTAACCCCTTTGATTATATTCTCGTCTTGTCGGTAATAGGCGAGACGCGGATGCTGCCTAATGGTTCTTTCTATGGAACATTAGCAGGTCAAGTATTCGTTGATGTGAAATCCGGCAGTGACCCTTATATTCAATGGAATGACCCCGATACAGACGGCGATGGTATACCAGATATCGATTTCCCGGGTGGCAGTAGCGCCACAGTGGTATATGGACTTCTTTCCTGGAAGATTAGTTAAGAAAGGGAGAGCGTTATGAGGCTGACTAAGACATTATTTATATTTTTGGGGGCGGCTATTTTAATTGCTGCCGGCATAACACTGTATATGTTTTACCAGGGGCAGATGAGTGAGCAGGATAAGCTAAACGAAAGCCTGACAGCAGCGCATACGACACTGACGTTGCTGGGCATTGAAAAAGGAGCCCTGGAAGACAAGATAGCACAGCTAGAGAGCGATTTAGCCGAGCTGGAAGGGGAGACCGGTGAGCTGGAAGCCGAGATAAGCCGGCTGGAGGATGAGCTTGGCCGCTTGGAGGATGAGCGAGCCCAGGCTGTAGCGCAGGCAATACTATTACTAAGTCAAGCTGAAGCAAAGTTCCAGAGCTCGGTGGAGAGCATTGAATATGATGAGATACTGTTTGGTTTTGCCCATGATGCCAACCTTAGAATGACAAAGATAGAGGCATCCGAACCAGTAGCAGAAAACGTGGAGGACATCGCTTACAATACTACGACCTTTAATGTAACGGTATGGGGTGATGTGGATGACATTCTTGATTTTGTCGATACTGTCGTCGCCTACGAGGCTTTCAAGACATCTGTCCTGGACACGTTTAGTATGAATGTGCCCGAGCTCCTGACCGATGAGGAGATAGCTGAACTGGAGGAAACGATAAGGGCGCAGCTAACCGCAGAAGCAATAGCGGAAATCACAACGGAAGAAATGGTGGGAATTATAGTAGAAGCGATAGCAGAAGTGACCGGTCCGGAAAGCGACTGGCCAGATGAAGTAGAGACAATGACGGTTGAAGAGATGGCGCAGATGCTCGAGGAAAGGATAGATGAGCTGGTAGAGGCAGGTTTTATTGACCTGCTGGCAGGTGACCTGGCGGAGCTAATAGAGGAGCATATAGAGGGGGCAATAGTAGGTGAGATAGTCAAGCCACTGGCGGAGCGGATAGCAGCCTTGATACTAAGTGGAGATGAAGACCTAGCGGAGTTGCTGGGTGTAGACATAGCGGAGTTGCTGGGAGAAAACATAGCCGGTTCACTATCGGGTGATATAGTAGGGTTGCTGAATGAATACATCTCTAATTTGGTGGAAGAAAAAATGACGGGTTCAGTAGAGGGAATAGTAGAGGCGATGACAGATACAGTAGTAGCAGAGATGGTGGAAGAAATGGAAGTGCCCTCATCCGATATAACACTGGTAATCTATACTTATGAAGGTGGATAAATATGGCTAAGAAAGTTACCCTCTATATTGAAGATACAGATATAAAGCTCCTGGTAACCAATGGCAAGCAGGTGGAGAAGTGGGCAAGCTTGCTCCTCGAGCCAACGCTGGTTCGTGACGGCGTTATCATTGATGAAGAGCGGGTAGCCGACGGCATCAAGGCTATGTTTAAGCTTGAAGAGATAGGCAGTAAGAAGATTGATGTCGGCCTGGGCGGGCTCAACTCCATATTCCGTATAATTTCCTTGCCTGAATTATCTCAATCTATGCTCCCTGAAGCGGTAATGAATGAAGCCGGGCGGGTAATACCGGTTCCGCTGGATCAGGTTTACCTTTCATACCAGCAGATTCCATCACCAAAGGGAGAGACACGTATATTCTTAGTTGCTTACCCAAGAAGTTCAGCCGATACCCTGATCAAAACCCTTGTCAGGGCGGGTTTGAAACCCCAATCAATGGAGCTGGCGCCTTTGGCTCTGTGCCGGTGCGCCAATGCTCCCAGAGCGGTAATAATCAACTCCTGGTTGACCTACCTTGATATTGCCATTATGTCTGAGGGTATGCCCCAGGTAATTCGCAGCATGTCCTTGCCCATAGATACGGTTGCTATAAAGGAGAAGCTGCCGGCAATTGCTGAGGAACTTAATAGAACTATTGCCTTCTATAATTCCAGCTATCCAGATGAGCCTCTGGACTCCTCGGCACCGATATTCGTCTGCGGCGACCTGGCGGAAGAGCCGGATAGCTGGAAATCTCTGGTTGGCGAATCGGGTTATCCTGTTTCGGCGCTACAGCCACCGATAGAATACCCGGAGGGCTTCGAACCGTGTAAGTTTATGGTCAATATCGGGCTGGCTCTTAAGGGGCAACTGCCCCGGGGGGATGATAATTACTATTCAATAGTAGATATTGATGCTATGCCCGGCGTTTACAAACCACCAGCAATAAATCTGGTCAGAGTTCTGGTGCCAGTATTGGTTGTAATTGTCATGGGAGCTGTTGCCTGGGGTGGATATGTTGTCAAAGGGGAGTATGACGACACGGCTGATTTACGCTCTGAATTAGAGATAAAGGAGCTTCAAGTAGATAAGAAGGATATAGAGGTAGAATTATTGCATTCCAATGAGGAAATATTGCAATCTCAAGTGACATCCGTTGAGAGTGATAACGCGGTGCTGCTCGAGGCAATTGCGGATTGGGAAGAATCGGTTGCTTTACAAGAAGAGGCAAATCTTCAGCCGATAGAAGACGAGGTCAAAGCAAATGGTCTGGAGAGTATGCTTGTTGGCCTGACCCAGGGGCTTGCCGGGGTTGACGACTACCTAGAGGAAATGGTAAACCTATTACCAGAGACGGTAGTACTGCTTAATGTGAGTTATAATGATGGTTCTGCTAGTGTTATACAGGGCGTGGCCTCGACAGAAGGTGATATATTCACCTATGCCAAGGCATTAAGGAGTAGCAGTCAGTTCTCTACGGTTACTATTTCGTCTATTACGGAAACCATAAGATTGGAGGCGGAGGAGGAAATTACCTTGTATGGGTTTGTTTTCCTCCTCGAATAAGGAGGTGGTAGGAAATGGATGTATTTGAGTTGCTTAGACTGGCGAAGGAAAAGGGTGCGTCTGACTTGCATCTGGTTGTTTCCAGCCCGGTGCTGATACGTGTCAACGGTGACCTAGAGCAGGTTAATGGCACCGGGCCGCTGATGGTAACGGATATAAACGAGGCTTTTCTCCAGATAACCACTCCTGAGGAGAGAGAGCATTTCCATAAGCAGATGGAGCTTGACTTCGGCTACTCCATATCCGGGGTGGGGCACTTCAGGTGTAACGCGGCTCAACAACGCGGTGCTATCAGCCTGGCGGTACGTCTGTTACCGCCGAAGATACCTACCGTAACCGAGCTTGAACTGCCGTCTATGTTCGAGCAGCTAATAATGAAACAGAGAGGTTTAATACTAGTTACCGGGCCTACCGGGAGTGGTAAAACCACTACCCTGGCAGCCATGCTAAATCACCTCAATCTTAATGATAGCCGCCATATAGTTACCATTGAAGACCCTATCGAATATGTTCATCCCTCTCATAACTGCGCTATAACTCAGCGTGAGCTGTTCAGCGATACCCTGTCTTTCGCACAGGCGCTGAAGCATGTCTTGAGGCAGGACCCGGATGTCATTCTGGTGGGTGAGATGAGAGACCTGGAGACAGCGGCGGCGGTGCTCAATGTAGCCGAGACTGGACATCTGGTGTTGAGCACCGGTCATGCCCCCAGCGCTCCACAGGCAATGGAGAGGATAATAGACCTCTTTCCATTACACGAAAGGCCTCTAGCCCAGGCACGGCTGGCTTCGCTGCTCATTGCCGTAGTCTGCCAGACACTGGTGCCCAGGGCTGATGGTACCGGCAGGGTAGCCGCTGTTGAGATAATGCTGGCTGATTCATCGGTGAGAAACCTGTTGCGTGAGGGCAAGATTCATCAGCTGGCCAATGCCATACGTACCCATCGTGATATCGGTATGATTTCGCTGGATGAGGCGCTGGTTGACCTCTATCTCAGGAGGGTAATAAAACTGGAAACGGTGTTTAAGTTCTGCAATGACCGCAAAGAGGTGGAAGCGCTCATCGGCGGCTCCAGGGTGCGAACGGCTTAACAGAAAGCCATATAGGAAGTATTAAATCAAAGAGGGGTGCAGAAAGCACCCCTCTTATTATATATTGACACCTGTTACTTTAGGGCAGATTAATCAGCAACCGTTACCGAACCATCCAAGGCGATGTCATATGCTTGCATCAGTGGATATGGGCCGCTGAAAAGATGTTCATTCAGGTAGTAGACAGTACCGGTACCAGGATTGGTAGCCGTAACTCCGTGAACCTCATCAATTGTGTCAACGTCTTCATGAGCCGAGTCCAATTGGTTTACCTCGGCTTTGATCATTATTGTGTATACTGCAACATGGATATTATGGTGCTCTGTTCGCTTGGCTTCGTCCTCACCCTCCTTCATAAGCCCCAAGACATTGGGTATGACCACGGCGGCTAATATGCCCAGAATACCCACCACCACCAGGATTTCGAGCATGGTGAAGCCTGCTTTGCCCCGATGCAATATTCCAAAAAACTTTTTCACTATAATCTATACCGGCTTCTTATTGGTCGCTAGAGGTAAAAAAATCAATGTCTCTATTTTTAATACCTCGCTATGTTAGCACAGTAGATGCCCGATTAGAAGACCCAGCGATGTATTACTATAGTTTACTCCTAATTGATGTAGAAAAACCCACCGGCCTCCTTGGTTTGGAGCGAAAGACCGGATGGGCTTCTCTAGCTTGCTCTATGGCTGTGATAATTGGCTTTATTGCTGTCTCTCTCATTTCAGCTATGTATTCAATATATGGCCAGATAAATGTCTAGGAGTTAAGAGAGATGAAAG
>Ga0209427_10006943_pt1 | contig 12856 bp, 9 predicted proteins | sample DeeMarSWOR136_30_FD_187465 | JGI IMG/M metagenome (GOLD analysis project Ga0209427, IMG submission 187465) | Marine sediment microbial communities from White Oak River estuary, North Carolina - WOR-1-36_30 (SPAdes) (version 2) | ecosystem: Environmental > Aquatic > Marine > Intertidal zone >... | reverse complement strand
TGAAACTGAGACCTGTGCGTCACTTTCAACTAATAATCTTTAATTGCTTCGCGTTGACAAAACTGCAGGTTTGTAGGTGCAACGTTGAATGAGCAGCGAGAGTTTTGGCACTCACCTATCCGATATTCCCTAATAGTCCCTCTCCTAATTCTTCTTTTGTTGTAGGTGCTTACGAGTAAATGTTCTAATTCTGCCTTTTACCTTTTTATTACACCAAAGGGCTTTTTCCTCAAAATCGGGATCCTCGCATTTTCAGAGGAGCCTGTGCAGGTTACGGGGTGAAGTCTTCAGAGAGTATCCTTGGAAAAGGATGTCTACATGGAAGGGAGAGGAGATAATCCTATGACTTTCGGAAAGAAATCTTCACCTTTCGGGGTATCCTTTGTTAATCCGTGGCGGCTCTCTCTGCCTATTTCTCAGGCAACGAAGGGGTCAGCAATGCAATGTTCCTTCCTGAACTCTTGATATCAGAACTCCTTACTCCCATCGAAGATTTCGACTCGTAATCCTTGCAAAGATAATTTCCAAAATTTTATTTTTGACGTGGACAAATAATGTCCTTATAATTGGATAAAAGATTGAACGAATCAAGAATCAAGTTATTAAAGGAGGGATGGGCATTGAGTCCATCAATTTTGAATGGCAAAACGATTTTGGCTGTAGATGACGAACCTGATGTCCTAGCAACCCTGGAAGAAGAGGTTCTGCGAGCGGCCCCGAAATGTAAATTCGAAAAAGCCACCACCTATGAGGAAGCGGCCAACAAGTTAGAGTCCCGAACCTATGATGTGGTCATTCTCGACATCATGGGAGTTCGCGGGTTTGACCTGTTGGACTTGGCCGTGAAGAACAATTTACGTGCGGCGATGCTGACGGCTCATGCCCTCACTCCGGAAGCCTTGAGACGTTCTTTCGAAATGAAGGCGCGGGCCTTTCTTCCGAAGGAAAAGCTGGGAGAAGTTGTCCCCTTCTTGGAAGACGTCCTCACCTATGAGTTCCTGCCGGGATGGAAGGTTCTTTTCAAGAAACTGGGAGGATTTTTTGAAATCTGGAAAGACGCCCAGGAGCTCAGGAAGAAGATGGACACTGGTTTCAGCGACTATTAGACGTTTTGGTCAGAACAATCCCGGGCGCCGGCGCCCCGATTTCTTTAGAAAATTAATAGCGTTGGTCTGATTCTCCCTGCACAGGGAATCGGACCAAGTTTTCCTCTCCCAAGGAATTCTTTCCCCATTATCACTTCTAGGGTGAGAACTCTCCCGCCTTTTTGATGGGGAGAAATTCAATGGTATGTAAAAGGGAGAGATTGGGTATCGCCACGTCCTGTAAACGCGAATAACGCTATACCTCCAGTCACGCAAAAAACAGTTAGTTGATTGGATGATTTGGAAGAATCTATTCGTCGGGGTCACCAAAATGATTTATTCTTGCAAAAAGCAAATGCAGGGCCAGAAATGGCGCCGCGTTGCCATTATTTGTTTCCTTTGATAATCATCAACTCCCCAACCAGCTCGCCCCTAAAGACAAGTAGGTGGAGTCTGCAACCTTAGCCCCCCAAAACATTCTCTTTGAATTCTCCTTTTGGAGCCCAAGAAAAAAAGCAGAGCCAGCTATGACTCTGCCCACACTACAGTCGAAAATATTTAATACGTCAGAGGGCCAAACTTTTTTATGCATGACATCTCAACCATTAAACTGACAATTGAGGATGTGACCCTCCCTACCCCCCTATGACTGCTAACTATGCGCGGGACTAATTCTGTGCAGGCGAGAGAGGTTTGCTTGCTGCAAACACGTTATTTTTCGAATCGACCTGGAAAACTATCCTTAAGTTTTTTGATGGATCGGTCAAATGCTACTATCGTTTTTTCAACAGTTCTATCTGTATGTAGCCATGACATCCACCACTGATCACCCATTGAATCAACACCTTGGGTGAGCATCACATTACGGAACAAATGTATCAGTGGCACGTCTTTCTGGTAAACCATTCTGTAATCGTAATTGCATTGCACCCGGTCACATTCATCCTGTTTGGAACAATGATGATTCATTAAGATGTGCAGAATTGAATGCGCTCCATGAACACACCAGTTGATTTTGTGAACTCTGACAACCTCGTTAAGTCTGTCCCGAAGGTTCTGAGCGTTTTCATTAGCTTTTGGAATCACTTTGCCCTTGGCGATAATGTTTAATGTGGCAACCCCTGCGGCCGCTGATATCGGATTGGCATTGAAGGTGCCTGGATGCGCTATTTTCTTGTAACGATTCCATTCTGGATCCTCCTTAAATTCCAAATATTCCATAATCTCCTTTTTTCCGGCTACAGCCCCTCCTGGAAACCCCCCTGCTACAATCTTCGCAAAACACGAAAGATCTGGATGCACACCAAAATATTCCTGCGCTCCTCCGGGAGCATATCTAAATCCCGTAACAACTTCATCGAAAATTAGGAGAATACCGAACTCTAAAGTGAGTTCTCTTATTCTTTTCAAATGAGTCATTGGAATCGGAACAGCTCCTCCGAATCCGCCAGAAGGTTCCAGAATAACAGCGGCGACATCTTGATCCTTTCTTAGTTGGCCCTCTAATCCTAGCAGGTCATTGGGGGGTAGGATAACGGTGTTACGCAACGACTCCTCTGGTATACCGTTAGAACTCGGAAGATCAAATGGAGCGTTGATGCCCACGCAAACAGTATCATACCAACCGTGAAAATGGCCTGCGAAACGGATGATTTTCTTTCTTCCCGAATACGAGCGAGCCAAACGGATAGCCATCATGGTAGCTTCAGTGCCTGAAGAAGTAAATCGGATTCTCTCTGCAGAGGGAACTAACGCTTTGATCTTTTCAGCCCATTGTATCTCGAGTCCATGGCACGCACCATAGTGGGTTCCTTTATCTATTTGTTTGTGTACTGCCTGCATCACATCGCGATTTCGATGGCCCAAGATTAAGGCTCCGTGGCCCATCCAATAATCGATGTATTCACGACCGTCAACATCCCACTTTTTTACACCAAGCGCTTTGTCGACATAGATAGGGAAAGGCCTCAGGAATCTTCTGTCATGTGTGACACCTGAAGGGAACAATGTTACTGCCTTTTCATAGAGCTTTTTCGAAACCGGTCGATCGTTGACGTACTCTTTTTGAAAATTCATTTTCAACCCTCTCTGTCACCCCTCGCTTGTGGCGGGCTTTATGAAAGTGACCTCCTGCTGCTCATTCGTAGTAAGAAATAGTCTAATGGAGCCCCACGGGCAAAGCCCGTGGTACCTCCATGTTCTTCGGCGGAGTCCGCCGAAGCATACCCTCCTACGCAAAAGGCTTCGGAGGGTTATCCTCTTCACATTCATCCACGGCCATGGGCCGTGGTCTTCTGCGTAGGCGGATAAAATCTTCGATCAGGAGATTCATTTCTTCTTCATTCGGAACGCATCACATTTTTTAATCTTTTTATAGCTTCGCTTAAAATACGAATATTTCTTGGGCAGACCTCCTCACACCTTCCACATTCGGTACAGAGTGACGCTCTTTCATGAATTTTAAAATAAGGGGCCCTTTCATAATCGGCAGCCAATGCTAACAAGCCCAGAGGTCCTATGAAGGACTCTCTATCTTCGGCATAAACTGGGCAAACCGACATGCAACAAAAACAATGGATACACCCCTCCAGCTGGATAATTTTGTTGACAATTTCCATATGGACTTTTTCAAGCGAATCACTCTTGCTTTTCGCTGGCTTGACAGAAGAAAGTTGACTGAAAATCTTCTTATAAATCTTAGCCCTATCAATCACAAGGTCTTTAACTAACGGAAGGTTCTTGAGCGGTTCAAGGATCAGGTCCCGAGACATAGAAACCTCACAAGAAAGGCCGGGATTTCCATTAATCGTTATTGAACATTCTCCACAGTGGCGGCCTTTGCAGTTATATCTGAATGAGAGACACGGATCTAACTTGTTGTAGATATATATTAAACTGCCAAGAATCTTATCATTACGGGAATACGGAACTTCGTAAACCTTATACTGAGGTTCCCCTGTCCCTTTAGGATCCCAGCGAAGAATTCTCATTTGTGCCTTCATGGAAGTCCTTTCAATTCGATACAGGCGTCATCGCTACCTTTACCGCACCGTCACAGTCTTTGCTTAATACAACATTTCGAAGCCAAAGCGGATTGGATTCTGAAAAATCACGCCGATAATGCGATCCCCGACTTTCTTCCCGGGAGAGAGCTGAAATAGCGATGAGTTCAGCCGTTTGTAACATAAGACCCACTTCGAGAGATTCCAACCATTGACGGTTCCAATGGTTTTCTTTGCATTGAGTATAAACATGAGCCGATCTTCTCCTTAAATTTCGAATCTTCCTTAATGCGGTTTCGAGTCCCTCCCGATCTCGAACAATCCCCACATGGTTCCACATCACTTTCTGAAGCGCACGTTTAAGCTTTGATGGTGGAATCCCATCCGAATTCCTGAGAGGGAGTATTGCCTTGTCAACCTCTGCTTGCACAATTTCCGGATGAATAGACTGAAAGGGTGAAACCGAAACTTGGTCTGCTGCTTTTCTACCAGCTCTTTTCCCAAAGACGTAGATCTCTGTCAGCGCATTTCCACTCAAGCGATTTGCTCCGTGCACGCCACCCGAGATCTCACCGCAACACAACAGATTCTCAACCGAAGTGCAACAATTTTCATCGATTTTCACTCCTCCCATCATGAAGTGCTGGGAAGGAATAGCCTCGAATGGTACTTGCCAGTTTGCTGCCTTTTCACCAAATGTTTCTCCGATCATACGATAAATAACAGCCGAAGAATCCTTATACTCCTTTAACAAAGAGGGATCATTTCCTGTAGGATCCACAATGATCGTTCCCCTTGTTGTCCCTCTTCCCTCTTGAATCTCAAGATAATTAGCTCTTGCAACAACGTCCCGCGTGGCAAACTCCAACTTGTCCGGGGCATATCGCTCCATATAGCGTTCATTGAGACCGTTATAAAGTCTAACCTTCGGACCGAAGAGAGAACACATACCGATGATGGCCCCTTGAATCGTTTTAGGATACGGGAAAGCAAGAGGAAGAAACTGGATCATTTCCATGTCTACCATTTCACTTCCAGACTCGAACGCAAGCGCATAACCCTCTCCTGTCAGGCAATTGGCATTGGTCGTTAATGAAAACAATTGGCCACATCCACCTGTCGCAAGGATCACCACCCTCGCTGAAATCACCTCACATTCGCCCTTTTCCAAGGAGAAAAACAATCCTCCTCGAATTCGACCCTCTTCAATGAAGAGCCGGATGAGCATTCTGTCTTCTAATATAGGTATTCCTTGTTCTAAAACTCGCCGTTTCAAGAAATTAACAATTCCATGCATCTGACGGCGGTCAGAGTAAGAACGTATGAAAGAATGTCCCTCTGAACGCTTGATGGCCCTGATTTGATCTGGATGAGACCGATCCAAGAGAAGACCATACTGCTCCAGTTCGTAGAAAGTTTCCTTCGCCTCTTCAGCCAATGTTTTTACGAGAGATCGATTATTCAGAAAACCGCCGCTGGATAAGGTGTCAGCAATGAATGTTTCAGGAGAATCTTCTTGAAGAAATGGAATGGAAGTCCCGCCAGAGGCCTGAACGGTTGCTCCCCCTAGGAAAGTATCTTTACATACTAAAAGAGGTTTTGTTCCTTGCTGGCTTGCTTCGAGGGCAGCGATGGCTGCTGATCCTCCACCCCCAATGATAAGAATATCAGTTTTATAAAACTTGTTAGCACCAGTCATACCAAAATTGATTATCTCCTTTTTACGATTCAGGAGATAAGTTGAACATACCCCGTATCATTCTCCCCATCAGATACGTTTTCGCATATTTAATTATCCCCTACGCTAGATAAATCAATTTTAATTTGTATAGGATATCGACCGCATTACAGTTCTCCTTCTCCACTGCCAAAACACAATAAAACAGCATAAGATCAGTCCGCCAATATTTAACACCAACACCAAAGGAGAGATACCTGCGTTCGTCGGGAAAACTATGCACAAAGATCCCATCGCAATCAATGCGCGTAATCCCCAATCCAGCTTCAATAGTAAGAAACCACTTAAAGCGGCTGCCAAAAAACCAAATCCAACTAAACTCTTACCCGTCACTACCAGGATTTCGATCATTGAACCCCTCAAAAGTAAGGCAGGAGAATATACAAATAAAAAGGGAACGACGTAAGCAGCAATCCCAAACAACATCGCATAGAAACCTGTTTGCATCGGGTCTGCCTTCGCAATACCAGCTCCAGCATAAGCCGCAAAGCAGACTGGGGGTGTAACCATGGACATCAATCCGAAATAAAAAATAAAAAGGTGGGCAGCAATAGGTATTATCCCCATTTCAGTCAAGGCCGGGGCAACTAGTACCGCCAAGATAATATATAAAGATACCGTAGGCATACCCATGCCGAGGAAGATACAGAGAACGGCAGTAATGAGTAACATAAGAAAAAGGTTTTTCCCTCCAACTTTTAATAGTATGAGAGATATGATTGAGCCTAACCCGGTTACGTAAATCAACCCAATAATAATACCAGCCGTAGCAGTGATCGCTCCGATCATGAGCATATCTCTTCCTGCTTTTTCTAGAATATTCAAAAACGTCCGCAATCCAATTCGATTCTGCTTAGTTAGGTAGCTAAGGACAAACAATGAAGCAGCGGCAATGAGGGCTGATTTACCCGGTTGGAAATAAAGAAAAAATAAAGTATATATCAGAACAAGCAATGGAACAAACAATAACCAACTTTTTTTAAGTGCAGGCCATATTGGAGGCAGTTTTTCAGTGACCCCTCTAATTCCGCTTTTTGCAGCTTGTAAATCTACCTGGATAAAAAGGGCAAGATAATAGAGGATGGCTGGAAGAATAGATGCAATGGCAACTTCTGAATAAGGAATACCCAAGAATTCCGCAATAACGAATGCTGTCACTCCCATAACGGGAGGCATCAATTGACCTCCCGTTGAGGCTGCTGCCTCAATAGCCCCAGCCATAGTTGATTTATATCCCGTTTCTTTCATGAGTGGGATTGTCATTACGCCTGTTGCCGCAACATTGGACACAGCACTTCCAGAGATAGTACCAAAAAGACTTGAGGCTACCACAGCCACCTTCGCAGGTCCGCCACGAAATCGTCCAAAGGTTGCAAGGGCGAAATCGTTAAGTACATCTCTCGCCCCTGTTGCAAATAAGAAAACCCCAAGAAGGATGAAAGCAAAAAGAATAACTCCTGATACCCATAGTGGAAGGCCTAACATGGCACTGTTATCCATATAAAGATAGGTAACTAATTCCTGCCATGGGATACCCTTGCCGAAGAAGGGAGCCGGAAATAAATAAGCAAAATGCGCATAAAATAGCAGGGCGCCTATGATGACCACAAATACCCATCCCGTTATCCTGCGAGTAGCTTCGATGACAAGTAGTAAGGATAAGAGACCTATCATTTGGTAAGTTGCTGCAGATTGCGGTATTCCGGTATATAATTGCTCCGGATAGACAATAGCGGTAAATAGACCGATTCCCAGGCCTAATAAGCCAAGTATGATGTCATACCAAGGTGGTTTTTTCTTAGAAGAAGCTCGAGTTGCTGGGACACTCAGATAGATGCTTCCTAGGATCAAGCCTAGAAAGATTGCCAAGTATTGCTCTCTAAAAAACACCTGTCTCAGGTATATGTGGATATCTGCTACAAATAAGATTCCAATACTCGGAATTGAAATAAGTAGGAATCTTTCTACACCTCTAAAAAGACCACTAAGATGCCGCTCCTTGGTATTATCGTCGATCTCAACCATAATCGTTCAAATAAGCATGTAACCTTTCTGGAAACTGTTTCCTCAATGAAGTATCGGTAAGGGGCAGGAGCTCATAGAGTCTTTGGACAAAAATCAATGTCATTCAGCGATTCGATAGCTTTTGCTGAAGTTGTTCCATCTCATTGGACCATGCACCTACTTCCTTATAAAAGCGGACAGCGCCCGGATGATAAGGGAAAACGATATTTTTTGATACCATTTTTTTTACCCATCCTTTCAGCATCGGATGAATAGGCGACAGTTCATTTTGATTGTTCGAGATTGCTTTAACGATGAGATAGGCTGCCTCTTCATTCAGGCCTTTGTGAGTTGCCAGGTTGACAGGGTAGGTAATAAGCCAGGCACTATTATCCAGCGTAGATAAAACCCCAGGCTTGAAGTATTTTAATACAACACCCTGCGCCTCTAATTCTTTTCTGATAATCTTGCCCGCTTCGTCATCGGGTGAACTGCACACGGGGACCCAGTAGATACCTTTAACCTTTTGAATCGCTTCTTTAACCTTTCCCATTCCTACGGATGCCCACGCTGCATCAGCACGACCATCTATTAACGCGTTCACCGCCTCAGTGACACCAGCAACGGGGATCGCCTTTATATCTTTATTAAGGTCTAACCCCGCGGCACTAATAAGTACTTTTTGTATTCCGCCCGTACCGGCTCCCGTGGGATCTATCACGACTCTCTTATTTCTAAAGTCGGCATAAGTCTTGATTGGAGAATCAGATCGGACAATATAGCTGAGTACCACATCATTTCCACTTGTAAGCATGCGGAGATTCTTATTGGGTTCCTTAAAAGGTGTCAAACCATGGTAAGCATGGTAGGAATCCACATTACCAACAATGCCTAAATCAACCCCTCCCTCGTTCAAAAGGGGTAACCATTTACTATACCCTGCAAATGGGCGATCTACAGCCGTCATCGGTGTATGAAGACTGATCACCTTGGCAATGCCACTTCCTATGGCATTAAAGCTCGATCCCTTCGGATGTGTACCAATGCTCAACGCCTTGGGTAACTCCGCACCTTCAGATCCAATCACTGGAAAAATAACCGAGACAATCAAAACGAATAGCACTGTGATAAAAATATTTTTGGTATGGTTTAACATTTTCCATCCTCCTTTCTTGTTAATCGAATACTCTAATAACTTATTGTCCGGATCTCTCATTCCCCCCCTACCCCTTTCACTGAAGCTCCTACCCCCTTACGATCGTCTTGATAGTATGCTAATTGATACCGTAATAAGCAATTTCCAAACTCGATGGTTGCCCCTTTACGCACTAAATTAAAAATTGTTGGAAGTGCCTCTTTCCTATCCTAAAAAGTTTGAGCATCTGTGTCCTTTCCTAAGATTTTCAGCTGCAATTCTGAAAAAGTCTTCATAAACCGCCTTTTTATCCACTTAGATATCTGCCCAATTGATCGCTGAGGGTCTTTTCAACCGCATGCTCTAAAGGACGAACAGTTCACGATCACTTTTGTGCAGTCGGGAGCAGTCCTCTTGCCCTACAATGTAGGTCTCGCCTATCCACACACCGCCGCCCGAAGGCATAAGTACGTGAGGATGGAGCACAATGACCATATTCCTTTTCAAATCAACATCATCTTTCCCGTCTAGGATAGGCCTCTCAAATATGTCCAGCCCCTGAGAATGACCTGGATGGAGCCCCATTTGATATCCGGCCTTTTCAATAGTGGTCCGGATGGCCTTGTACGCCTCTATCGTTCTCTTACCAGATCGTAACAGTGATTCACCAGCCTCGAGAGCGGAAACGCAAACATGATAAGCTAACTTCGCCTCCTCCGAAGGTTCCCCCAGGGACAAAGTACGTTCCAATTGAGTAAAATAACCTCCAGGACCCGAAATCTCCGCATTGAACAAGATGAGATCACCCTCCTGGTAGTTATCAAACGCTAGATCGAGGAATTTGGGAACTGGTCTTGGATCGGCCGACATCATGAAGTATGTATTTTCAGCGCCGAGTTGTTTTACAATGTGCTCTACCTCAACGAATACGTCGTATTCTGAACGACCGACACGGGCAAGTTGAGAAAATACCTGAAACGCCATGTCTGTAAGATCCGCTGATTTCTTGACCCATCCCAGTTCCTCTTCAGACTTGATCATCCGGACTTCATCGAGGATGTTGCTTGTCTCAACGAACTCTATTGCAGGCAGTGCCGTGGTCAATTGCACGTAGAATTCGGCAACCATTGTTTTCAGTCCACATATGCCCACCCGTTTGCATCCTGTCTTTTCGAGAACGCTGGCAGCATGGGTGGCTGTGCAACCGGTGGTCGCTTGTACCCCCAAAAGATTTGTTACAAGAAAGGCCCGTTCCTCCGTTCGAGCAAGAAAAGTGGGGGCTCCATGATAAGGGAAGAGAAGCAATTCTCCCCCGAAAGGTTCAGCCCAGTTGGTTAAGTATCTTAAATATCCTGCGGCCGCCACAAACCGAATCCCTGAAACGAGAAGAATCTCTAATCCTCTTTCCTTCATTTTCGCTCGGACCGCTTCATGTCGGCGTTGCAGTTCCTGTTGAGATAAGCGTTTTTTAGGTGGCAGCACAATCCCCTCCCGATGGCATCCTACCGACTTTTCTTACTCGTTATTGAATTATGATAGAGAAGATACTTCTGGATATAATCCATATTGAGCTCCATTCCCAGACCCGGACCTTCGGGTTTGTACAATTTCCCATTTCTCAATGGAGGGTTGATGCGGTCGGTGATTCCCTCAGCAATATCATCCGTGCTATATCCGCCGTGGACATTAAAGATCCCCACGATTTCATCGCAGAACTTCTTGGGACGTGCAGCAAAAGACCAATGAGATGAAATCGCATACTCGAGGGCAGGACTGTTGTAGATAGAGTAAATGCAAGTTACAAAGTTTGCCTGCGCCATCTCAACGTATCGGCGCAGCTTTACCAGTCCGCCGATACGGCTCGGGGCGCCATGGAGATAATCCACCAGATTGTACTTCAAAAACCTCTGGGCATCTTTTACGGTCCACGCGCTTTCATCCGCTGCAAGGGCAGTCCTGGTCTGTTGTCTGACTTTCATGAAACCATCAAAATCGTCTCGGTGGACAGGTTCCTCAACGAATTTGAGATCGTACTCTTCTGTCGCATTAATGACTTTAATGGCAAGGTCAGCTGAGTAGCCCTGATTGACATCGACGCACAATTCCTTGTCGCTACCGATTGCCTCCCGGATCTGCCGGGTCCGCTCAATGTCGAGGGCTACGTCGCCGCTCCACTTTAATTTGATACCAGCATATCCCGCATCGACGAAAGCTTTAGCCGTCTCAGCCATTTTTTCCGGGGTATCCAAAAGTACAATCCATTCCTGCGGAATCTCATCCCGTTGCGCGCCACCAAGAAGCTGATAAATAGGAACACCGTAGACGCGGCCCATCAGGTCATGGAGTGTAAAATCCACAGAAGACTTCGTCATGGTTTGACCCACACAAAGGCGGTCCATGGTATCAACGATCTTACTGATGTTAAAAGGGTTTTCCCCCAACAACGCCGCCGGAATAAAATACTCCTCCATCAGCTGAATGGCACCCCTTATGTTTTCTCCCGAAACGGGTGGCCAAAGCGCGCCACCTCCGCCTATGCCATACGCGCCATCATCTGTGTAAATCTTGAGAACCAGGTAATCGCCAACAGTTCTTGTCCCGAAGGCGAACTTGATAGGCCTGACGTAGGGGATTCTTACCGCAAATATATCTACGCGATCAATTTTCATGGGGAACCTCCTAAAATGTTTTGCCCAGCAGAATGGGTTTCCTCCCTTTGGTCATATAAGAATTCAGATTCTTTTTGTTCAACTCGATGCCGAGTCCGGGTCCTTTTGGAACTGTCATAAAGCCGTTTGAGATCGTAGGTGTCCCATCGACAATGTCTTTTGTTATCCCTGTGGAATCCACCGCATTAAAAAGCTTAAGTATTCCTGACGCTATGCCATGGTATTTGTAGGGACTTGGGCCGAGTGCAATTGTCGAAACAGTGAAATGGGCATCCGTCGCTAATTCGATGCCCATTCCCAGCATGGTCGAGCCTGCGCAGAATATCCCGGCTGCGGTTGCCATTTGGACAATTGCCTTGCTCGGGTAGAAGCCGCCAGAGCGCATCACCTTAAAATTCAGGAAATCGGCTGCCTCCTTTTTTATGATGTGAATAATGTCCTGTGGAGTGACTGCGCTCTCACAGGCCCCGATTGGAACCTCCACCGCCTGCCTCACCAAGGCCATACCGTCCAGATCCTTATAGTGAACTGGTTGTTCGACGCGTTGAATGTCATATTTCTCCATTTGCCTGATGATGCGAATGGCTCTTTTAACATCATACGCTTGGTTTGCGTCAACAACGATGGCCACGTCCGGCCCAGCTACTTCTCGAACGGTCTTGACCATTTCGATGTCCTGTTTGGCATCGTTTCCAACCTTCATCTTGATTGCCTTGTAACCGGCCGCCATTCCCCTCGAAACATCTTCCTCGATTTCCTCCGGAGTGCCAATGCCTATGGGCCAGTGGAGGGCTATCTTGTCCGTGTAGGATCCACCGATCAGCTTACACACAGGGATATTCAACGCTTTCGCCACGATGTCGTGAAGCGCCACATCCACGGCGGTCTTGGCAAAGGAACCCTCCGAGACCGTCTTATCCATCTTATAATGGATGAGATCAATGTTGAAGGGATCCTCATCCTGCAGGACTTTGGGCCAGAAATGCTCGGCAAGAAGAGCCATGACCGTACCCTGACTCTCTCTTCCATAAAAGGGCCCCAAGGTCATCGCTTCGCCAAGGCCATACAGACCGTTATCGGCAAAAATCTGAACGATGACATCGTCTTCCCGTTTGCCCACTTCACCAAATGACTCCCCAATGGTCTTCTTCCATTCCAGAGTGATGGGTGTGACTTCCATACCGATTATTTTCATCAAACCAACCTCCTAATGTATGTAACTA
>Ga0209427_10006939_pt1 | contig 12863 bp, 9 predicted proteins | sample DeeMarSWOR136_30_FD_187465 | JGI IMG/M metagenome (GOLD analysis project Ga0209427, IMG submission 187465) | Marine sediment microbial communities from White Oak River estuary, North Carolina - WOR-1-36_30 (SPAdes) (version 2) | ecosystem: Environmental > Aquatic > Marine > Intertidal zone >... | reverse complement strand
CGCCTAGGGGATAGGACGGTTGTGACATCGGACCTCAAAGAGGCCATCGGGAAGAAGCATACGGGCGAGATCGATGAGGCGACCTTTTTGGATTGGCAGGAACGGTTCTGCTCGTCACCGGGCACCTGTTCAATGATGGGCACTGCCAACACCATGGGATGCTTTCTGGAAGCTACAGGTCTTGCCCCCTTCGGCTCCTCAACTATGCTGGCATTTGACGCGGCCAAGTTCCGGCAGGCTCGGGATGTGGGTGAACGTATCGTGGCTCTGGTCCGTGAAGGGCGGCCGGTCCGTGATGTGCTTACCCAGCCCAGCCTGGAAAATGGAATAAAGTACATTTCGGCCTCGGGCGGGTCCACCAATGCGGTCCTCCACCTCATGGCGTTTGCTTCCCTCGCAGACAGTGACCTGGACTTAGACCGTTTTGATAGGATCCAAGCATCCGTTCCCGTAGTGGCCAAGTTCAAGCCGTCATCCGAGCTCAATATCACTGACTACCATGAAGCCGGTGGTGTGGCAGCGGTGCTAAAGGCCATTCGGGACCATCTCGACCTTGAAGTGCCCCTCTCCATGGGAGGGAACATGGGGGAGGCACTCGAAGTAGCTCCAAGCCCTGACGGCAGAGCGATTCAACCAGCATCCGACCCGCTCAGTCCAGATGGCTGCTTTGCCATCCTCCGGGGCAACCTGGCTCCTCAAGGTTCGGTGGTCAAGAAGACCGGAGTCGCTCACAATATGCTCGTTCACACCGGGCCCGCCATTGTGTTTGATTCAGAGGAGGATGTCCGGCGGTTCATGCTCGATAAGCAGGTTCAACCCGGATCGGTTTTGGTGGTTCGCTACGAGGGGCCCAAGGGTGGGCCCGGAATGCGGGAACTATCAATTCCGGCCGCCATGCTTGTAGGTATGGGGCTGCATACCTCTGTTGCCATGATCACCGATGGCCGTTTCTCAGGGGCGACGCGCGGCCCATGTGTGGGGCACATTTGCCCTGAGGCCTGGGACGGGGGGATCATTGCCTACGTTCAAAACGGAGACATGATTGAGATTAACATGCCTGAGAAAAAGATCCAACTTCTGGTCTCGGAGAAGGAACTCCGAAATAGACAAAAAACCCCACCAGTCCGCCCGGACCATCCTGCACCGGGGATGCTGGCCGCCTATCGAAATATGGTCACGGGTGCGGATTCAGGGGCTGTATGGCTTTGAAGAACGGGGAGAACTCCGGCCGAACTGATACGTGAGGTGCTGAGAGCGAATAGGGTCGGGAGAGAACTCTATGAACAAAGCTGAGGTTGCGATACAGCGGGGTAAAAACGCAGCTGAAACGTTCAGAAACACCATCAGCCTCTTGGGCGGGCTTGGGAACTTAATCCGTAAGGGCGATACGGTTCTGATTAAACCGAATTACGCCGTTCCCATGATGTGCGACACCGGTGCGACGACGAACCCTGAAGTAGTGGTCGGCGTCATCGAAGCCGCAAAGGACGCGGGTGCCCGGGAGATTATGGTTGCTGAGAGCGCCATCGTAGGTTTCGATGCGGGAAAGATCATGGCAGAACTCGGGGTCAAGGAGACATTCGAAGAGGCGGGGGCAAACGTCCTCAATCTGGACGATAATGGGAATGACGTGGTCGAAAGGAAAGTACCCAGGGGAAAACTTCTGAAGAAAATCAAGATCTTCAAGCCCGCAGTGGAATGCGATGTGTTGATCAGTGTTCCGGTGTTAAAAACACACATATACACGGGCGTCAGTTTGGGAATGAAAAACGTGAAGGGAACCTTGCCCGATGCACAGAAGAAGGTCTTTCATAGGATAGGGGTGCGAAAGAAAACCGAAGAACCCTTCGAACTGGACCGGTGTATCGCGGACATGATGACGGTTCATCACCCTGATTTCACGGTTATTGACGGGATCATTGGCCAAGAAGGTTTTATGCCGGGGGCCGGCGTGTGTGGTACCCCGGTGAGGATGAACACGATCATCGCCGGAGCTGATTTCGTCGCTGTTGATGCGGTCGGAGCATACGTCATGGGCATGGATCCCCTTCAGGTTAATCACATCCGATATTCCCATGAAATGGGAATTGGCGAAGCGAGCGTCGAAAAGTTGAAAATCCTCGGAGAACACCCGGGCGCAGTCCGACGTAAGTTTCGCCCTGCCATCCCGGGTGAGGTTGGAACGTACGAGAATGTGACCGTTGCGGAAGGCGGTTCATGTTCCGGCTGTTCCTTCGCACTCCGATGGGCGTTGAATTCGTTTCCTCCGTCGGAAATAGGGAAATGGGAAAAAACCGTTTTCTTTGTCGGTTCGCCGAGAGAACCCGCTGATGAAATTGACGGCAAGCCTTTCTTAGTTGGGAAATGTGCATGTAAACTCCCTGTCAAGAATGCCACCAAGGTAACCGGGTGCCCTCCCCCAGGTTGGTATGTCATCGAGCAGTTAACGAAAACAAACCGGGGAACATAATTATTCGAGTCTGGCTCCTTTATTTGCCGGTCCACCCAATTTCGCATAGAGACCAAGGATTCCCTTTCTCGGCTCTTTTCTTACGGGCTTCCATGACTTGGATCTCTTCTCGAGAACCTTTTCATCGAGCACATTGAGTTTCCTTTCGGTTACGTCGATCGTGATTTCGTCACCTTCTTCCAAAAGGGCGATTGGACCACCTAAAGCTGCCTCTGGGGTAATTTGGCAGACACCAAATCCCCTGGCAAAGCCCGAAAAGCGTGCATCGGTGATCACGGCGACTTCCTTTTCCAAACCCATTCCCACCACCGTTGCCTGAACGGTATAGATGTCCGGCATCCCCGGCCCACCCCTCGGTCCCTCATATCTCACGACCATGACGTCCCCAGGTTTGATGTTACCGGAATTCAACGCCACGAGGGCTTCTTCCTGACTATTAAACACCCGAGCAGGCCCTTGATGGAACAGATTCTCACGATACCTGGCGGATTGTCTCAGTATCGCACCTCCCGGTGCCACGTTTCCGTAAAGTACAACGATGCCTCCATCCCTTGAAAGAGGCTTCTTGGGGTGAAAGATGACATTTCTATCAACCCTTTTCTTTGCCCTGTCCTTGAGATTTTCCTCCAGCGATTTCCCCGTCACTGTCAAGACCTCGAGCGAGAGGATATTCCTTAAGTCATACATGAGCTGAGGAATTCCCCCTGCCTTGTTAAAATCTGTCACATAGTAGGGGCCATTCGGCTTCACATTCACCAAACAGGGGGTCTTCGCGCTAATCATGTCAATAGCATCCAAGTTGATCTCTTCCCCTAAACCCAGCTCTTCCGCAAGGGCAAGGATGTGAATAATTGAATTCGTCGAACCGCCAAGCGCCATCAGCGTAATAACCATGTTTCTCATTGCCCTCTCGGTCATGATACGGTGAGGGCGTATATCTTTCCTTATGAGATCCACCACCGCAGAACCTGATTTTTTTGCCCCTCTCAACAACACCGATGACGTGGCTGATAGCGTGGAGGATGCGGGCAGAGCCATCCCAAGGGCTTCGGCCAAGGCCTGCATCGTGTTGGCAGTACCCATCAGGGGACACGCACCCCAAGTCGGACACACAATGTCTTCCAGTGCAGCGATCTGAGATACGTCGGCCTTACCAGCCGGCAAGGCACCCATTACCATTTCATCGAGATCGGATAGAGAGAACCGATTGCCATCAACTTCCTCAACCCCCATTACACCGCCCGGAACGAACACGGAAGGCAAATCCAACCGTGCTGCGGCCATAAGCATCCCGGGTACGACTTTGTCACATGTCGGGATGAAGACAACCCCATCAAACATCTGAATGTTAACCACCGTCTCGATATCGAACGCAACCAATTCCCTCGTCGCAAGATCGTATCGAATTCCGTCCAACCCAAGGGTTAAGGTCCCGCATTGAGATATGGTATTGAACTCTAGGGGGGTAGCCCCGGCTTGCCAAATCCCTTCCTTAACCTTTTGGGCCACCATATTGAGATGAAAATGGCCTGGACATACTTCCCCCCAACTATTCACGACGGCGACGAGGGGTTTGGAGAGATCCAAATCCGTGAAACCCATCGATTTATAAATTGCTCTCCGGTGAGCACCTTCAGGCCCTGAAAGGTATTTTTTGGTAAAATGTTCCATTTCAATCACCTTTTCTAATAGATTTTTTTGTTTATCATCCTTTAAGAAAAGCCTTGAGAAGTCTTGAAGCAAGAAATATTCAACGCTAACTGATCTGGAGTTTCCGGATTTTTGGGGAATTCCCTTGTCCCTGAGCGTAATCTGCTGGAGAAGTGGGGTACCCTTCGAGGGTGAGCAGGAGGGGGAAGGCCAGCCCTTTAGAGGCTGGAAGGGGCAAGTATTCCCCACCAGCGAACCCCGAAAGGGTCACTTTGGAAGCATGGAAGCGAAGGGACAAGGAATTTCCTCGCTGGAATATCAGATTTTCAATAAAATGAAATAGTTACAAGAATATTTCCAACAAAAGTCAGGAAACTCCCGTAACTGAGTTATTGCTGCAGCTTTGTCACCATCAGGATGGGTTTATTATTACCTTGATTGCCTGATGAGAACGGTCAAGTTTCGTTTCCATCGCTTCTTCGATCTGCTCCAAGGGAAATCTGTGGGTAATGAGGGGCTTGAGATCGACCCTTTTGCCATGGACTAAATCGATGGCAGTTTCAAAGTCCCAGCAGTAATTCACTGTCCCAACAACTTTTACCTCCCTCACCATCGCATCCCTCAATCGTTGTGATTGAATCTGGTCCTCAAAGATCCCAATGATAACCGAGGAACCACCTTTTTTAACAACGGATAGTGCCTGATCAAATGTCTGGCTTAAGCCAACCGCTTCAAAAGATATATCCACCCCTTCTCTCCGGGCCGTTTTTCCGACGACCTCCTTGACGGGATCTCCCCGGGTGGAATCTATGGCTATCGCACCTAAATCTGAGGCAACGGCAAGATTCCTTTCCAGGAGGCCGCACATATAGATCTCCGTAGCTCCAGCCGCACGAGCTACCTGCAAAATCATCAATCCGATCGGTCCATCACCGACGATGCAAACCGAATCCTCCGATCGAATATCAGCCCGCTTCACGGCATGGACTGCGCACGCGAGAGGTTCCATAAGGGCACCCTCGTCAAAAGAGATGTCCTCGGGCAGGATATGTACCCACCTTTCATCGGCGAGGTAATAATCCACAAACCCGCCATACCCAGATCGGTACTTTAATTTCAAATTCTCACAATAGTCGTATTTGCCCCTTTTGCAGTAATAACACATACCGCAGGTAATTAATGGTTCGACACAAACACGGTCACCAATCTTAACCTTTTCAGTGCCCGGTCCCAATTCTTCAACCACACCGGAGAGCTCATGTCCAAACGTACACGGGAATGAAACATAGGGATGCTTCCCCTTATAAATATGCACGTCACTTCCACACAGGGCACATGATTTCACTTTGATTAAAACTTCTCCAGGGTTTGGCTTTGTCCTTGTTACATCTCGAAATTGGATCACTCCTGCAGATGTGATTTCCGCCCGCCTGAACGTCTCGGTCTTCTTCATCTCTTTAGAAGTCCTTTCAAAAAGAGAAAAAATGCGAGTTTCTGTTTTCACACCCCTGAACTAAATCTTTCCAACCACATCGTAGGCGGTGTGAATGGCGGTTAAGGCATTTCCGATCTTAGAACAGTCACCCACACTATACACCTCTTTAACTCTCCCCTTTACCAGTTCTCCCAGCTGGCCCCTCGGTTTCATCCCTACGCTCACAACAAGAGAATCAGCATACAACAAGAAGTCGATCCCTTCCTTCTCACATACAATGCCGTCCCGCTTTATCTCTTTGACCTTCACGTTGTTGGACACCCTGATGTTGGCCTGAAAGAACCGTTTGAAGAGGTTTCCCCGGTTGGTAAATCCCATTCCCGGGACCAAGGCATCTCTTTCCGTTATTATCGTAACGATCTTGCCTTGGGCTGCGAGAGCCTCTGCCGTATCCACTGCGGCATGTCCAGCGCCACAGGCGTATGATTCCGTAGCCTTCAGCCCTGTTATATCATCCGGAATCGGTTGAGGCTTTATCCCGCAGGTCCACGTACAATGATGGCTACAGGTCCAAATAACGACATATCTTCCAGTCTCTTTCGATCCAGTAATTGCCTCGATGGGAGACATTACATGGGGGGAGTTGATCCCCTGAATGTTGACCATTTGAAAATCGGAGCCCGTAGCCAAGATTAAGACATCAGGTTCATAACCCTCAATCATGTCGGGAGTAAACTCCAATCCTGTTTTCACCTTCACGTTGTTTTTCTTCAATACACGGGAGAAGTAAGGAAATACACGATTCATTTCATTTTTATTCGGCGAGTGAGTACACATTTGGTAGTTCCCCCCTAGGGAGGAACTTTTCTCCACCAGCGTAACCCTGTGCCCTCTTTCGGAGGCGATCAGAGCAGCTTCACACCCTGCTGGCCCCGCTCCCACCACAACCACATTCTTGCTCTCGGATGGAGAGGGGATGTCACGTGAACGTATCCTTCCAACTTCTGGATTCAGCATACAGGTTATCGGCCTATAGGTCCAAAGCACATCATAGCAACCCTGGCAACAGGACGTACAAGGCACGATGTCTTCTACGTTTCCCTCCAGCATCTTATTCGCAAGGTCCGGATCTGCGATAAACGCCTTTCCAAATGCTACAAGGTCAACCCTCCCTTCCTCCAGGATCCGTTCCGCCAATTCGGGAGTCAAACGCTTGACTACAATAACGGGGATATGTATGCCTTTTTTGATCCTTTCTGCGAGATGAACCCAACCTCCTCGAGGAGAGGCAGAGGTATGATCATTATAAGAAAGTTCTGAATCTCGCATGCCTGCAGATACACTTATTGCGTCGGCGCCTGCATTTTCGAGCTCCGAGGCAAGCATCAGGGCTTCCACGGGTGTATTGCCTCCCCTCATGATATAATCGTCACCGTTTATCCTGCAGACAACCGGGAAATCATCCCCACAGCATTTCTTTATCTCCGTAACGATATTCGTGCAGAACTTTATGCCGCCCTTAATTCCCCCATACTCGTCCTTTCGCACATTGGCCGCTGGCGTGAGAAAATTATTGGGTAAGTAACCGTGTCCCATGATTACCTCAACCCCATCGAGACCCGCTCGTCTCGCTCTGAGAGCAGCATCACCGAATTTCCGGATGATATCGCCGATTTCCTCGAGGCTGAGCTCCCTTGGTGTTTCGGGGTAGAGGGGTGACCTGGTCGCTATGGGTGATGGAGCGATGGGCGTTTGCCCCGTCATCTTCTTGCGGGTCTGCCGCCCAACATGGCTCAATTGAACGACAATCTTGCTTCCGTAACGATGAACCCCCGCAGAGATCTCTTTGAACATCGGAATATACTTATCGTCATCAATGGCGGGATTCAACACGGAACGACTCCGCGGGTAATCCACAGACGTGGCCTCGATAACGATCAAGCCCACGCCTCCCTTCGCCCGGGACACGTAAAAATCAACCGACAGATCCGTCATGAATCCCCCACGCGTGTAGTTATTGTTAAGGGCGGCCATGACAATTCGATTCTTGAGCTCCATGGGCCCAACTTTGAACGGTTCCGACAATTTCTTGAACAACTTTCCCATAAGAGACTACCTCCGTTTGGGAGTTTTGTTCCCAAGCCAGGAAATGTAAACAAGCTGTCCCAGCCTAGTGTCCGAGGCCGGGTTGAAATAATTCTGTCTTGCGCGTGTGAGCAGGCCTGCGGTAAGGGAATGGTCCGGATCTCTTCTTATATCAAAAGCTTCATAGCTCCGCAAGCATTTTCGCATCATTAATGACACCTGAAACGGAATCCATCCAGATACCCAGGAGGGCCGCCACGTTGTCCCCTCGATATGAGTTCAACGAGGTTCTCACAGAGCCTGGAGTCGATTATCGGGTGCCATCCCTTGACTCTTGGTGTCATGTTCCCTGTTTTCTCCATTCCTTGTCTCCCCTGATCCACCATCAAGGCATCATCTGCGGCGTTGCCTTCGATCGCTCCTCCTTGAGGCGTATTGCTCCATACGCCTCAGTCGTCGCTCCTCGGCGCCTTGCATCTAATACCTTGCTGGTTATCAGGAATACTCCATAACCTGCTGATTTCAGTTTTACGACCTAAATGAGACGGTGGATTTTGATCTCTACGTGGGCTTGTCTCTCCCTCGTTTTTTAGGGTAGAATTGGTCCTTTAAAAGAGTGGGTTTCTGTCGCCATTTTTACTGGACATTCGGGCTTAGAAGAGGCTAGATTAGTGTGATGGGGCATCTCTATCGGGTTTTCGCCATTGTGGGTGTGACACGGTGACCCTAAAGATCGAAGTTGAGCTCAGCCCTGTCTTCCAGACCGCCATCCAGTCTTCGCACGTATTTTTGGAATTAGAAGAGGATGAGGGGACGGTCAAAGGATTGCTGCGTCATCTCTCCACTGAAAGCGGGGGGAAAATCAATTCCCTCCTCTTTGAAGAAGGAGGAGATTCGATCCTCTCGGGGCTGATGGTCATGGTCAATAATCGCGTGTTTACAGGAACAGCCCTCAATGAACAGGTGATTCACCTTCGGGACAAGGACAAAGTGAGTCTGTTGTATTTTGTATCAGGAGGATGAGATGGGTAGACAACGTATTGGTTATTTTGAGGATTTGCAGGACCCGGAGCACATCTGCAGCCGCTGCCATATGTGCGAGTTGATCTGCACATTCCACCACCACCAGGTCGGCAATCCCAAGCGCAGCCGTATTAGACTCATTTCATTGGATAAAGGAATGGACGTTCCTGTTACGTGCCTAAACTGTGAGGACGCACCGTGCATGAACATCTGCCCAACCGGTGCTCTGTATCGACCGGAATCCGACGGAATGGTTACGGTTAAGGAAGATCTCTGTATCGGATGCGCCATGTGTGTAAACGCCTGCCCGGTAGGAGCCATTACCCTGGACCCGGTTGATGGTGTTGCCCTAAAATGTGATCTTTGTGGTGGCGATCCGCAGTGCGTCGACTATTGTCCGGCCAACGTTCTTAAGTTGACCGATGCTGAGCGATTCGCGAGGCATCGCATGAGAGGATTTGTCAAGTCTTTACAGGCCAGCGGCGAGGAAGGCTGAGTTAATGCGAACGAAATAAAGGGGGTTGATAATGAGTATTTTTGCTGGAGGATATGCCGGTCAGATCCTCTTCGTTAACTTGACCGATGGTTCAATCCAGGTGAAACCCTTGGATCGCGCATTCGCCCTGAACTATATCGGAGGCAGAGGGTTCAGTTCCCGGATTCTATTGGACGAAGTGAAACCGGGAACAGATCCCTACGGTCCTGATAATGTCGTCGTTATAGCTGCCGGAACTTTGAGTGGCACTCCCACCCCTTCGTCGGGCCGCTTAGTCGTAGCGGCGAAATCTCCCATGACCGGAGGGCTAGGAGATGCAAACTCAGGTGGCTATTGGTCCCCGGAACTGAAGTACGCTGGTTTCGATGCGATTGTTATTCGAGGAACATCCAAGGACCCTGTTTATCTCTGGATCGAGGATGGACGGGCTGAGCTGCGCCCGGCTCAGCATCTCTGGGGGCAAAACATCACGGAAACGCGTCAACTCTTAAAAGAAGAGACAGGAGATGATGATATCCATATCTGCGCCATAGGCCCTGCAGGAGAAAACCTGGTCCGTTATGCCTGCGTGGCCACCGACGAAGAGGGCGTTGGGGGAAGATGCGGCATTGGCGCGGTCATCGGTTCGAAGAAGCTGAAGGCCGTGGTTGTACGCGGTTCCCTTGATGTGCGCATTGCCGATCCGGAGCGGTTCAAAAAAATGCTTGAAGCCTACCGTGAAACCCTTGCCGGGGAGGTCTGGACGGAAACGCTGCGAAGGCTGGGCACCCCTAACCTCACCGCACACCGGCAGAGTCATGGTATCTGGGGAGCAAAGAACTTTCAACGAGCGACGATCGAGGACTATGAGCCGATCAGCGGTGAAAACTTCAGAAAGAAATTCCTTATGAAACCAATTGGTTGCATGGGGTGCTTGGTTCGCTGTAAGAGGTATTCCGCGGTCAAGGACGGCCCCTTTGCCGGTATATACACGGTAGGCCCGGAGTACGAGACGATCAATGCCCTGGCGGCTAAACCCTATATTACAGATCCAGCTATTGTCCTGCGTGCTCATTATCTTTGCGACGAATATGGGCTTGATGAGCAGGGTGTTGGGTCAACTGTCGCCATGGCTATGGAGCTCTACGAACGGGGGCTTTTGACGAAAGAGCAAACCGATGGCCAGGAACTGGTCTTTGGCAATAGTGAGGCGTTACTTTATTTCATCGATAAGATTGCTTACCGCAAGGGGTTCGGCGATCTTCTGGCGGAAGGGACGAAAATTATGGGTGAACGATTGAATGCCGATTATTATGCTATCCATATTAAGGGACTCGAGGTAGATGCTACCGACCCGCGGAAACAGGTAACACGGGCCCTCACCTATGCCGTGGCTACCCGGGGCGCCTGTCATCTGCGCGGCAATCCCTACATCGATGAGTTCATTAAACCGGAGGAAGCGGAGGCTTATTTTGGGACCGCTGCCGTGAGCGACATCGAAGCCTTGGAGGGCAAGGGCAAGATGGTCGCCTGGAGTGAAGACTGGGTGACCATATCAGACCAAATGGGCCTCTGTAAATTCGCGTGGTACCGATCCCGCAGCTTCCCCATGCTCATAAAGAGGGGCCTGGAGTTGGCAAAGGAAGCCTTTACTTCTGCCACCGGCCTTCCAATGACAAACGAGAAACTATACGAATGCGGTGAGCGCGTTTATAACGTGGAGAAGCTCTTCAACGTACGTCAGGGAATCGGCAGGGAGGGAGATTACCCCCCGGCGCGATTCTTCGAAGAGGAATTGGCAGACGGTCCGGCAAAGGGTTGCAAGCTGGATCGCGAAGAATACGATCGCTTGTTGGATGACTACTACGAGGCCCGGGGGTGGGATAAAAAGACAGGAGAACCGACCAAAGAAAAGCTGCGTTCGCTCGGGCTTAAATGAAGGCGTGTTATGCGGATATTCTTTCATGCAGAACGCTGCATGTTGTGCCAGTCGTGTGTTCTGGCATGCCAGATGAACTCCATTGGGGTCTCGGAGGTCATGGAAATTCCCCGAGAAGAAAAGCCCCTTCAGAGGATGGCCTTTATTTTTTCACATGGGACCCCATGGGTGTGGAGATGCCAACAGTGCCTTTCAGCTCCGTGCGTCGAAGCTTGTGTCACCGGTAGCCTCCGGCATGGAGAAGAGGGAACCGGGGTTGTTCATGATCGGGAAACCTGTGTGGGATGTGGATCTTGTGTGTTGGCCTGCCCCTTCGACGCCCTCACACCCGATGAGAACAATGATCGAATGACCAAGTGCAACCTCTGCCCAGAGGAGGAGATCCCCCCTTGCGTCAAGGCCTGTCAGAGTGGGGCTCTCGCCTACCAGGACCCGAAGATTTTTGCCCAGAATAAAAGGAAGAAGTTTCTGTGGGACCAAAAGGTACACCGTGAAACAAACTGAAGAAGAAGGTATAAAATCTCCGGCCTGCGGGTATGGCCTTATGGGGCTCTGCTGTTTTTCCTGCCTGCTCGGTCCCTGCCGCATCAGTCCCTTCGAAGGAGAATCAGCGAAAGGGCTGTGTGGGGACAATGTGGACCTGATGGTCGCCAAGAACCTTCTCCGCCTCGTTGCCGGAGAGACCGCTGGAGGATTAAAAGACCTCAGTGAAGCTGTGCAGAACCTCGGTCCACTGGCCGCAAAGCAAGGGGCGCCGAAACGCCCAGGCAAGGAAGTACTTAAGGGTATTCTCGAAAAATACGGATTTACTTCCCGGGTATCCGTGAGCCGATTTGCCCATTATCTCCTCAGGGAATCCCAGAAGCTTCTCTCTCCGTTCTCCGGACCAGAAAGCCCGAGTCCGTTGCTCTCCTCGCTTTATCCCGAAGGCGCTTTTCCCCATGTCTACCGAGAAACTATTCTGCCCGACTCTCTGACTAATCTGATATTTGATGCGCTGAGTCAAGGGGAAAAGGAGCCACCGGCGGTCCACGTAATTCTTCGGCAGTGCTTGAAAATATCCATGGTCAAACTCATCTCTGAAGAGCTCCGCCGTGATATAGACTACTTGACCGATGGAGACCCATCGCCTGAGATGGGAACGGAAGTCCTTGATGTCGTGGAAGACCTTCCCTCAGAACCGTTACCAGTAGTTGTCCTCCTCGTAAGAGATGACGAATTCCCTGAGGAATTCATGAGCCGAGCGACGAAAGAGCTGCGACAAAGATTGAAAGGAATAGCACGCCTTATTCCTTTGAATACTATGAGGGGTTTGCCCAGTGTCGGGCGGGGATTCTTTCGAAAATGGTCTTTTCCGGTGAATGGAATGAGCGCCGTTGCAGCGGTATTTTCTCAGTCACCGGCTTCGGTACTGGGAGCATTGGTGTGTGGGTTTAGCGTGGTATCCTCCCCCGCATTACCCATTCACGGAAGCGAGGTCGTAGAGAGATTTTTCTGTAAGGATCTCAAGGAGAAACTCGGATCCGCATATGTACCCCCGCGCGGGGGAGAAGTTCTTCCCGCGATCCTGGAATTTCTCGGTGAAAAAGCATGAAATCCCTCATTGTCGGGAGTGGACCAGCTGGTATCTTTGCCGCGGAGACGATTCGCAAGCGAGCCGCGGTACACTCCATAACGCTCGTTTCCCAAGATAGCGCCCTTGCGCACTCCCCTGTAATGTTGACGTATTGGATCGCAGGAGGGCGTCCTCAAGATACGCTTTTCTTCCGAGATTCCTCATGGGCGG
>Ga0209427_10006938_pt1 | contig 12863 bp, 15 predicted proteins | sample DeeMarSWOR136_30_FD_187465 | JGI IMG/M metagenome (GOLD analysis project Ga0209427, IMG submission 187465) | Marine sediment microbial communities from White Oak River estuary, North Carolina - WOR-1-36_30 (SPAdes) (version 2) | ecosystem: Environmental > Aquatic > Marine > Intertidal zone >... | reverse complement strand
TGCATTATCAGGTTTGTAATAAACTTTACCACTAATGACTAAACCGTCTTCAGAGAGACGGAATGGATCAACAGAGTGTACGTTAGGATTATTAGCTTTAGAGTAGATGCGTTGTAAGTCATCTAACTCAGCAGCGGCTTCAGAGGCACGAACACCCTTAGCTGCTACTACATCTTGTAATTCTAAAATAAGCTTCTCTACGGGCTGTCTAATGGCCTTCTGGAGGTCATTAGCAGCAGTGGTAATTACATCTGGTAATACTTTAGAAGCATTCATGCTAACAAGTTTAGCTAAATCAATTGCTGTGCTAACACCTGTTAGTTCACCTGCAACAACACCTATAGCTTGTAAGCGCATTTTATTAGCTACTTCAGATGCAATCTTAGCACCTTCAGCAGACACAATTGCACTCTTACCTCCACCAGCAGCAATGGTACGTTCTACATTGTTTAGAGCACGAGCACTCTTTAATAGTTTACTAGACTTTAGTAATGCAGCACCACCTGTTAGTGCAGCACCTAAAGCACCTAACCTATCGAGCCAATCTGATAAGCCATCCCAAGACTGTTCTTCATTAGTAGCAACTTCTTGTACTAGTAATGCTGCTTGCCAATCAGTGATGAGCCAGCTATCTTTAAGGTCTTTATATAAGTTAGTTAACCATTGTCCTTTTTCTTCTTCTGGTAAACCATTAAATACTGTTTGTAAATAACTCTTAGTTTGTGAACGACCACTAGTTAAACTAATTCCATCTTTAGGTACGCCGAACTTAATAGAAACATCATCAATAGCTATTCCCTGAAAAGCAGCAAGAGGGGTAAATTCATAAGCAAAACCTAACGCAACAGTTGACCAACTCTTACCATCTTCAATTGCTTTTTCTAGAGTTGCAGATGCAGCAACACGGCTAGAGATACGAGCCGTGGATTCATTAATTTCTTGTGGTGTATTATTAAATAGTACAGCAGGGTTTTTAACTGCTACAGATTCAACTGCATTGTCTGTTAACTCTTTAAGTTTAGCACGAGTTACTTCTGCATTTTTAACACTCATCTCGCCATACAACTTATTGCGAGCAGCAACACTGTTAAGCGTATCTTGTACCAGATTAATCTTACCTTCAGAAGCTGCTTTCTCAGCAATTTGTAAGTCTACTGAATTATTATTAGGTACAGTTTTACGCCATTCACTATCCACAAATGTGTCAAAGTTAATGGAATCAGGAACTTCCATATTACCTGTAGCTAATGCAGCTACGCTCTTAACAACTGAATAGTTGCCAGTATTTGTATCTGGTGCTACTACTGTATCTTCAGCAGTGTATAAACTATCTTCTTCAGGAATTGCTGTATCTTCGTTGTATAGTGTTTCGTTCATATTAACCTAAGAATTTACGTGCTTCTGGAGATAATTGTCCACCTTGAGCTTGGAAAATAGTTCCAGATAATTGTCCTAATGAACCAAAAACAGCAGCATTAGATTGCCAACCTGCTTGACTTATAGCAGCATTACTAATGGCTGTATTTTCTGCTGCAATATTTGACATATAACTTAAGTTACCAGCTAGTTGGGAACCTACACTAGCTGTTCCACCAGCTAATGCGCTACCACCCATTCCTCCTGTTTGAGCAGCTACGTTAGTCATAGATGCTTGAGCTAATCGAGCTTCCCGAATTTGTGAGCGTACATTCCGAATATTCTGTACTTCTGCTTTACGCTGTTCAGCACGATATTGTTCTTTAGCTGCTTTACCAGATTGATAGCTGCTATATGCTGAAGCACCTGTAGCTGTTAATAATGCAATTTCAACACCTGTACACATTATAGTTCCTTTACCATTATTAAATCAGTATCTGTTTCAGTGTGTTCTTTAAATCCAAGACGTTTCTGAAACACTCGTACATGGTCATGTTCTTTTTTAATTTGCGTAAATACTTTATCGTATCCTTCATCACGCAATGCTTGTAATGTAGCTGCCCAGTTATCAAATGTATCTTTATATGATGACTTATTAAAAGTACGTAACTCACCATACACAAAAGCAACATCTTCTTTAAAATCTAGATATAATGTACAAGCACTATTATCTATAATTTTAAACATTAGTAGCCCCCACAAAAGTTCCAGTCCAGCCTACAATCTTCATATCTTTACCTGCTTGAGCAGTAAACTTAAACTGTACAGCTTTACCTCGACCACGTAATTTATTCTTACTAATAACTAACGGATAGCCATCATCAAATGGAGCACCACCATTAACAAAGAATGGGCGTAGTTGTCGATAAACTTGTACTTCATCAGCCCACTTACCGGGATAACTATTATCAGTAAAGTCCCACCTACTTTGCATTAGACAACTACTTTGATTTAGAGGAATTGCATTTGCATCAAATGCTGTCTCAGTACGTTTCATAAACACTGTTAAATATTGACCAGTCTTTGCTCTGGCAGGGCCATTACCACCCATGTTATAGCCAGTAATAAAATAAGCAGGCATTTCTACACCAGCACCGTTAAAGCTATACCAATCTTTAAATTTAGTAGTGTTCTCACGCTCATTAATAAAATCTGCAAATGTTAGTGAATAGTTGTTACTAGTAACTGGATGTAAACAAATAATCTTGTACACTTTCTCAGTACCACGAATTGTAGGAATGCTTGCAACTACGTCATCTGTAGATGCAATAACATCATCACTCCCTGCAATAACTTCGTAAATCTCACCAGCACTCACTGTTTCTTTAGTGGTTTCAATTGAAACAGGAATAACACCTGTAGTGGTGTCTAAGCTAAACCAATACCAGGCATTAAGTTTGAGATCAAGGGCAAGGACAGTGTTTTTATTATATCTGCCAATGCTGGTAGAAGTGCTATCTGTGTTTGAATATAACCAATAAATTGTTTTATTAGTAGCATTATAAGACCCCTCTGTATATAGTTTTCCAAGAACAGGAATAGATTGATAGAATGTTTTAATAGCTTGGTCGCTAGTGTTTTTAGCACTATATTCAACAGAGTTAGCTGCCTGTACTACATAAATACCAGATGTACTCCAATATAGTAAAGTATCTTCAACTTGTACAATTGACTTACTGCTAACACATCCTACAGTTGACACACGCTCTACGGAATAACTAGCAGCAGTAAATCCTTGATCAATACCTGAGATAAACCATACACCATTAGTAGCTAATACCATAACACCACGACCTAGTGGTTGTAATCCTACAATTTCACCAGCTTCAGGAATCTCAATAGTTCCACCATCACTATCTTGTAAATCACTTAATACTTCAGATGTTGGGTCATTAGTTTGATAACATTTACCTACTTTAGTAAGCTCATCTAATACTTGACTAAAAAATACAGTGCCAAGTAAATCAGATGTTGGCATACCTGCATACCACGCTCTACCAGCAAAGAACGCACATTGCTTAGGAGAATATGTTATATCAGCAAGCGGGTCAATAACGTAATGCCCTTTAGGAGCAGGTGAGTTACCAAAGTCTTGTTTGTTTAATACATCACTATCAAAATCATCATTGGCATCTTTACCATAAATCCAACTTTTTGTATTAGCTGGATATTTGCCATTAGTAGGATCAGCAGGAGATGATGTACCTCCATTAGCAATGCGGTAGGCATCTATTTGTGTATCTGTCCATCCTTGGTTATATAAGTTATATTTAACATCATCTATACTAATACCTAAAGCTACCCATTCATCACGAGTATATTCAGCATCTACAGGAATAATATTTCCACTACTATCTACTAGTGGTTTACCTTTAAAATTACGAATCTCTAAATTAATTGCAGACACGCTAATAGTGTCTGTAGTTGAGTTATATGTAATTACAATTGGTTTAGTATTTTGGCTAGTTACAATGAGTCTACCATATGTAGGTGCGTAACTACATGCAGCCGTACCTTCAATTTCTGTATTACCAGATGCTTTATAACTATTTAAGTTTACTGTAAATGATTTTTTATTACCACTAACACTGCCGGTAGCAGCTTCATAAAAATGTAAAATAGGCCCAGTCTGAACTACAAAGAAATCAAGGTTGCCATTACCAGCAACCGTGTTCCATAGTCCAGAAGTAAAGGCCCATAAATCTTTATTATCACTACTAATAGCACTAGCATACAAAGCATAACCATCTTCGTAATCTAGTCCTGTACGGCGTTCAACTGTACCGTCTACTTGAGGTAGTACATTGACACCATCTTTCCAACTATTTTCAGGTGTAATGAAGTATCCGCCCTCAGTATTGAGGCCACCTACAAAAGTAAACGCATCTTTTACTGCGGCTTGAACTGCCATTATATCCCCTTAAGCTGTGACTTCTTCTACGTCAATATTACGTTGCTTTGCAACGGCAAGAATACGGTCTTTACGAGTAAAAAATCCTTTTAATTCGTCAGGTACTTGACCACGCATTGAATATCTACATGAGTACAATCCCATAGGAGTACGTTCAATGACTAACTTATTAACAATACCTTTTTCCTCACGCTCTTCTTTACGTTCTTTAGCAGCTTGCTTTTGAGCTTGATGTTTTTCAGTAATTCGGGTATATACTGATTTTTCGGATAATTTATTTTCGTCCATAATTCACCAATGTGTTATATTTAACTTCACCGTTTTCATTGCGCCATGCTTCATTTCGCATTGCCATACGGCCCCTTGTTGCTTTACGTTCTTCACGAGCATTGCTTTGTTGTTTTAAGTTAACAAACGCTTGACTCTTAGCTTCAGCTAGAAGAGTTGGAAAGAACTTCTCTGGGATGTTTGGTACAAATGTATCAATATGATTCCACGTTGCTTGCTGTGTACCGTACACAACACTTTTAGAAGCTTGTAATGTAGTATCTACACTACTATTATAACCATCAAACACTACATAAGTGTCATCATAACTAGTCCAATATTGTGGGTCTTGATTAATTACATAACCACTGCTATTAATAACACCAGTTTGTTCAACTCGATTTGTAATCATATCGTTAAACGTTTGAGGATCAACCCATTGTACTTCTTTTTTATTATATTTAATCCATTTAACTTTATTCCATGTATCTGGAATTTTCATCTTAGTTGGATTACTAACATCACCTAGTGCTTGTAATGCTCCGAGTGAAAATAGAAAAGGCCAGTCACGCTGGCTAAGAAGTTCAAAGTAAGATTCTTTAACAAGTTCTGCAACTTGTACTGCTTCTACAGTTTCATCAATGGAGTCTACAGGGTCAGAGTCTAATGCAGATAAAATATTCTGCACCATACCTAAAAGAGTCATCTTAGCCATACATCATCCTTAATTTGGATCAACTATTAGACAACTTAAACTAGCTTCTTTAGGAGTAATTGCTGTACCAGAAGAAGTAGCGCCACCTCCTACATACATTGTAAGAACATCACCAGCAGATAAAGTTACATATCCATTAACAGCTAAGTGAATAGTATCTACGCCGTTTGTAGGTTTTTTAGCGTACACTTTACGAGTTGATGCTGTACCATTTATAGCATAATGAAAATTATATACTGAACCACTAGCAATTGAAGCAGTTTCAAATACAATCCAAAAATCTAGTTGATAAACACCACTTTGGACAATAGTAAATTGACCATCTGCTGCGGATGGTGTAATATTTTGATACCCATTGGTTGTCCATGCGCCAGTAGGATTTAATTTAGCTAATGCACTAGCAGCAGCTAAAGTTTGAGATGTGCTACTATTTGAAATGTATAAGTCACCATATGCGTGACCTGCTACATATTGCCATACACCACTGCCACTACCATTAGCTACATATACTTCACCTGAAGCGGCTGAAGCAACTCCCTTTGGTTCATGTAGTTGACTATCTGGTAATGCACTATGTTGCACTTGTGCCATTTAATTCTCCAAAAGGAAAAAGGGAAGAACCCCGTTATGCAGGGAACTCCCCTTATTTAGTTACTTATAGGTAACGAACTACAACAGTAGCGTCACCAGCAGTGAATGTGCCAGTGAAAGCAATGTCTAGAGTATCAGCAGAAGCGTATACTTTGCCTAGACCACGGTTAGAAGCGGCATCACCAATAGCGTACGCACCAGCAGCACGAATAGTAGCACCAGCAGTTAGGTTAGCAGTAGCACCTTGAGTAGCTGAAATCCAGCCATCAGGATCAGTACCGTCACCTAGCTGTACATCAGTACCGCCTACCCATGCAGTGCCTACTTTTAGAACTACATCTAGAACTACAGCACCTGCTGGAATAGCTACAGTAGCACCAGAAGATTGATAAGTAATTGCTAGGTGAGCTTCTTTAACAGCACCGTCAGTTTCATATACGCCAGCGACATTACGCTCAGGATAGTTGGGGCCGAAACCAACAACTAAACCGTCAGCGTTAGTCCAAGTAGATTTACGAGTCATTTTAAATTCCTTTCAACTTAGATAGTGGACTTAGAGATAACGCTTACTAGGCACTCAGGGCGATATAGCTTGAGACCAAAACGAGCATTCATCACGTATTCGTCACGACGCATATCTTTATTGCGATCGTATTCAACACGAGGCATTTGACGATAAGCACCGACGAAAGGAGTTAGATCACCACCAACAGACATGAAGATGTTGGTAACAGGAGATGCAGGAGTATTAACGCCACCAATAGCAGTGTCAGTAGGTGTAGCTAGGAAGTTAGAAACATAAACGTCAAAGCCGAAAATGTTCTTAACGAAACGCATACCAGTTACATCACTTACAAAACCACCGTTAACAATACCGCCGAAAGCAGGGTTGTTAGTGAAAGCTTGTGCGCCAACTAGTTGGTTAAACACATACTCTTGTGAGGGATCAATAATAGCTACACGGCTACCACCAGCGTTAGCTTTATCTAGAGCATACTTAGCCTTAGCAAAGTCATCTAGAGATAGTACGGTGTTAGTAGAGCCAGAAGCGATAAAGCGATGAGCAGCACCGTTGATGGTGTTTGCATCGTTAACAGTTTGTGTGTTAGCCAAAGAGAACACTGAACCTTCTAAGTTCTCATCAAGAGCACGACGCATCTTGGTTGGGAACATACCGATTAGTTGCTGAGCATAATAGCTATCTTGCTTAGCTTTATCGGTGATGTAGGTAGCAGCCTCTACATAACGGTCAATAGTGAAGTTGAATTCACCAGTGTCAATGCTGTCATAAACCACAGGGGTTAGTTCAGCAGTTTCACGCATTGGTAGTTCACCAACTGAAGGGATGGTAAACTGATTACCATCAGGGAAGCCACTTAGCATGCGAACATACTTAGTGCCCATTAGTTGTTCTTGTAGAACATCTTTTAGTTCAGCAGACCAGAGTTCTGCACGAACTAGGTTTTCATTAACCTTAGTATAATCCATTCCAGACATTTAATTCTCCTTAAGCCCCAAAGTAAAGGGACGGGTTTTTAGAAACAGTTTGTTGTAACTTATATTGGAAATCTTGTGACCAGTATAGTGAAGGATTCTCTTTGCGAACATGTGCTGCCCACTCTTTAGTCCCTTCAATTTTACTACGATCACCTCCAGTAGAAGCTACAGAAGTGGTATTAAATGAGGAAGTATCCATATTATTAGCAGGCATAGGAACACCAGCAAATAAAGATACAAACTCATCCGGATCATTAGCAGCTAGTTCCATAAGAATCTTGGCTTTTTCTGGTGTAGCAGCACGCTGCTTAAATACATCCATTGCTTTTTCACCGAATTTCTGTTTCATCAGAGCATCAGCTTTAAGTAAATTGCCAGTCTTAGTTTCTTGCTGTTTACGACCCTCTAACGTCTTCTCTACAAGCTGTTGCACAACATCAGGGGTAATACCCTGGACAGGAGGATTGTCGGCCTCTGGTGTGCCTTCTTGCTTCGACATACGCTCAAGAACTTCATCAATTGTTTTAGCAGAAACTACTTGCTCACGCAGTTTACGGTTTTCCTCTTTCAAGGTTTCAATAAACTGGTCAGCATTTGAGTAGGCTTTAGCCAAATCATCTGCGGTCTTGTATTTTTGATTATCACCCACAAGTGCGGTGAACAAAGAGCTATCAGTTGTCGCTGAAGCAGTGGTAGTAGTTGTTGAGTCTTCACTACTAAAAATCGTAGCATCGGTCATGCTTTTCTCCTAAAAATTGACAGCCTTATAGTAGGCTTATGTAAAAACGTTACCCTTTTGCACTATCTGGTAACATTGAGATAATTAAATCGAATGCTTTAGACTGCCCTAAATTGTACGCTAATTTAGCATAGTGGTTAGGACAATCAAAATCATCTTTTTTAATATTATTAATATCTTCTTTTAATATTAGTAATGTTTTATATAAAGCTTCTAAAGTATAACTACTATTATTCCAAGCTTTAATAAATTCTTCATTACTACTATCTACAGGTTTATTATTAAGTAATAGTTTATTCATTGTTTATATGTATTTATATTAATAATATATTATATATAACTATTAGTTAATTATATATATATTATATATATTACATCATTTGTTGTTCGTTGTCAACCCCCGAAGGCATTGGGCCTTCAGGACTCACTGCTGCCTCGGTTTGAATATCCTCGGCAACTTGATTCATAAGTCGTTGTGTTTCAGCTTGTTCAAATATCATTGCATTGTCTTGTACAATACGATAGTTTTGCCACCCTAGATTTTCTTCTAAAGCCTTTGCAATTGCCTTACCAGAGATGTGTGCAGCAATTGTTGGGATAGCTTGGACAGCAGCCATAGTTTGTGACAATTCTTGTACAAATCGAGCTTGGTCAGCAAAGTGACGAGCACCGATAGGATAAAGCTTACCAGAGGCCATTAAATCGTCCTTGGTGACCTCAATAAAACTTTCTGTACCGTAGTCCTCATCTACTGATCTAATTCGCTCTACGCCCTCAAAATTACGGATAGCTTCACCTAGCATGCCATTGAGTAGTGGTTCTAGAATGTTACGTTCAAACCAACTAACTTTAGATTGAAAAATACGACCAGCAGCATTCTCTAAACTTTGTACTTCATATTTAGTTTTTTCACCGGGAGTACGAATACCCATAGCTTGCTTAGGAGCACCAGCTAGTTCTTCCATACGGTTCATTAACTCATTAATCTGTAGGTCAGCTTGCAATGCTGTAGCATCAGGACGCATAAACTCTACATCACCCTCATCACCAACAAACACAGTTGCTCCGGGTTCATATTCAAACTCTTCTACAGTAGAACCTTTAACCTTCATTACAGGGTAAGCAATAAGGTCAAATACGTCAGCTTTAAGATTTTCTAAGTGGTCAATGCGATATTGCATACCAACTAGTTGATCTAATGGGCCTTGTGCCCATAAATTATCAGTACGTAAACGCCATCCACAATGGTACATAGGTTTGCTACCTGTCCACATTGGATTAGGTTGTTTACGTAAAATCCACTTACGATCAATTACAGTGATGAGTTGATTACGTAGTAAACTCTTTGTATCTGGGTCATAAATATCTCCCCAGAATTCTAATAGTTCAACCATATCACTTTCAAGATATTCATCAGCACTACCAAAACCATCAATAGCCATGTTCAATTCTTTTTTAAACTCAGGATCGTCACGATAGTTTTGACGGAAACTCATGGCTTTATTAACTACTGCTTTGTTGTAGTTTAATGCTGGTTTAGTTTCAACATCAGTTAGTAAGTCACCAATGGACTTAAGCATACGACGAACTACAGGAGTTTTCTCAAAGGTTTCAGCTAATGGATTAAACACTAGGTCAGTAGGATTGATCCTATAAGCTTTAGGGCCAACATAACGCTGTACTACATTACCTGTATTATCACTAATAACATCTCTTACATAGTCATAAGTGGCAACTACGTTGCCAAAATCAATGTAATCATAAACAAGTTGAGAAACAAGAAGTTGAAAATTAGAAGCTTTTAGCTTCTGTTTCATGTAGTTTGTAATGGCATAACGCTTCTTAGCCAACTCTTTATTCTTATCTGTTGACTCCCAGAAGAACCAATTTTCAGAAGGAAATAACGCAGCCATATAATTGGCATGCAAATTATCTCTAATTTGAGTTAGTTTAGGCGTAACTGTGGAATTCTTCCAAGGCAGTTTACTATTGCTAGTTTTACGTGTATCAGTAGCAAACAGATAATTACGTAGTTCTTGTTGGTCACTTTTCCACACAGAACGTGCTTGATCCCAACGTGTCCACATATCAGCAATTTTATTTGCTAACATGTCATCATTAAAACTTACTTGTACATTTTCGTTCATAATTTCCTCTTAGTAGGCTACGCCACCAAACTTACTGTTGAAAGCTACCACGTTAGATTTTTTATTACCCCACATACGTGATGTAATGGGGGCTTTACAAATCTCTACACAAGCCGCTAATGCGTCTTTAACGTCATCATGTTCAGGATTGTTCATAATGAGTTCTTCTTCTAGAATCTGGCAATTACCACCTTTGTAGTGCCAAATCTGATTATTATTATATCGTGGTTCTAAAATAGCTGCAATACGCTCATTCTTGCTCATATTACGTGGTGGATTATATTCATCAATTGTAAATACAATATTTTGTCCACGCATATATTCTTTAAACTGCTGTACAATGAGTCGCTGTGCTGCCACTACTTCACAACGCATACGTTTAAAACGCCATTTACGATAGACAGTTTCTGCTTTTTCATACATAACACTAATTTTATTTGTTTTAAATCTATCAATATCTAAAACATAATAATTATTATTATCATCTATTCCTACAACAGCAATAACTGTATAATCAGAGTGATTAGTAACAGAATAAGCAAAGTCCATAGCTGCATAAACATGTAAAAGTTTATCGCCAAGATACCAACTGCCGCTAAAATTCTCTATCTTATCTCTTTCATAATAGTTAAAACGACTTCTGTCAATAAGTTGTGTTTCAACTGCGTTAGGGTTGTTATAGTATTGAGCATAGAATTGTGTTACATCTAAATACTTTGCTTTCTTACGGGCTAACTCTTTAGCATCAAATCCAAACGTTTTACCGTCAGTTCGACGTTGTTTAGGCCATAAAAACTCACCATTGCTTTCTACAACACGTTCAAACACTTCGTACACTTCATTCTCAATTTCCTCATCAGTATCATCATCAAAGAAAATCTCAGTCATTTCCATCATATCTTTGTATAGATCACCGGGATGGTAACGAGTACCTACTGCCCATTCTCTTGCACCTGTAGATTCAATGGACGATAATTGAGAATAAAATGCACGTACTTGATCTCGACCAAGTTGTGTGTATGCATTATCTGGAACAACAACGTCATCCAGCACTGCTACGTTACAATGTAAACCAGTTACGTTAGCTGTAATACCTGCTGCTTTAACAGTGGCATCTCGAACACCCTCTGCTTTACGCTTAGGATGATCAACACTAATTTCATCTACGCTCCAACGTTCACGTTTACCTTCGTTTTCATTAACCATTTCAGGCCAATAAAACCGATAAATGTCAGAAAGCAATATATCTTTTACTGCTTTTAATTGTTTTTCAGCTAAATTAGCAGTAGCAGACACATACAAAACAGTTGTTTCAGGATGCTTAGTAATCCACCAAGCTACCCTATATGCAATCATAGCTGATTTTTGATGATCGCGGGGTAGCAATACAAGTTGATTATCTTTAGCATCTTCTCTATTCCACCATGAACATAAATCTTCATGTACCGCACCTAACATACGATGCGGAGCTACTAGTCTGATAAACGTGAGTAAGTCTGCCTCTGCCGCTTGCTTTACTAGTTCTTTTTCAGTCATTACCATTTAACCTTATCTGCCCAATATGCAGCACTCATTTTGCCTTTGGCAATATTTGATGCATGTCGAGCTTTAAAAGATTCTCTGCGCTTACGATAGCTTTCAGATTCACCTTCTTTTTTTGGACTCCCTGATACGCCTTGTTGTCCAAATCGAATTGTTTTAACTTTATCACCTTCTTTAGCTACAACAACATGCGATTTTGTAGGATGGCTAGGTGTACGTTTTGGCTTATTAAAACCACTAACACCTGCTCGTTCTAGTCGTGAGTCTTTAGCCATTTCGCTTCTTCCTTTTAGCTTCTTTATCTAAATTTGTTTTTGCAGACACAACACGGGTATTACCTTTATTATTACTACCACCAGAAGATAAAGGCATCTTGTGGTCAATGTGTTTACCATCTCCTTTGCTAACTTTACCATCACGCTCTGCACGTCTACGCGCAGTATTTCTTTTAGCACGATTTTTAGCGTTTTTATCGTCGTTTGCTTTTTGTTTACTATAATCGCGCTTACCATTTGTCATATAAGGCATTATGTATACTCCTGCAATAAAAAGTCATTTGTTTCAGTTAATAAATCATCATTATTTTCTAATAAAATATTATAATTTAAAGCAACTGCTACATAATCCCACCATGTTTTTAACATGTCATCTACTGTACCTGTGTAACCAAGTGACAATAAATACGCTTTCCATCTATCTTGTACTACACCTACATCAAATCCACGTGCTTCTAAAAACTGCATTTCAGCATCACGTAATGAATAACTTGTTGCGCCATTAGCAAGATAAAAAGATAATTCCATATCTTCTTGTGTTCCTGTATGGCCTAAACTACGTAAGGCATTATATTTAGCCTGTGTATTAATAGTCATTTACGACCTCCAACTACAATGCCCAAACGGGCCATATCACCAGCAATTCTACCTAGGTTAGGGGTAGGTATATCCTCTTCTTTTTTAGGGCGTCCTACGGCCTTTTTATGGCCTTCCTGGGCATATCCTTTATCAGCTAACCATTTAGCAGCAGCAGTACCACCTG
>Ga0209427_10006937_pt1 | contig 12864 bp, 8 predicted proteins | sample DeeMarSWOR136_30_FD_187465 | JGI IMG/M metagenome (GOLD analysis project Ga0209427, IMG submission 187465) | Marine sediment microbial communities from White Oak River estuary, North Carolina - WOR-1-36_30 (SPAdes) (version 2) | ecosystem: Environmental > Aquatic > Marine > Intertidal zone >... | reverse complement strand
TCGAGTACGAGGAGAAGGAAGATCCTCGAATTGCATGTCCACGATATATTGAGCAACTACGTCAGGCTTTCGTTGCATAGCCGAAAACCTGTGGATGTTAGGAGCCACAGAAAAGCTTTTAAGAGTATTTCTATTCGGCATGATTGTCAATCGGATCTGGGCCATCTTATTTTGACGGGTACTGGTCCGACGTGATATTCTGTATATCATGCTTGAAAACAGTTTTTCTTTGTGAAAATTAGGCTCGGAGTACAAAAGTTATGTCCAACGAGGAATCACAACGTTTGTGAACGTGAATTATCACTATGGCCTCTCATCCGGCGGTGTTTTTTCAATAATCCTTAAAGCGTCGTAGCCACATAGGCCAGTCCTCGGGCCGGGTACCGCCGACTGTCGTCCAGGCGCCTGCCGTGTTGAACGCCCGATGCCATTTTAGGGTCCACAATTCCTTGAGCCCGACGCGCCTGGCGGACCAGTCCATAAACAATATGCCCACAAACCCATCGTGCCGATTGATACAAAAATGATTCATTTCCCCCGATGTACCCCTGTCGCCTATCCCGAAGGCATCCGGCGTCACGGCCGGCGCATCCGTGTCGCGCGGCCACGCGTCGTGCCACGTGGAGTCGCCAAGGATCGGTATTGTATTCGTACTAACCGGCCTGCCGATGACCGTCCGAGTGCCCGGGGCGACGGTTGTGTTATTGCCCACACGTTTCCAGAACCATTCCTCCAGGCGATCGCCACGGTCACCAGCCATATAGTCGGTCCAGGTATTGTTGCCGTAACTGAAGATAAAATGTCGCACGCCGCCTTCCGGAAGGTCCAGGTCACGCCAAGCGGCTTTGAATGTGCCCCAGTCGTTGGAGTTTTCCATCTCGCGCGTCGCCGTCGGGCAAAGAAGCATCTTGGGATTATCCTTGTAGTACGGCCGCAGGGCGTTGATCCAGATCACTCTCTCGTCGTTGTTGCGCCAACCTTCAGGAAAATAACCGTCGTTGTCGTCCGTGTACAGTTTATAAACCAGTCCCCATTCCTTGAGTCTTGCCTGACAGGCCACCGCCTGGCCCTGACCCTTGACGCGCTGCAACGCTGGCATAAGGATGGCCAACAACAGCGCAATGATCGCGATCACGACCAGAAGCTCGATTAACGTAAAACCTCTGAGACGATAGCATCGCTTGTCTGACGAGGTCACTCCTCTTCGTTGCATCCTAATGAATCGGCAGTTCATGTGCTACATCCTCCGGAACTCCCTATATATATTTCCCTGGAACACCCTTGCAAGCTTTAAACCTCATAATACCTTAGTTCTGTCTAAATTTCAATACTATGTCGATAGATTTTACATGCCGTGCCTTAGAAGAACAGTGTCTTGGTTGAGGATCCTATTCATTGGAGTCCAAACAATTTAAAAGCCTCCTGAGGGGCAAACATTACTGTTTTAATCCTGAGTACTTTTTACAACCATTGGCCAAGACATAGGCAGGTTCACGATGTCGATGATGATGCATCGTGAAGTTGAAGGGCTGTTCAGATAGGCTCTATTTGATATCTGACATCCAGTTTTCGACAAACGTCGCCAAGTCCAGTTTGTCAATCGTACCGGCGGGTACGCTGAGATCGCAGTAAGTATTCCAATGAGGATCTCCCGGTTTAGTCAACCAGGCAGAAGCGAATATAGCGAAATCTGACAAATCAATATCGCCGTCTTTATCCAGGTCCGCCGGCGAAGTCTCGGCCCTTGTGCCCTTTACCTTGATGAGTTCAATACCTTTACCCGTTCCTAAATTCCTGCTGTACTGCTTGTCCTGAGGATTATTCCAATGCTCGTGAACTCCCAAGCTCGCCAGAGAAATTCCGTCTTTATCAGGATCATAGAATGTCCCTGAAGGGGGGGCGTCTGCCAGGGCTGCTTCGTGCAGATAATCCTCTGCGCCGCTTTGGAGGCTGCCCGGCTTACCTGTTCCCCCGGTAACTACGTCCGGCCATTCCTCCAGCAGGAAGTCATACGCCACCGAGTCGATCGCCACCGGATCCAGTGAAGCGAAAAGACTCGATGGCCAGTCACTGCCCTCATCGCCAAATGGAGAGAACGTCCACTTGTAAGGGTGCGAACCCGCGTAGTATCCGGCATAGAGTCCGTCAATCAAGTAAAGCAGGGTCTTACCGCCCAGTTCCGGATGACCCATCATATCCACTAAGGCTCGATAATGCCCCCTTCCCGGTGTCCACTGGGCATTGGGTAAACTCACATGCATATCATAATAGTTGAGAAATCCCACATCCCGAAGATAACTGTTAGGACACCTTATCAGCGAACCGTAATGGTTCTTTGCACACACAGTTATACCTGAGGAGTGGCCCTTCAATATCGCGAAATTAATTATGTAGTCTGCCTCTGCGAATGAGACGGGTATATAGTCCTGCAACTTGTCGGCTGCATCCGGTGTACTCCAGTAAAACGGTACATCGGAGAATTCCACCCGTGTTCGGCCGAATCTGCCCGTATTGTCCAGATAACGGACGTTGGGGAATTCCGGATGCAGTATATCCCATAAATAATTCGGCACTCGGCAGGCTGGGTCGCCTATGCTGATATCACACGGATCCACTCCGACCGTTTCCACCAGATGCCGCAGCAGCGTAAGAACCATTTGGGGCGAATTGTCGATTGAATTAGGATTGTCCTTAACGTATGTCTCTCGATCACAGCTATTCCATTGGTCGTTGCAGGTGGTTAAGTTTATCTTGATGGCGATTTTTTCTCCCAGCCGATACCCGATGTTTCCCTTACCCCTGTTCTCATTGAAATATCGGAAAATCGCGTCCCACGCTACGGCGTCTGTGCTCTTGCCGGCGAGTTCCCGAATCACCTGTGATACCATCTCTTCCACCACCGCCAAGTTGGTATGATCACGATCATACCAGTGTGCGGGTGAAGAGTAACCTTCCCAATCAGTCGCGTTAGGGTCCCACGCCCATACCACCCGCCCGGGATAAATCCCTCGAGCCTCACCTATCGGCCCGTGAAGCCCCCATCGCCCTTGCGCATTGGCCAGCCGCTCCGGAAGATTGGTGAGTAACACTATCCCCATCACCCCTGCTGTGACCAGGCACAGACACGCCAACACTACTCGCGACTCTTTCAGAAGCTGCCTGGCTTTCTTAAATGCAGTCACAGAGACCACCAGCCCCACAAGCCAGGCGACAAAGCCCGAGGCAAGCGGCATTGCAACGCGTTGACACGGATACGTCGCACGGGAAGGTTTCGGCACGACGCGAACAAGAAACCAGACAAATGCTGATAATCCCGTGATTGGAAGTATCCATCTCACCCAGTAACATTTCTTTTTACCTCCAGGATACTTACCGCTCTTGGGAAAAAATGACGGTGAACGTCTTTCTTGCATGGTATCTTCTCCTGTATGCTCACCTTTGACCAAAATGACGGAGCAGATACTATTATACAATATTGGCTCTGAAAATCACAGGTTCTTTGCAGAGAATTGTTGTCAATTGAGATTTTATTAGATGTGCTTATGAGCCCAGGCTGCGGAGTGAACAAGCTCTTCCTGTGCAATAGTTATCCTTCCCTTATACACCTTGAGCCTGGAGCTATCAGAAATGTCGATATTCTTGTTTACGAAGGATGGAGGTAAAAACGTCACTCACACACAATAGAATCATGGAACAACTAATCGCCCTCTACGAAGCCTGGAACAAGCCCGAAAAAGCTAACGAGTGGCGAGCAAAACTGGCACAAATGGAAGATTTTGAAGAGTGACAGTAGACACTCGGAGTCACCTCTTTTAGGGGCTGGAAAAAGCCGCTCAGACACAGTGACAGTCTGATGATAGACGCTATTTCTTTGGGGCTAAGAGTGGCACATCACCAGGCGCTATCTTCTCAGCCAGGGGATTTCAACTTCATAATCGGGCATGGAATCCGTGTGCCACTTAAGAATCCAGAGATCATGAAGTTTTACTTTTCGCGAGGAACCATCCATGAAAGTCATGTTAACGCCCTTACTGTGCCTGTCGAGGCAAACCCGCGCTATGTCGTAGCTCCATTGACCAAAGTTGATTGGGTCTTGTGTCTCCCACCAATCTTCAGTGGGAGGAGGAGAATCGCCGTTTGCCCAGGGATTACCATTTTCGGTTTTGTCGTTTCTGCTTATCGGATTGGCGCAGTACCAGGTGCAGTCAGAAATCATTGGAATCTCTGTTGCGTATCTTGACTGTAATTTTTTCCACTGGCGGTCAGCAGCGTTCCTCCATCCGGTCGGCGATGACGGGCCGACCGAGCAAATCCATGCGTTCAGGCCGTAACTGCCATAATTCTTCGAGGCATCGTCACCGAACTGGTGGTTGACCATAATCGGGCCGGGACCCCATTGTCTGAATGTAGTGCCGATCCCACCTGTAGTTCCGTTGATTTTGTCCGCCGATGGGCAAAGACGAAACGCATCGACATTACCGTACATTCTGGCCAGCCAGGGCATCCACCCCCCTTGACGTACACTGGTTTGCCAAACGTTGGGCTCGACCCAGAATTTGTCATCGTAGTCTGAAGTGTACATAAAAAAGACGGTTCCCCACTGGCGCAGATGGGCCTTGCAGACGGCTGATTGCCCTAACTTCCTGGCCTTTTGCAATGATGGCATCAATATCGCCATCAGCAAAGCGATGACGGCAATGACGACCAGAAGCTCGATTAATGTAAATCCTTTTGACTTGCACATGACGGTTCTACTTCTCTTAAAAGACGAATAACCGGTATGCTGTATAGGTTTGATTGTAGCACCTGCAGCCGAGAGATGCAAGCCTTAGGTGCATCACCAGATGAGGTTCCGCCCGGATCAATAAAAAAGTCCCTGCCGTGCGGAGAACTACCCTGTGCTATTTGTTCGGCGATTGTAGTAATTATCAGGGCCTCCAAAGGGGAGTAAGCAGCATGTCACAGAAACCCACAAATTGGCATATGCCAGCAGATATCGCTGTTACTTTGTTTATCTAATGTGCCTTATATTGGTAAGGATACAAGGAGAAACCGTGCCGTATGCATAAAGTCTCAACAGATTTTGAAGCATCTAAGAAAGGAGATTATGATGACCAGAAATGAATTGTGGCTAACTTTTTGGCGGTTTCCTCCGTAGGGATTATAAAAGACAAATCATGGTGTAATAAAGTGATTCGACCAACGACTAATACGGTGAAGACCTACAGCACGAGATGGTTAGAAAAGAGCGCTGTTCGTTTCGAAAACAGCACGTAAGACGGATTATGCCATTGCCAAGGCGAGGGAGCCCTGGCATTCGCAGACTGTGATAACCTGCGAATATCTTTGTGAAGAGCAATTGACTTCACAAAAAAAGAATGCAAGGAGTTGGATAATGAATACGCAAAAAGAAACGCAAACTGATATAAGCCTCGACACGAGTTCACATGATCACCAGGAGTCAACGCGAGATATTCAAAAGGAGAGATGGCTTCAAAAGTATGCTTCTCGGATTCTCATGGTTTGGTCACACTGGCAAACGCCTCTTGGTGTGGCATGTGCATATACGCACAAAATCAAGATGGATCTCGGAAGATTCTACGATGATCCGTTGAAGAGGATGTTCATCGAAGCAACCTATTATACGCATTCTGATTAATTTTCGTGCGGTTGGAACAAACCGGAAAAAGCTGAAGAGTGGCGAGCACAACTGCCGCAGTAGAAGATATTGAAGAGTGACATTTCAATCGAAAAGTCACTTCTTTCAGAGGCTTGAAAAGGGCCGCAAAGACCAAGGGACATCGTGTCTCCATTTTGACACTATAGATACAGATTTTTTCAAATCGAGTCCAAAAAAATGTTAAATTTTGGGCCGAAGACAAAACTTTTAGTATTGCCTTCGTCTTCAATGAACTGTTCCAATTGTTGAGTGACATTAGCTGACTTCTTGTGACATAGATGTTTCAAAGAAAATCCTTTTTGTGCTGACAGAGATTTTAGTATTTGACTTTGAGCTTTTTATAGATGCACGTGTTCAAAAGGACAAAAAGCTGATTGACTTTTTTTAAGCTGCCAACTACTGCCCATATGATTGCTTACTGCACCACGCCGTCTTCAACGTGGACCTTTCATAGTCCCTTTTTGCGCGGGGCTCTTTTCCCTCGTAGAGCATCTTGATCTCGTCCGGGCTGAGGGCATAACTGTAGATGCGAACATCGCCGATGCGTATGTCCTGCCAACCTCCTCTGCAAATGCTTCGGTATTGTTCGGAACAATACGAACCGCTTTTTCACAATCTGTGATTATTGCCGCTTGCGTAACACTTCTAACAGCTTAATCGCGCCTTCCATGCGGTTTACGTAATCGGCGTCCTCTGATTGGCGTGCCTTTTCTATGAGTTCTGAGGCTTCGTCGAGTCGGTCTTCTTCTATGAGTTCCCAGATAGAAAGCAGCGTGCTGTCTTCACCGGCGAAGAGCTTTTCAGCCTCGATCACAGTCTGTAAGCGAGGCCTGAATAGTCTGTGCTGTATAGAGAAGCTCTTTTACAAGGCAGAATATTGTGGCACTCCTCAATCGAAAGAGAGGAGAAAACCGAGAATACAAAGTATGCCTAAATAATAGAGCTTTACGTCTACTCGACCACGCGCTGTCAAGGAAATTTGACGTTTTGTGGGTCATAAAATTGAAGCTGTTTTGTCGGTGACATGTCACTCTTCAAAATCTTCAATTTGTGTCAGTTTTGCTCGCCACGCTTTAGCTTCTTCTGGTTTGTTCCAGGCTTCGTAGAGGTCGATTAGATTGTTCCATGACTCTATTGTATGTGGGTGAGTGTCACCGAGTTTGAGACGGCTGGTGTATAGGGACTGTCTCTCACTCTGGAAAATCCATCTGTTTCAGTAGCTTGTCAAACCTTGGGTCGGCGCGGAGTGAGTCTAGCGACGAAGGTACTCTGAGAAAAACCATCAGCGGATCCCGTTCTCGGTAGGCCTGGTCGAGCCATCGAAATGCTTCATCTGCATTGCCGAGGCTCGCGTGGAGCCCGGCGAAGTACGTTGGCAGAATATATTCACTCGCGGCCCGTTCCTGTAGTTCTTGCAGCAGGATCTCGGCCTCGTCTTTCCGGCCTGACAAGGCACAAGCTCTACCAAGCCCGGCAACCAAACCCGGTCTGCGCCCGGCCAGATCCATGGCCTTCTTGAGGGTGACGACCGCCTCCGGGTATCGGGACATGGATAGATAATCCTCTGCCAGACCAGAGATTGTCTCCACATAACCTGGGGCCAATTCCAGCGTTTTCTTACGTTGTTCGAGGGCTCGTTCAAGTTGTCCGGAAAACGAATACATACTCGCCAGGCCATTGTTGAGCACGTGTGAATGTGGATCCAGTCCTATAGCGCTTTGCATCATGTCAATCGCCGCCTCATAGCGCCCAGCGACGACCAGATACCAGGCCAGGCCGTGGTATCCATAGATGTAGTTTGGATTAAGCTCGATGGATCGCTCCAGATTCAGCTTGGCATTCTGCCAATCCCAGTCGTAGTGAAGCGCTATCCAGCCTACACCCCCACGGGCCTCAGCGTTTGTCTCATCCAACTCAACCGCCTTGTACATGGCTGTCTTGCCCTTGGCGAAGCTCTCATGCGGTGGCGCGTGTCCCCAAAGTGAAGGGACCCAATAGGAACCGCCAAGCCATGCATGGGCAGCCGCGTAATTTGGCTCTATCTCGATAGCCTGGTTAAAATACTCAGCGGCTATTTTGAAACTCTCTTCCGTCTGCCTTTCCATGAAGAGGATGCCTTTGAGATAGGCCTCGTAGGCCTGTGGGTTTATCGGCTCTGTGCGTGTGATTCGCCTCTCTTCTTCAGGGGTGATGGCAACCTCGATCTCCCGTGCGATGGCAAGTGTAACTTCGCTTTGTAGCGCAAGTATGTTCGTGAGAGTTCCCGTGTAGTTCTCCGACCAGAGATGTTTGTCAATCCTGCCGTCGACGAGCTGCGCCGTGATGCGTACATCATTTCCCGCCTTCAGGACCGAACCTTCAATGACGGCATCAACACCGAGTTCCTCCACGATTTGTCGTGTCGACTTGTCCGTGTCTTTGTAGTGCATGGCCGATGTACGTGAGATGACTCGGAGGGCTTTGATCTTGCCGAGTTCGGCGCTCAAGGCGTCTGTCATGCCATCCACGAAGTATTCCTGCTCCGCGTCGCCGGAAAGATTCTCGAATGGGAGCACCACAATTGCCTTGACTGGGCCTACAGCAGACTTAGCTACGGATTTCCCCTGCTGCTTTTCAGAAGGACCCCCTAATTTGAACACTATGATGATCGCAAGGAATAGCGTTATGGCCACGGCCGGGCCAGTGATGAACCAAGGCAATGCGCGCCTCGAACCGCTCGTCGGTTTAGTGCGGTCTGCTTCTACGGTTTCCGGTCGTAGCGATGAGTGCTGTAATTCGCTCGCTGTATCCTCGAGCGTGATGGCAATATCGCCCATATCGCGCAAGCGACGATGTGGCTCTTTCTCCAAACAGCGACGCAGCAGAACCTGGATGTTCGCCGGTGTAGTCTCGGGCAGCGCGCGCCAGTCGGGCTCGCGCTCGAGAAGACTAACCAGCGTGTCCGAAACTGTCTCGCCTTCGAAGGGGACCTTGCCAGTCAGCATCTCGTACAGCACACAGCCGAAGGACCAGATGTCGCTGCGCGTATCCGTCGGCTTACCGCGCGCTTGCTCCGGGCTCATGTAGGCCGGCGTGCCTATCACCCCGCCTGGCTGCGTGATGGTGTTTTGCCGGTCCAACGCCTCCCCTCCGACCGCCTTGGCCAGGCCAAAGTCCAAGACCTTCACCTTGCCTTCTTGTGTTATCTTGATATTACCTGGCTTCAGGTCCCGGTGGGTAACACCCTTTTCATGAGCCGCTGAGATGGCCTCGGCGACTTGACGGCCAATTGACAGGGCTTGCTCCAATTGGAGCGGTTCGCGAGCTATGCGCTCAGCAAGTGTCTCGCCCGGAACATATTCAAGAATCAAATAAGTGGCACCCTCGTCCTGCTCGATGATGTCGTGAATAACAGCGATGTTCGGGTGATTCAACGAGGCCAAGAGTTTGGCCTCACGCCTAAAACGGGTCTGGGCAGTCGAATTGGCCTGCAAATCAGCCGGCACACTCTTTACGGCAACAGAGCGGTCGAGCTTGGTGTCACGAGCCAGATAAACCACTCCCATGCCGCCGCGGCCAATCATTTCTACTATTTCAAAACTCTCCACTTTCTGGCCAACAAGATCATCTCCAGTCACTGTACTCTCAAAGTCACTCTCATCGGCCTGCACGATCGAAGTAAAGAGGCCGTTGATTTTTTGCAGGTCTTGTATATTCTCCCTAATCTGATGATCCAAGGCAGGGTATCTCTTCACAAATTCGTCTATATCAGGTTCTTCACCCTGCAACTGCGCATCGACAAATTGCTGCACGGCGTCTTCAATGATACGTTCCTGGTTGTCGTCAACTGACTCTGCCATCAGATCTTCCTGAAGGCGGTCGTGAGCGCCGCCATTGCACGCGAGACGAGCATTCTTACTGCATCGGCACTCTTGCCTAACCTGTCCCCTATCTCTCCGTAGGACAATCCCTCGATCTTCGTTAGGACAATCACTTCCCTATACTCGGGCTTCAATAAATCTAGCGCCTTTTCGAGCTTGGCCAAGTCCTCTCTCTTAGACATGATCACGCTCGGTGTAGTGCGGTCAATAGGCATAGGAGATCCGAGACGTCTGCCACCCGTAGTTGGGCCATAGTCACCAAACGCAACTTCCTTACGAATATCACGCTTATCCGCGCGCAGCCTGTCCAAATTGTCGCGAAGCGCGTTTTGAGCGATCTTTGAAAGCCACCGTACGAAGTCGCCCTCGTTCTTGTAGGTGAAGTCTCCTAAGCCCTGCAAGGCGTGGATAAGGGCATCTTGCACAAGATCCATCGATTCTAACTTGGCGCGAAGCTCCTTGCTCATGTTGAAGCGTACCATCCACCGAACTCGCTCCACGTAAGCCCTGTAAAGTTGGTTTAGAGCAGATTTGTCGCCCTGCTTGGCCAGAGTAACTAATTCCTGAGTTTTTTGGCCAAGAGTACACATTAATCTCTGCTAACCTCCACGGTTAAAAGATTTGAGACAAATCTTACCAATTCTTGAGAAGAATCGCAACAAAAATCGTTCGGCTCGTCCTTTTTCTCCGTTTAAGAAAGTTAGGGCCAGCGAGTCCGAAACGTGAAGTAAGAGAAAGTAAGTAGAAACTAAAGGATTTAAGGAGACAAAAAATGAGTCATAGAAAAAATCTAAGAATCTGGTTGGCAATATCGATGTTTTTGGTGGCAATGGCTGGGTTAGCACAAGCCACTACAGTTACTGTAGGTCCTGGAACTGGCTACGATTTTGATACCATCCAGGCGGGGATCGACGCCGCTATGGATGCCGATATGGTGTTAGTGGCGCCTGGGGAGTATGTCATCACCGAGCCGATCACATTTCGAGGCAAGGCTATTACCCTCATATCCGAGACTGGGCCCGATGAGACCACTATCCGGATGGGCACGCCGGCTGATCCGAATCGTGGCAGTGTTGTGGTCTTCGAGAACAACGAGACCATCGCGTCCATTCTTGACGGATTCACGATCACCGGAGGTAAAGGATATCGGTTTTGGGATTCTGATGAATCTAGATTCGAATGGCATGGAGGAGGCATCCTGTTCAATGCTTCTTCCGCGACAGCGAAGAATTGTACTATAGTGCAGAACAGCACGGAAGACAGCGGCAGAACGGGAGACTGCGGCGGTGGCGTGTTCGTCGGATGGGCATCCTCCGCGATCCTAACGAATTGCATCATCAGCAGGAACTCATGCAGGGATACTGGTGGTGGGTTATTTTGCTGGCAAGACTCATCTGTCACCTTAACAGACTGCACCATCATGGACAACTCAGCCACGGGTGTCACTGCGCACGTAAATGGATATGGCGGCGGCTTATTTTGTGGGAGGAGATGCTTGCTGACTCTGGTCAACTGCGACATCACGGAGAACTCGGCGGGAGTAGGAGGGGGTGGCGCAATGTGCTGGGATAATTCGTCACTGGAGATGGCCAACTGCGAAATAATGGGTAACACGGCGAAAAGATGGGGCGGTGGTGTGCACTGCGACACCGCCTCTGCGACGTTGACGAATTGTATCATCGCGCGTAACTCGACACCTGGTATCGGCGGAGGTATGTTTTGCCCTTACCAGAATTCCTTCATAACTCTCAGCAATTGCACCGTCTGGGGTAACTCGGCAGCCCAGAGTGGTGGAGGGATTAAGTGCTGGGGAGGATCTGCTACGGTCATGAATAGTATCCTCTGGGCGAATACAGCTCCTAACGGGCCAGAGATTTCGCTACAAGCGGCGGGGAGATCGAGCCTCACGTACAGCAACATAGCGGGCGGTAAGGTCGGAATCCATGTTCAAGGCGGCACTCTCAATTGGGGCGAGGGCAACATCGACGCCGATCCGCTTTTTGCCCGTCTCGGCTATTGGGACGACAACGGGACACGCGAATCCTCAGACGATTTCTGGGTGGACGGTGATTACCATCTCAAGTCGCAAGCCGGTCGCTGGAACCCCGAAAGCCAGGCCTGGATCCAGGATGATGTGACGAGTCCGTGTATTGATGTGGGAGACCCGATGTGCCCGATCGGCTGGGAGCTGTTTCCGAATGGCGGCTTTGTCAACATGGGCGCCTACGCCGGCACGCCCAAAGCCAGTAGGTCATATTTTGGTGAGCCAATCTGCGAGGCTATTATCGCCGGAGACATCAATGGCGACGGCCAAGTCAATCGAGTCGATCTGGAGATCATGGCATTGCACTGGACAGATGATGAGCCATTGCCGCTACCGTAAGGACTGTGCCCGACACTTTCTTTTTTAGGTTTATGGATGGTATTCGCATTGAGAGAGTAGGACCGGCGAGTCGGAAACGTGAAGCAAAAGAAAGTAAGCAGAAACTGAAGAATTCAAGGAGACAAGAAATGTGCAATAGATCAAATGTAAGAATCTGCCTCGCAACAGTGATGGCTTTTCTGCTCGGTGCCGGTGCCCGGAGTGCAGATGCGGATCTCACCTTCGGCACTCCCACTAATCTGGGGCCGCCGGTCAACAGTTCGTATGTGGAAGCTTTTCCGAGCATCTCTGCCGATGGGCTGATGCTCTATTTTACCTCTGATCGGCCCGGTGGATATGGTGATGTGGATATATGGGTGACCAGACGTCCAACGATAGTCGACGACTGGGGCACTCCTGAAAATGTTGGCCCACCGGTCAACACTTCGCGGAGTGAGTACTGTCCATGCATCTCGGCCGATGGTCTGGAACTGTACTTCGGCTCATACAACAGACCCGGTGGGTATGGCGGCCGTTACGAGATATGGATGGCCAAACGACCAACGAGAAATGATGCGTGGGGCATGCCCATAAATCTCGGGCCACCTGTTAACACGCCTGGTGTAATATCCGAGGACGCACCGCAGCTTTCTACCGATGGGCTGGAACTCTATTTTTCTGCCTTCAACCGAGCTGGGGGATACGGTACCGACGACATCTGGGTCACCAGGCGAGCAACAAAAAATGATCCTTGGGAACCGCCCATAAATCTTGGCCCAGTCGTAAATAGTTCGGCCAGTGAGGACCATCCTTTCCTCTCAGCAGATGGCTTGGCACTGTTCTTCTCTGGGGATAGGGGACAGCCTCTTCACCCTCTTCGACCCGGTGGATTCGGTAATGTGGACATGTGGGTAACAACGCGATCGAGCATCTCTGAACCTTGGGGCACTCCTGTGAATCTT
>Ga0209427_10006936_pt1 | contig 12867 bp, 9 predicted proteins | sample DeeMarSWOR136_30_FD_187465 | JGI IMG/M metagenome (GOLD analysis project Ga0209427, IMG submission 187465) | Marine sediment microbial communities from White Oak River estuary, North Carolina - WOR-1-36_30 (SPAdes) (version 2) | ecosystem: Environmental > Aquatic > Marine > Intertidal zone >... | reverse complement strand
AATAGAGGAAGGAATACAGGACGGCATATCCGAGGGAATCCAGGAGGGAATTGAAGAAGGAATCCAGGAAGGAATTGAAGAAGGAATAACCGAGGGAATTGAAGAAGGAATTGAAGAGGGCATATCCGAGGGAATTGAGGAAGGAATCACGGAAGGTATCCAGGAAGGAATAGAGGAAGGAATCACGGAAGGAATCCAGGAAGGAATTGAAGAGGGCATATCCGAGGGAATCCAGGAAGGAATTGAGGAGGGAATTGAGGAAGGAATCACCGAAGGAATCCAGGATGGTATAGAGGAAGGAATTGAGGAAGGAATCACCGAAGGAATACAGGAAGGAATTGAAGAAGGAATCGGGGAAGGAATCACCGAGGGAATCCAGGAGGGCATAACCGAGGGAATATCGGAAGGCATATCGGAAGGCATACAGGCAGGAATAGAGGAAGGAATTGAAGAAGGTATCATTGAAGGAATCACGGAGGGCATAACCGAGGGAATCGGGGAAGGAATATCGGAAGGCATACAGGTGGGAATCCAGGAGGGAATCATGGAAGGAATCACCGAAGGAATCCGGGAGGGAATACAGGAGGGAATTGAGGAAGGCGTCAAGGTGGGAATCCGGGAAGGAATTGAAGAAGGGCTTGGAGAGGGAATCACCGAAGGAATCCGGGAGGGAATACAGGATGGAATCCAGGAGGGAATAGCAGCGGGCATATCCGAGGGAATCGGGGAGGGAATACAGGATGGCATAGCGGAAGGAATCCAGGAGGGAATTGAAGCAGGAATCACCGAAGGAATATCGGAAGGCATACAGGAGGGAATCGGGGAAGGAATATCGGAAGGCATTGAAGAGGGAATCCAGGAGGGAATTGAACAGGGAATCCAGGATGGCATTGAACAGGGCATAACCGAGGGCATTGAAGAAGGTATATCGGAAGGCATTGAAGAAGGAATCCAGGAAGGCATTGAAGAAGGTATAGAAAAGGGTATGGCAAGGGGCTTTGCTTCCGGCATGAACCGGGCGGATGCGGAACTCCAGGCAGCGTTTAAAACCCTGCACGCTCATTCGGAATCCGCGGATATTAGAATCGCACAGCGGGGCGGGTTATTTTTCGCCGCGGGAATTGCATTTCTTGTTCTTGCAGGCGTTTTCGGTTTCACAAATCCGATGCCTGCTTTTCTTATGGCAATTTTATGCGCGGTTTCATTAACGGTAGGAATGTATTATCTTTCACCCCACTAAACTGCACCAAACCGAATTTTAAAAATATATTAATTTTAATTACGATGGAAAAAGAAAAAACATTAAGGGAAATTAGCATTGAATATGATGTTGATGAAGATTACTGGATACGGTCTAAAATTACCGCCCACCAGCACATAGAGGATTCAAAGACAGATAATTTTTCGGCATGGCACCGCCCGCTTTACGGGGCTGCGTACTTTGCAATAGGATTTTTCTTCATGCTTACGATGTCCGAGATTTACCCGTTCATGATAAACGAGATGGGTTATGTCCTGCTGGGTCTTCTCGGCGGTCTCGGCATGGGCTGGGGTCTTTATACAATGGCATCATAAGCATCTTAAATAATCCCTTTAACGGTATCCTTCATAGTTTTCGGGACAATACCTTTAAGCCGCGTTAGAGAGCGGGATGCAGAATCCCTGACACTCGGGTCAAAGTCATCGGTTAAAGAAATCAATTTATCTATAACTTCTTTTGCCATACTTCTCGGTATAACCTTAACCATCCCGCCGAGCGCTCTTGCCGAAGCGTCCCTGACGCTCCAGTCATTATCATCGCACAGGCAAAGAAGCCGTTCAACCACATCCGTTTTTAAATTTTCACGAATATTTTTTAATTCCCCGATTGCAAGAGCACACGACCTCCTGACAATCCAGTCAAAATCAAAGGATAATTCAATAAGCCGTTCAACAACTGCGTTATTTTCATCCCCGGTTAACCTGTTCCCGATGTCTCTAAGGGTGCGAATGGAAGCGACTTTTATGATTTCATTAGCATCTTCTGTTAATTTCAATAATTTCACGATAATTTTTTTCATCATATCCCCGGGGATAATTTCATTAAGCCGCCCGATTGAATTCAATGCTTTTTGTTTTACCCCCCATTCCCTATCATCGCTCATTTCAAGAATCCTGTTTAAAACATCCTTTTCTGCGCTTTTCGGAATAATATTTTTTAAATTTCCAATTGCATCTGCCGCAGGTCTTCGTACCAGCCAGTCAAAATCCCTGCTCAAAACAAGCGTTCTTTTTATGACTTCCTCATTCATATCCTCAGGAATAATCGCCGCGAGTTTCCCGAGTGATAGAACGGCTCTTGCCCTTACACCCGAGACATAATCATCACACAATACCAGGAGCTGCTGCAATACCTCGCGGTTCATATCTTTCGGGATAGACAACTGTAACTCACCCAGGGACCATGCGGCGGGTCTCCTTACTCCCCAGTCGGAATCGCAGGAAAGTTTCAATAATGAATCGGTAACCTCTTTGCTCATTGAGCGGGGAATAACATTTTTTAATTTCCCGAATGCCTTTGCAACCGGGCGCCCCACAGCCCAGCCGCCGATTTCCCCCAATCTCAATAATTTAACGACTACTTTCTTTCGCATACCCCCGGGAATGACCTCGCACAACTCGCCTATTGCCCACACGGCAGAGCCGCCTACATTAAGCCCGTCTTCATCGCTCATGTTAAATATCCGGCGGGTAACTTCCTCCCGGCTGCTTCTCGGGATAATATTTTTTAATTTCCCGAGCGCAAAAGTCGCGGGAATTTTAACATTATAATTTTTATCATAAGTCAATTTCAATATTTTCGCGACAATTTCTTTACGATTATCTTTCGGGATTAAACTTCCCATGCTTCCTATGGAATGCAGTGCAGATGATTTCACATGCCAATCGGGATCGTCCATTAACCTGGTTATTTGCTCAATTACCCGGTCAGTGTATGCAATATCAATCTTTAATGATCCAAGAGATTCGGCGGTTGAACTCCTGATTATCCGGTTTTTATCATAAGTTAAATTCAATAATTTTAAAATTATATCTTCTCGCATATCATCGGGAATTATCGTATCCGAATTGCCGATTGCTTTTATTGCAGAAGCCCTGGCTTCACCGGGATTTAATTTTTGCGCGGTTTCATATTTTCCCGTAAGTAGCATTAACCGGTCAATAATTTGTTTTTGCATGTCAACGGGAATAATTATATTTAAATTCCCGAGAGCGTCAATCGCTGCAATTTTAATGTTTTCATCACAATCTCCCGTTAACTTCAGCACATCTTCGGTAACCGAGCGGCGCACACTTATCGGGATCTTTTTCCCGACATCCGCAATGGTTCCTGATGCCGTGATGCTTATCCATGCACCCTCCTTTGTTAACTCCATCAGCCGCTCAACAATTTCTGTTTTCCTGTCTGAAGGAATAACCTCAATTAAACTGCTGAGCGACTCTAAAACCGGTCTTTTTAAATCATCCTCGCGGCTCATATCAAGCAGTTTTTTAACAACTTTTGATCTCATGGCTCTCGGGATGATGTGTTTTAACTTCCCGAGAGCAACGGACGCAAAACCCCTGACCTCATCTTTATTATCCTCGGTTAATTTAAAAACCCTTTTTATAACTTTAACCCTCATGCTGTAAGGAATATTATACCCGAGCTCACCGAGAGCAATAATAGAATGACTGCGAACGCCCCATTCCGCATCTTTTGAAAGTTCAAGCAATCTTTTTACAACAGGCAGCCGCATATCCTTCGGGGTAACATCATTTAACTGCCCGAGTGAAAGTGCTGAAGAAAGGCGCACCATCAGGTCTTTTCCTTCCGAAAGTTCAAGAACTTTAACAACAACCTCTTTTCGCATATTCAGCGGTATTCTATCTTTTAATTCCCCGATTTTTCTAACTGCATCCGCTATTTCAAGCGAATCCGATTCTTTTGTTTCCTTCAATAATTCATTTAAATATTTTTGGTTCTTGCCCTTCATAATAAATAAATAAAAAATTTTGATTTAATTATTAAATATAAATTACCCTGTCGCACATTGCGATTAAAATTTGTTTAAGGTCGTCGGGTGCTTCTCTTTCCAGGATCACGAGTATTCCGCCCACGCCTTCCAGCCGCAATTTGTTTATTAAAAACATTGCAAATTCCTTCATTGAATTTTTGCCGTTGTAAATTAAAAATGTTGAAAAGGAATCCATAATCAGGAATTTTTTACCGGAGTCAATTTTGTCAAGCAGAGAGCCGATATGCATGCTTATCTCTTCAAGAGATGAGGGGTTTTCAACATAGGTACAGGTCATATCGTCGCGCTCGCCTGCCATGGACGAGATGCAGTCAAGAAATAATATCCCGTCTGTTCTAATTCCTCTTTTTCTCATTTCCATCCTGAGATATTTGTGCGGGCGGCTCACCGTGACATAGACCCCCTTTTCTCCCCTCCCAACCATTAACCTCAGGGATTCCATTACCGCGTCAAAATAATTTTCAGCAGTTAAATTTAACAGGGTTAAAGTGTCCTCCTGCACGGTTTCAAATTCTTTTTCAATTTGTTTTTTTAGTTCCATTGTTATTAGTGGTTAGGGGTTGGTGGTTAGGGATTAGGGGTTGGTGGTTAGGGATTAGGGGTTGGTGGTTAGGGATTAGGGGTTAGTGGTTAGGGATTAGGGGTTGGTGGTTAGGGATTAGGGATTGGTGTTTAGTGGTTAGGGATTGGTGGTTAGGGATTAGGGGTTGGTGGTTAGGGATTGGGGATTGGTGTTTAGTGGTTAGGGATTGGTGGTTAGGGGATTGGACTAATCCCTAACTCCTGATCCCTATTTACTAATCCCTAACTCCTGATCCCTGACCCCTATTTACTAATCCCTAACTCCTAGTCCCTGACCCCTAATTTATCATTCATTTGATTTTAATACGCCCTCAACTTCTTCTTTCAGGTTTTTGGGTATAACGAATCTCAACCGCTTGATTGACCTGATTGCAGAATCCCTTACACTCGGGTCAAAGTCATCGGTTAAAGACAATAATTTAATTATAATTTTTTCAATCTTGCTTTTGGGTATAACATAGCCCATGCCTCCAAACGCCCTTGCCGATGCGTCTCGCACGCTCCAGTCCCCGTCGCTGCACAAAGTCAGCAGCCGTTCAATTACCCCTATTTTTAAACTTTCGGGAATATCTTTTAATTTTTTTGTTAATTCACCGAGTGTTAAAGCGCATATCCTGCGAACCTCCCACTCTAAATTAAAAGATAATTCAAGAACCTGTTCAACAACCGCCCCGTGCTTATCTTTCACCAGCCTCTTACCAACTTTTCCAAGCGTCTGGACAGACATAACCTTTACAATGTCACTTTCATCATTGGCTAAATTTAATAATTTAACGACGGTTTTGTCCATCACCTCATCGGGAATAATATCGTCAAGCGACACAATTGAACGAATGGCTTTTTGTTTTACCCCCCACATGGAATCATCGCTTAAATTGGTAATCCTCCTTACAACATCCTCTTTCATGCTTTCGGGGATTATGATTTTCAGGTTTCCGAGAGATTCCGCAGCAGACCTGCGAACAACCCAGTCCGGGTCTTTACTTAAAAAAAGAACTCTTTTTATTATTTCCTCACCCATATCATTTGGGATAATCGCTCCCATTTTTCCAATAGAACTTACCGCTCTTGCCCGGACTCCTGCAACATTATCCTCGCTTAACGATAAAAGTTGGTTTAAGACACTTCTTTGCATATCCTTCGGGATAATCAGTTTTAACTCGCCAAGAGACCACGCAGCCGGTCTTCTGACTCCCCATTCGTTGTCGCGGGATAATTTCAATAAAGATTCTATAACTTCTCTTCCCGCGGACTTCGGAATAATATCTCTTGCCTTACCGAGTGCTTCGGCTACGGGGCGCCCGATTTCCCACCCTCCCCTTTCACCAAGTTTCAATAATTTTATGACCACTTCTTTCTGCATGTTTTTCGGGATTATCTCGCACAACTCACCGATTGCCCAAACGGCAGAACCGCTCACATTAAGCCCTTCTTCCGATCCCATATCAACCATTCTTAATGCCACTTCACCCCTGTGTTCTATTGGAATAATGTGTTTTAATTTTCCAAGTGCAACTGTCGCGGGAATTTTAACATTAAGATTATTATCATGCGTCAGTTCCAGTATTTTCACGACTGCTTTTTTGTTGTTTTTCATATATCTCGGTATTATGTCTTCCATCTCTCCAACCGCCCGTACAGCAGCCGATTTCACATGCCAGTCGGAATCATCCATTAATTTAATTAACCTTCCGGTAACCCTTGTAATGTTTCCGTGATCGTAATATTTTAACAACCCGAGAGAGGATGCGGCAGAACTCCTGATTACCCATTCTTTATCAGAAGTTAAGTTTAATAATTTCTCGGTCATATTTTTTTTCATATCCTCGGGAATTGTCATATTTAAAATTCCAATCGCTCTTATCGCAGCAGTCCTTATTTCAACGGAATTTGCCTGGCTTTCGGAGTCGATTTTTTCTGCCATTTCAAGCAGCCGGTCAGCAATTTGCTTGTGCATATCCGCGGGAACAATCCCGTTTAAATTTCCAAGAGCATCAACCGCCGCGTATTTAATATTCTCATCCTTTTCCATGGTTAATCCCAGCACATCTCTTGTAACGGAGCGCTTCATACCCGGCGGAATTTTTTCCCCGATATCCCCGAGACTTCTGGATGCCGCAACACCAACCCAGTGGTCCTCGCGGGTTAATTTCATTAATCGTTTAACAACCTCTTTTTTATAATACTTCGGGATAATGTCAATTAAATTGCTGATTGGCTCTAAAACAGGTTTTTTTAAATCTTTCTCGGCACTCATATCCAAAAGTTTTTTTATAACTTTTGACCGCATGTTTCTCGGAATAATATATTTTAAATTCCCGAGTGCAATTGATGCAAAGCCCCTTACATCACACCTCTCGTCTTTAGTCATTTCAAAAATTCTTTTTATAACTTTTGACCTTGCAGGGTACGGGATACTATTCCCGATTTTGCCGAGGGCAATAACAGAATGACCGCGAACGCCCCATTCCACATCCCCTGATAATTCAAGCAATCTTTCCACGACAGGTGCCTTCATATCCGCAGGCGTTATATCATTCAGCGTGCCTAATGCAATTGTAGATTGCAGCCGCACCATATTATCTTGTTTTTTGCTTAATTCAAGAATCTTGAGGACAACATTTCTTTGGATATTTACGGGAATTTTGTTTTTAATTTCCCCCATCTGCTGGATTGCATTTGCAACTATCATCGGGTCGGAATTTTTAAGGTCATCAAATGCTTTATTCAAATATTTTGGTTTTGATTCCATGTTTAATAGTATTAGGATTTAAAATTATATAAATTTTAATTTCATTTATTTTTGCCTTTAGCATTTCCCGTGTTTCCTGCAAAATCCGGATTTCCCGCGGTCTGGTTATCCTTCATTAACTTTTTATTCTCTTTTATTTCAAACTTTAAAACTTTTTTATCCTCAATACTTATGTTTACATTGACAATGGTCAGGTTATGCTTTTTCTCAAGTCCTGTTCCTGATTTTTCATAAGCGTCTGCCGGAACAAAAATTACATGCGATTTAATTTTGCCGTGCGATTGTATGTGCAAAATTTTCGTAAAATTCAGCATCAAAAATTGTTCTTTAATTCCGGAATCATTATTCGCTATTTTCAATATCTCTTTAATTCCGGTTTTATTTTGTTTTGACTTTCCGAAAAAACCCGTATCTTTCTTTAAAAATTCCTTGACAACGACACCGGAATTTAAATCAACCCTGAATTTAATTGTCCATTTTGTTGAATTTTCGGGTAACAAAAAAACATTAACCATTTTTGTACCGTTTAAGGGAACTGCTCTCGGGACAATTCTCAGCGTGTAATCCGTCAAATTAAGTTCAGAGGAATTTATATAATCCTCTACGATAACCGCCGCGTAAGAGGTCTCATTGCCTGTTAATGTTACGGGTTGTGCATTAACGAAAAATCCGATTAACGCAAAAAATACCGCCGCACATAAAATTTTAGTTATAATTTTCATTGTATTATTATTCTGGTAACAGATGCACTTACAATTTTCAGGGGACAAAAAGTAAATAATGTTAAAATATTATATAAAATTGTTTATTTTGTTAAATAAAGTTACATAATTATTTATCTTTTAAAATAATTGCTTATAACCTGAAAAGTAAATTATGTATTTGCACGCATTTATTTAAACCTGTTTTTCAATATAATAATAGATGACATCAAAATTAAGAGAATGAAAATGAAATCAAAAAATTTAACAATTATTTTTATTGTTCTTGCGGCTCTTGTGCCTTCAACTGCACAGCAAACGGAAATAACAGGATCTTTCGGTAATGTTGAACTGGAAATTAATGAAAACGGGCTTGTCAAAGTAACACAAGACATAGAATTTTTAGCATACGCGGAAATCTACCAGGCAGACATAACAATTCCGGCTGCAAAAGACCTGAAAATTTCCGATTCTTCAGGGAATCTTGAATATGATTCAATACCTGCCGATGATGAAGAAATAATAAACTTTTATTTTTCAAGACCATTGAATCCCGGGGAAAAAAGAGTTATTTCAATTGAATATTTCACGGAATTTTTTACAAATAAAAAGGCGGATACCTGGGAACTTTCCTTCTCTTTAAAAGTTTCAAACAGAAGCACAATAAAGGCAGTATTTCCTGAAAATGTTGTAATTTCATTCACCGCTTCAGAGATTATTCCCTCGACATATATTGAAAATGAAAGGCAGGTTTTAGAATTGGAATCACTGGGTGATGTAATTGATTTTCTATGCGAGTACAAATTTATTGAAACCGGACTAAAAGATGAAAAACCTGTTTTGGCGGAAAACAAAACCGGGGTGGAGCAAATAAACCTGACCGAAGATGAGGCACAAAAAGACGAAGTCCCGGCGGATGAACAGGAAATTCCCGCACCTGAACAGGAACCAATGGTAGAAGCAAATAATTATGCATTAATTTTGTTTGTTGTAATTATACTTCTTGTCGCATTGATATATTATCTTAAATTAAGAAAACCGGGAACCGGGGATAAAAAGGAGAAAGAGAAAGAGGAAATTGAAGAACCGGAAAAAGCAGGAAAAGTAAAACCATCAATTATAAAACTCCTGAATGAAAACGAAAAAAAGATAGTCGCGATACTTGAAAAAGCCGACGGTGAGGTCACGCAGGCATATATCTATAAATCAACAAAAATCCCGAGGTCAACGCTCTCAAAAATAATGGCGGGTCTTGAAGAGCGAAATATGGTTGTGCGCAGGAGTGAAGGAAAAACAAGGTGGGTCAGGTTAAAGGAATGGGTTTTTGATTAGGCGGCTGTAATATCAAAATAAATTTAAGAAATAGGCGTCGGTTTTTCAAACCTCGTGATTTCCGAGTTACACGAAGAAATATCGCGAGCGATAGCGAAGCCTATATTTTTTATTGTTGCAAAAATTCGTATATTTTATAGTACAATAAAAAATTGAGATAAAAATTACATGAAAATTTCATTGATTTTTCTTTTTATCGGGGACAAAAAATTGTCGCTTAAAGGATACTTAAGGACAAAAAAGTGTCCCTAATTTAGTTAAGGACAAAAAAGTGTCCCTGAAATGAGGGGGGTTTATAAAGGATTTTTCATTAATATTTAAAAGGGATTTGATAAAAATTTGATGGTATCTACCCTAATTATATATTAGATAAAAAAAATAAAAATTAAAAAATGAGTAGCCAAACATTAAAAGATAAGAATACAAATACCCTCAAGCGGGGTAGCAGTGTGACTAAAAACTTATTTTTTATTTTCGGCTTTATGGCGGTTTTTTTGAATTATAATAAAAGAACCTGCACATCCCTCTTTTTTATACATAAAGAACTGAGCAGGATTATAAAGGGGATTGTAATGGCATCTCGCCCTCCGCTTGTTATAGGCGGAATCTCTTTTGTCTGTTTAGGTATATTGTTTTTAGATGTACCTTTTGCAGCGATTATTTCTTTGGATATACTCATCCCGGGAATTTTATCTATAATAATAGCCGCCTTACTTATAGCAACAAGCTATTCTTTTAACTTGATAACTGATATAGAAGAAGATAAAGCAAACAACAGAACTACGCCTCTCCTTAACCACAAAATCACTATATATGAATTATGGGCATTTTATTTACTTGCCTGTTTTGTATCACTTTTAATTTCCATATATTTGAGTATATGGCTATTTTTAATCTCTTTTTTGTTTATATTTTTGAGTTTTGTGTACTCATATCCTCTCTTTAAAGTCCTTAAGTGGAAATACACAAGATTCAAGGAAATACCGGTAGTTAAAAATATTGTGATTGCATTTTGCTGGGCATTACTTCCCCTGATACCAATTTTAGCACTTCAAAAATTCAGCACAGGATTCCTGCTGATTTCTGTATTTTCATTTATACAGATATTTATGGGAAGTATAATAAGTGATTTTAGAGATATAAAAGGAGATGCTAAACAGGGAATTCTCACACTACCTATAATATTAAAGGAAACAGGAGCATTAGCACTTATGTTTTTGCTAAACACTATAAGTTTGATTCTGATTTTGTTTGGCGTACACTACAATTTACTTCCATACCAGTTCCTTGCGCTTGCTCTTATAATTCTAATAAGATATTTAACAATTAATTTCATTAGAACCAAAAGATTTTCCCTTAATTTTATTGATAAAAAAGTGAATTATCCCATATACTCCACATTTCCAATTTTTGTTTTATTTGGGAAAATCACACCGGATGTTGTGGCTCTTGCTCTCTAAATTTTGTAGTTTTTATAAAATCATCATAGAACTCTGGACTTTTTTTCTTGAACGCATTCCAAACCAATTTTCTGTAGGAAGGTAAAAGTTCTATGTTTTCATAAATATTATTTTTGTCAGGTACATATATCTGGACAGTTAAACCTTTAATCACATTAATGGTTTTTTCATCTTTCTCTGTGTTAAAAAAAATATCCGATACATCTATATTCTCTCTGTGGTAAAGAAATTCCTCCTTATCAAGACATAAAATATCCGAATCATTTAAAAACAAAACCGACCCGTTTATAAAACAATTTCGGTCTTTTATTACTCCGAGAAATCCAAACTCCGGGTCTATGTGTTTGACACAGCATTCTCGTCTGAAACCGCGAAGTTTTGCGGTTACTGATTTTCTTAAGCCGCCAACCAATCTTTTTACTTCATCTTCACTTACAAGTGAGCCATACGCAAATAATGCCCTATGTTTAACATCCATATGATTATTCAATTTAAGTTGAATGCCAACTCAAATCCAAAAATGGAAACAATGATTTTTATTACATGGCTCAAATGAATTTATGATATATCTTAAATTAAACTTCCCCAAGTGTCACGGTCAAATATCCCTGGGTTAGATCAATGTTTTTCTTTTTAAGTTTTATATCTTTGTTTTCAATTGCTGAGATCATACCTGAAATCACGCCGGAAAATATAACGAAATTAATTTTGCTTGAATGTATTGTCCATGGGAAATAATTTGAATATACATTAATTTTACCTGCTTTTTTCAATATAAGTATATCCCCCCAGCCAACAGCAGATATGTAAGTTGAAACTGAATCCAGATTACCTTTCATTTTTTTTGCAAATTTTTTCCCGAATTCAAAGCATACATCATAAACAAAATCCTCGCATCCGTCTATTTTCTGGATTTCCATTTCAAGAAGATCAATTATGCTTTCCTCAGAATAGAAATGCCGTTCATCAAGGTATATAACGTAATTTCCTTTGTGTTTAAATAAACCTGAATCAATAAGGTCATTAAAAGAGTACTTAGCAAACTGTGGCTTTCTGATGGCATTAATTCCATCGTAAACTTCGCCCTTCTCAAGGTTATCAATGTTTGTTTCAGATATGTATTTTATGCCCTTTTTGTCAAGCACTTCAGCGGGAGCGAAAATTAATTCACATCTTTCGTTTCCTTCGCCCTGACACTTGATGTGGGTTCCCTCCAGTGTAGGGTCATTTACATGATAAGCGAAATACCCTCCCGGGCATCCCTCGCTCATCAGGTGCCCCATACCGTTTTTTTCACATATAATGAAATCCCTGGACACTGCGTTAAAGGTTTTATTATCAAGGTCCGGTTCATATTTATATTCCTCAGCCCATATACATGTCACGTATTCTACGAAAAGATACATGTTTTTTAACAATTGGTCTCTTGGTATCTCGTTTATGTTGGCGAAGTGAGCAACAATACCATATCTCCAGCCGAATCTCTTGCCTGCTGAATACAGTACTTGCCTCCCAGCATCCCCGAATTTTCCAACCATTGCTTTTTCCATTTCAACAAAAAGTGATTCAGGCAGCCATAAAGCCCTTAAATATACTCTTTTTCCTTTTTCACCAAACTGGGAAACAATAAAACCAGGGTTATTCATAACTTCCTGCCGGGGCATCACGACATTTTTTATAAACCACCGGACTGCCATGTCTTTAATTTTTACCATTTTAACTCAAATTGAATTTTATTTTTTTATTTTAATTAATCAACTGTATAACCCGCACCTAAACTTTATTAAATTTTAATAAAATTATCAAAATTATAGTATATGTTATATTTTACGCATTTAAAGTTAATAAGTTCATTGGAAATTTGAATTATAAGATTATTCACCGACAACAACTCCTTTTTCTGTAAACTCCAGATCGTGTGTGCCACCGTTAATCACTGTAGATCTCATCTTTTCAACAGAAATAGTTCTTACTTCTTCCCT
>Ga0209427_10006935_pt1 | contig 12869 bp, 8 predicted proteins | sample DeeMarSWOR136_30_FD_187465 | JGI IMG/M metagenome (GOLD analysis project Ga0209427, IMG submission 187465) | Marine sediment microbial communities from White Oak River estuary, North Carolina - WOR-1-36_30 (SPAdes) (version 2) | ecosystem: Environmental > Aquatic > Marine > Intertidal zone >... | reverse complement strand
GGTCCGCTCCGTCTCCCGGCTCAGGGCGTCCATAAGGTCTCGGGCCAGACCCTCGGTCGAGCTGAGGATCAGGTATTCGCCCGGCATCGCCAGCGCCGGACGAAGATTAAACCGCTGATCCAGTTTCGTCCTGTCCTCGATCTGCAAGGCGGAGAAGTAGGCCACAGTAAACTTGGTTTCTCTATGGACGGGACGGTCGATGATTAATCCGGGTAGCGCCTGTTGTCCCCGGGTGAAGTTGATCAGGCCCACGGCCTTCTGCCACGCCTCCTCAACGACTTCGTTGAACTGCTCCGGGTGGCGAAGCCGCAGGATTGCAGCAAAAGCGGGCAGCTTGATCTGCGGCGTGCCGATCGCGGCGTCGTATTCCTGCTCGGCCACCACAAGGCGGATTCCAGGGGTGGTCTCTGCCAGGACCTCATTAGTCAGGTCACGCCCGCTGAAGAAGATGCCCATCATGTTCTCGAAGAAGATCAGCCCGGATGTGCGCTCGGGAAAGAGCTCGTCCTTAGCGGCGTAGAATTGATGCAAGTCGCGGTACAGAGTTGCCGCTGCGATGCGGCGCGGCACCGACAAGTTCGGCAGAACACCCTCGCCCGGCTCCTTCGGCAGAGCAAAGGCTGCCGGGCTTGTTTGAGCGACGATCTTGCCGTCCACCGATGCCTGAAAGATCAGCGTGTCATCTTGGATGTATAATCCCAAGGCCAGCCAATTCGAATCTCGTGCTGCCTCAACGATTCCTGCGAAAGCCAGTGCCGCCAGAGGATTTTTGCGCTGTTGTTCGAGAAGCTGAGCGATGTTGGGAATCTGCATCAGCGGCTTGAGATCGGCAAAGAATGTGGCGACGGCATCGGGCCCGGCCGTCCGCCTGGAAGCCTGGTAGGCGGGATTCGATGCCAGAGGTGCGCCCCCGGCCTCAGCGCGACGTTCCAGGACGGCCTTAAGCCCTTCCGGGCGGTTGGCAATGATGAGTCTCTTGCCGATGATCGCATGCGCTTCTTTTCCGTTGAACGTCCATGCGGTGATATCCTGGTACTGCGTGGACGCCACGCGACTCGCCTGGCCTTGTTTGGCCGCTTCGGATCGCGCCATGTTGAGGAATATCTCGTGAAGTCGTTCCAACATGTGCTCATCTTCGGCGTCGATGATCAGCAACACCGTATCCTTCGGACATACCGCAAAGCTGATGCCGCCGCCGGTCAGCTTCGCCAGGCCGGTTCGCCAGTCTGTATCCAATGCGATCTCCAGGAAATTGACCAGATTGAGGAACTCCTGGAACTTGGGTCCTGATGCCAGCTTCTTGTATACCGGCAATGCAGTAACAACTGCGATTGCCTTTTCGCCGGCAAATAGTTCGAGCAACGCTTTCGGCCGGGACAGCTCCAGCGAAATCACCGCATCTTGCGGAATCCACTGGGCTGCCGGGGGCAAGGTTTGCGCCGGCGTCGCAGTCTGCAACACAAATGCGCCCAGCATCACGGTCAGTGCAGGTCCGAATCTCACAGACATAACATACCTCCAAGGCTTATCATAGGAATCTTTTGGATAGTGTGCCCAGTTAAATCCTGCTTCCTTCCGTTTGCTTTGTGGAACGTGTTAATTCTTGATCGCACCGAGCTATTACATCCACGCCACTTGGCAACACTGCTAAACCTTCCGATCTGACTAAATTACCAACTCTGTCTTGAAATTGCAACCCTCTTCCACTACGCTTGTTGAGATATAGCTTGGGCGTGCGCACCCTGGGGTCCGGCGGCAAATCTGTGGTTTTCGTTGTGGGCCTCAGCCTGGCTTCGATGTCAGCACCTGACATTTCACTCTGTGATGTTCGCCCATCGCTGCGCTGCTGAATTGGGCCATCGGCACGGCGAGATTCTTAGCCGCTGGATTGTGGCTTTGTCGGCTGCTCGCTCAACAGATTCATATTTGTCGTCCCTCGACGAATCCACCTAAGGAGTTCAGAAGATGAGGATCTACCACAACCTGGGTTGGAGTGCGGCCTTTGTTTCCGCAGTTTTCTTTACAGATACCTTCTTTGCTTCCACTATGTCTATGGCTGCTTTTGGAGCCGCCGATTTTGGACATTGGCCGGTCCAGCAATACAGACAGAGTTTCTGTTTAGGGCGCCCGATGGCCTTCACCATATCGTCCACCGTCTGATATCTAAGTGTCGAGACACCTAAGTCCTTAGCAATCCATTCGACCATTTGCTCGTATTTTTTGGAGTTGTGGTCTATATATTCCGACACGTCCTTTAGCTCACGACCTTCGAGAGCGTGAATCGCTTTGCGCGCGGCGAGCTCATTGACTGAGCGTGTGGAAAGATTGAACTTGCACGGAAACATCAGAGGTGGGCAGGCCGGTCTCATGTGTATCTCTCTGGCGCCGCAATCCCAGAGTTTCTTTATCGTGAAGTTCTTGAGCTGAGTCCCCCTCACGATAGAATCCTCACATACAACAATGCTGTTGCCTTCAATCACCTCTTTAATGGGAATGAGTTTCATCTTTGCGATGAGGTCGCGTGTCTGTTGGGAAGGTGGAGTGTAGCTTCTGCCGTATCCCGGTGTGTATTTGACAAGGGGGCGTCTGAAAGGTTTGCTGGACTCCATCGCATAGCCTAATCCATGCGCAAGTCCGGAGTCGGGGATGCCGGAGACCAGATCAACATCAACATCCTTATCGCGTTGTGCAAGGTAGCGCCCGCATCGTTCCCGGACGATTTCTACATTGATTCCTTCATAGGTTGATGCAGGAAAGCCAGTGTATATCCAGAGAAATGCGCAAATCTGGTTTACATTTCTGCCGCTCGTTCTTCTTTGTACAATGCCATCTTCATTGATTAGAATAATCTCTCCCGGTTCAATGTTCTTTATTATCTCAAATCCATTGTTTGGAAAGGCGCTAGTCTCACTGGTCACTGCCCATGCGTCTTGTCGCTTTCCAATGACAAGTGGTGTATATCCAAATCGGTCTCTTGCTGCATAGATTCCCGCTCTGTTGAGCAACAAGAGCGAGCAAGAGCCCTCTATAGCACTAAACATCTTCTCTATCCCATCTATCAGGTCGTTTCCTTGGTTGATCAATTTTGCTATTAACTCTGTAGTGTTAACTGCCTTCTTACTTACCTCGCTAAAGGATATGCCTCTTTCCAACAACCTGGCTGCCAGCTCTTCGCTGTTTTCTACAATTCCGTTCGTGGCTATACAAAAGGGCCCAAATTTGGAGTTTAGATAAATAGGCTGTTCATCAAAAGCGCTGATAACGCCGATACCTTTGTTGCCGTTCATACACTGGTAATCATCGTAGAATTTTGACTTAAACTGGCTCTGACTTACGTCACGGATCTGGCGGGTAAAGTCTTCACCCAGAACTGCCATACCACCGTATTCTGTGCCCAAGTGCGAATGATAATCCGTGCCATAGAAGAGCGTTTCCACGCAATTTCCTTTTGAGACTACTCCAAAAATGCCGCTCATATTCCATCTCCTTTATGACCGGTTTGATATCGCTCCGATTGAGCGTTCAACTGCACGGCTACGAACCTCGATTTCTCAAAAGCACCAGACTCGCCTTGATGATACAAATGTTCTGGTCTTTAATCAAGCAACTACTGCGGTGAGCCGTGGCAGGGATATGAGGAGGGTTTGCTACAGAATGTCTCGGAACCGGTGGTCTGATGCTACCAACGCAATCGAGCTTCGCTCACATGAATGACTGAACGGCACTCAGAAATTTTTCCATGCCTAGCGCCGACTCGCGTCAATTTTCCTGTTGGGCTCGACCGTCCGGGCAAGTCCTTGTTTCAAGGAGTCTTTGATGACGAGACAAAACGTCCCGTCGGCGGGTGGTTTTGCTTCAGGTGATTCCCACTGCGAAATCCGCAGCAGGGAAAGGAAAATGGCAAGGCTATTTCTTCAAGCACTAACCTCGTTAGCTCAGCAAGGCTTTCCCTGACCTCTTTTGAGAGGTCGGTGCTCAGTCCGATTGTCTTAGGTTCTATACCCATCACGGCAATTTCGCAGTTGGTCAGACATCGCCCAGAAGCCGATTTCCTACTCCAACGATCGTGACGTTCCTATGGGATTGGTCTGCCTTTTTTTAGAACAGTTGTACTCACTCAAAGTCTACCTCCACCAAGTGGACTGCACACGATACGCAGGGATCGTAAGCTCTCACGACCATCTCCAGCTTCGAACTCAGGGACTCTCTTGGCTCATCGATCAGATTCTCAGCCGAGACCCGGAGGTCCTTTTCGATGTTAGCCAAATTTTGAGCAGTGGGGGTAACGATATCAGCTTTCGTGAGTCTGCCTATCTCGTCGAAGCTGTAGCTGTGATAGAGCGTCCCGCGTGGAGCTTCAACAGCGCCTGTTCCTTCGCCGGCTCCGGCCGTGACCTGCAGCGGCTTTTCTTCCCTGATCCCACTGCTCAGCAGTTCGTCTATAAGCTCTATAGACCTCTCTACGGAGTAAACCATTTCTACGGCTTGCGCAGCGTTGTTATGGAGCGTATTACCCGATAGCACGTCCAGCCCCAGCTTTTGCTTAGCTTTTTTGGCTTCGCCAGACAACTTTTTCCCGTTCAATGCCATCCTCGCCAAAGCGCCAACCATGAAAGGCTCATCTTTGAGCCGGCTGTGCTTGGCATGGGAGTGCGCGACAACCTGCTCATTGCAGATCTCCTTATACATGCCGATCTCTTTGGTATCTCCCGTTGACAGAATGATCTTCTCGCCGAACAAGCTATATCCCGGCCCGTCAGATAATAGGGCGGCATAGGTATTGGGCGAGGTGCAAAAATCCTGTATTTCCAGGGTGGAGACGAGGCCAGCGGTGGCCAGACTGTATTCCAATCCCCTCTTGAGCTCTTCCTTTAAACCAAGCAAGTCCTCTGGCGTTGGCAGCCTTCCGAAACCGCCGACAATGGCGTTCACAGGATGAATCGCTCGGCCCCCTATTGTCTGCTGGATGGTATTGCCCAACTTCTTTAGTCCCAGACCCATCTTCACTTCCTGAGGATAGTCGGAAGCTAAGGCCACGGCGCTCGGATAGCCCAGGAAGTCAGGGATGACCAGACAAAACAGGTGCAAAGCGTGGCTTTCAATATTGCCTCCCTGAACCAAAAGCCCTCTCAACAACTGTGTCTGCGGGCTCACGGTGACACCGAAAGCGTTCTCAACGGCCATCAAAGAAGCGACTGTGTGAGACGCGGAACAGATGGCACATATCCGCATCAATATTGGCGCGACTTCATCGTAGGTCCTGCCAACTACCAGCGGCTCAAAGAAACGAGCTCCTTCGAAGATATCCATCTGGACTTCTGTCACCTTGCCGTTTTCAATGTTCACCGTGATACCACCGTGTCCTTCTATGCGACAAACACGGTCTATGACTATTGATTTATGCATCCGCAGCTTCCTTAAGGGATTCGATTCTTAAAGGGCCGGCTTGGGCGGCGAAGGTGCGCAGCCGGTTCTGGATATCCACCCATGTGAATCCTTTTTCTTTAAGCACCTGGATTTCGGAACAGACGTTTGCCTCATCAACGGGGCCCCGGCACCCAATGCACGGTTGACTGTGGCTTGGACAACGAGCCTTGCAGCCGGCGATTGTGATCGGACCCAGACAGAGCTGCCCCTTCTCAAGGAGGACACAAGGATACTCGGCCATCTTGCACTCTGTACAAACGGCATAATTAGGCAGGCGCGGCAAATCTCCATGCAGTAACGAAGCGACTCCCTGCAGCAACTGCTCCTTTTCGATGGGACAACCGGATATGGCCAGATCGACCTTGACAAAATGGCTGAGAGGCTGAGGGACGATCGTTTCGAATCCCTTGCCTGCTGGCCCGTATACTTGCCGTTTGAGTTCCGCCCGTGCAATTTCATTCTTCATTGCCTGTACGCCGCCCCAGACGGCACAGGTGCCGATCGCAACGAGTAATGTTGCCCTGTCTCTGAGCTTTTTCAGCATCTGCTCATCTTCCGGCTGAACGACAGCACCTTCCACAAAGGCAATGTCCAACGGACATTCCTGGTCGTTGCCGGTCATGGCCATCGGAAAGAATTTGATGTTCAGCGCTCCGGCCATATCGAGAAGCTCATCCTCACAGTTTAAGATGGCCAACTGATCTCCTGCACAGCCAGTCAATCCGTATATGCCTACGCTCGGTTTATCCACCGCCTTATCTCCTCAGATCATCTCTGGCATGTTTATAGCGTCCCAATAGGTAAATATCGGCCCGTCGAGACATGTATACTTGTACCCTATCATGCAGTGCCCGCATTTTCCCACCCCACATTGCATGTTTCTTTCCAGGGACATTAGTATCCTGTCCTTGGAAAAGTTGCGTTCCAGCAGTTTGTCCAGGACGAATCTGAACATGACATCCGGGCCGCAGATAGCGGCATATGTTTGAGCGGGATTAATCTCCACGTGGTCGAACAGCTTGGTGACGACACCCGTGTGGGCCTTCCATATCCCGGATTCATCTTCATCTACGGTCAGAAGGCAATTTACGTCTGCCCGGTCGATAAGATTGAGCAGTTCGTACTTGAACAGCATATCATCCGGATTCCTCGCTCCGTACATCAGAGTGATATCCCTAAACTTCGACCGATTGTCCAGAGCATACCACAAAAGAGATCTTAGAGGCGCCATGCCCAGACCGCCGGCTACGAGCAGCAGATTGTTTCCTTCCAGCTCCTCAATGGGAAAACCATTCCCATAAGGACCCCTGATGCAGACCAGCGCATTGGGAGGTAGTCTGAACAAGGCGTTGGTGACGTGACCGATTCGCCTCACGCAGAGTTCGACGATCCCTGGACGAGTGGGAGAGGATGATATGGAGAAAGGAGCCTCACCCGTCCCGATGACACTCAGCATGACGAATTGCCCAGGCCGGTAGACAAAGCTCTTCACTTTCTCTTGCTGTTCAAATCTAATTTGAAAAAGCTCGTGGTCTGGTATCTGTGGTAGTGTCCGAATAATTCTCGCCGGGTGAGGCAGATATGGGTTTCGACACTCCGGGCAGTTATGATGATTAGACACGAGTCTCACTCCTCAACTTATTCACAACCTCGATGATATCGACCCCCGCCGGGCAGTAGGCTTTGCATCGTCCACATCCAACACAACTTGGTCTTCCATACTGGCTTACAAAGCCTCGCTGTTTATGAAAGTACCTATTCTTTACTCTTGAGGAACGCTCGGCCCTGAAGTTGTGGCCTCCAGCGACGAGCGCGTAGTCCTTAAAGAGACAGGAATCCCACCTTCTTTTCCTTTGCCCGCTGTTGGCATCTAAGTTGAGTTCATCAAAGACGGCATAACAGTAGCAGGTCGGACAGACCATCGAGCACGTACCACAGCTCAGACATTTGTCTCCCATTTCCTGCCAGACTTCGTTCTCGTACTCCAAGTCCATGATCTCGGGTAGATCTTGAAGTTGAATTTCCGTACGGAAGCTCCCTCTTCTACGGATGGATTCCCTCTTGTACGCCTCTCGATCTCCTTCCTCAACCTCGCGAAACAGCGAATTTGTGGCCATGACCATGTCATCTCCCTGGCTTGTCCCAACTCGGACGAGATACGAGCCATCGATATCGGACAAGAATAAATCAAAGCCGCTGTCCACGAAGTCAGTTCCGGTAGAACGACAAAAGCAGAACTCGTCAGGAATGCAGTCCATGCCGATAATAGCCGCTCGATTCCTCCTGGCAAAGTAGTAGCTATCCGTACATCGGCCGCTGAAGACCACATCGAGTATCTTCAGACCATGAATATCACAGGGATGAACGCCGAAAAGGACAAGCCTTCTGTGTGCATCTTCAGCGGGTATCTCATAACCCTTCTCAGCATAGAAATTGAACATGGTGTCTATAGGCTTGAGGAAATATTTCTTTGGCGGCAGGATGGTCCTGGTGAAATCGAACGTTATCTCAGACAAATCTCTCACTGGTGCAAAAACAAAGCTTTCGTTCCCTTTCTTGGTGGGAGCATGAATTTCTCCAAAAACTCCCAACCGACCAATAAATTCCATAAGGTTTTCTTTGGGTAGTTTTACTATCTTCATTGTCCTGCCTTTGGCAAAATAATGCTGAAGGTAGTCCCTTTGCCAAGCTCGCTGACGACCTGTATAGAACCGTTGTGCGCCTCGATTATCCTTTTCACCATCGTCAGTCCCAGGCCGCTGCCGACGACGTGCCGGGTGTCTTTGGTCTTGACCCTGAAAAACTCATCGAAGATAAAAGACAAGTTGTCTTGGGAAATGCCTATTCCCGTATCGGAGATTTCCACCACTAAATCATTGCCTTGCTCTCTGGTGCTTACCGTGACGGTTCCCCCCTTTCGGTTGTAGTTTATTCCATTACTAACCAGGTTCATAAAGGCTTGCTTTAGACTTTCTCGATCGCCATGAACTTCGGGGCGGTCATCATGCAAATCCGGCTCGAGGTCTACTTCCCTGGCCTCGGCCAGCGGTCTCAAGAGCTCTACGCTTTCGGAAAGAATGGCGGCTATTGGCACGCGCTCAAATTGCGCTGTCAGGTTACCGGCTTCTATCCGGGACATGTCCAGCCAATCGTCAACAAGATGCAGAAGCTCATCAATATACTGGCTTGCCTTTTCCACCATCTGCCTCTGTTTGTCCGCTACGTCACCTGCAAAGCCTGCTAAGATTACCCCAAGATGCTGCTTAGCCGAAGCCAGAGGTGACCGTAGTTGGTGGGAGACAAGGGTGATGAAGTTCTCTCTGATCTTGGCCTTTTCCCGGCGTAGTCGCGCGGACTCCAGGGCAAGTCTTCTTCTTTCTAAGCCTCTTCTGGTGACAATCCTTAGCTGGTCCGGCGTGAACGGCTTGGGCAGGAAATCGTAAGCGTTCCGTTTCATCGCCTCCACAGCGGATTCTATGGTGACATAGCCAGTGATGACTACCGAAACAATGTTTCGATCAATATCCGCGATCTTCTCTAAGAGCTCCATTCCACCTATTCCTGGTATCTTGAGGTCAACTAAGACTAAATCGGGCCTTATTTGCCTGACCTTTTGCAGACCGCTATTTCCATCCTCGGCTGTTTCGGTGCAGTATCCATCTCTGGCTAATACTTGAAAGCAGGAATCGCGGATAGCCTCCTCATCATCAACGACCAGGACAGTGGCTTTTCCCAGCTTCTCATGCTTCTGATTTTCTGGTGTCGTATGGACGTCTTTCACCTCGTCTTCTATCCTTTCAGGAGCCTCTGAACGCGCTCCAGGAGCTCAGACGGTTTGACGGGTTTCTCCATATAGGCGTCCGCTTCAAAATATTCTCCGTCTGTGGTGGGTGAAAACTTAAAGCCGGTCTTCTCGCTAATAGCAGATACGACCAGTACAGGGATCTTTTTCGTTTCTGGGTCATGCTTGAGCTTGTAACAGATGTCGAAGCCATCGGTTAACTTCTCCATCATGATATCAAGGAGAATCAAATCGGGCTGAAATCTTTCGATTTTCTCCATTGCTTCTTTCTTATCGTAGGCAGCCTCAACTCTGTAGCCCTCGCTCTCAAGTATTGGCGTTGTCGCGGTGACCCAGCTTGTGTCGTCATCGATAAACAAAATCTTTTGAGGTTCCGTCATCTTTTTCACCTCCTTAACCTTACCAAGTCTTCTGAAAACGTTTTGTACTGCTTCTTTCAGCTCTTCTCGGTCGAACGACTTTATGTAGTAGTAGAAAATCTCCTCTTTCCGGACTTTCACTTCCAATTCCGCAGTGTTCTCAGCCGCGGTCATTATTATCTGGACTTTGGGGTCAATCGCTTTTAAGATTGAAACTGCCTCATGACCCTTCATTTCAGGTAGATCAACGTCCATAATGATGCAATCAAACCTAACGTCTTTGACTCTTTCTGCGGCCTTCCTAATACCTTCACCAATTTCTACTTCATAACCTTCATTGGTGAAGAGGGACGATAGCTCTCGAGCCGTTTTAGTATCGGGCTCAACGATGAAGATTCTTCTATATCCGGTCTTCATTTGAAATCACGCGCTCTGTCTAAATCTCGTTCTGTTGTAAGTTTCTTGTAGAGTTTCTGTCTTAGCGGCCCTGTCCTTAGGCTGGGGCTTCGCCGGGCACTGTGTGCAATCATCCACCGTTGGCAATCTCCGTCAGCGGTATCACGATGATGCCTGTCAACATTCCACTTGACTATCCAGAATATCCTCTTGCAACTTCTGTGCCATCGAATGGAAACAGCCACCAAGGGTTCTTCCTAAGTGGCTGTTTGCGGGGGAGTTATCTATGATTTTGGAAGTATTCTCGGCTCTATGTGTTTTCCAGGAAGGCTCTTAACATGAGGCATTTCTCCCCCGTGATGGGTATCGTTGCGTCAGAGACCTCATTCTATTCCATATTTCCTTAACTTCGAGCGGAGAGTTTTGCGGTCAATTCCCAGTGATTCAGCCGTCTTACCTCTGCGTCCGTTGAACATTTTGAGCGTCTTGACGATGTGCGCTTTTTCGACATCATCAAGGCGTTGAGGCCCGCCGGCATCTGGTCTTGAAGGCATCTTAACCGTCAACCCATAATAAAAAAGATCGGAAGGATTAATTACATCGTTTTCGGTCAGTACGACGGCTCGCTCAATGGCATTCTCCAACTCTCTTACGTTTCCGGGCCAATCGTATTCAACCAGAGCCTTCATAGCTCGGTCGGAGATGGCCCTGATGTTTTTCTTTCTTTTCTGGTTATACTTGTTCAAGAAATGGTTCGCAAGAAGTGGAATATCAGCCCTTCTTTCGTGCAGAGCTGGAAGAGTAATTGGAACGACGCTCAGGCGGTAGAACAGCTCCTCACGAAAAGTTCCTGATGTGACAGCTTTCTGCAGATCTTCGTTGGTGGCGGCAACGATTCGCACATCCACTTTGACCACCTGCGAACTTCCAACTTTTGATATCTCTCTTTCCTGGAGCACGCGAAGTAATTTTGTCTGGATATTGATGCTGATATTTCCAATCTCATCGAAAAAAAGCGTTCCGCCATTTGCCAGCTCAAACCGGCCATATTTGGTCGCTGTGGCGCCGGTGAAGGAACCCTTAACATGTCCGAACAATTCACTTTCAAAGAGATTTTCCACCAAACTTCCGCAGTCTACCGCCACAAACGGCTTGTCCCTCCTGCTGCTGCAGCGGTGTATCGCTCTGGCGACAAGTTCCTTGCCCGTGCCGCTCTGGCCGGAAATGAGGACGGTTGTGTCGGTTGGACCTACCTTCCGCACCAGCTCCTCCACTTTCTTCATTGATTCGCTCTGACCGACGATCACCTCGGACCCAAAGCTCGCTTTCAGCTCGCCTCGTAGCAAGACATTCTCGAGGGCAAGTTCCCTCCTGTCTAACGCGCGCTTGACGATCGCTCTCAGGCTGTCAGGTGTAAAGGGCTTGGGAACAAAATCACAGGCCCCCCTTTTCATGGCTTCGACAGCGGACTCGACGGTTCCGTAGCCGGTAATCACAATGACCACAGCCTCAGGATCACTTTGTTTTATCTTCTTCAAGACCTCCATGCCGTTCAAGCCAGGCATCTTCAAATCAAGGATGACTAGGTCGAACGATTCTTTCTCCAGCATAGCTAACGCCGTCGGGCCATCCTCGGCCACTTCAACCCTGTTTCCATTTCGAGACAGCGTCTGCCGGCACGAATCCCGCATGGCCTGCTCATCGTCGATCACCAAGATGTTGGTCTGCTTGGGCATTTAGCTCTCCTTTTGCTTTAGGGGTAATCTAATCGTAATGCGGGTTCCTTTGCCGAGTTCACTTCTCAGCTCGATGGTACCTTTGTGCTTGGCAATGATTCCGTGGCTTACAGCCAAACCAAGCCCGGTTCCACGGCCCACTTCTTTGGTCGTGAAGAACGGATCAAATATTTTCTCGCGATTCTCCGGCGGGATCCCGCAGCCTGTATCGGTGAACTCGATTTCGATACCCTCATCATCGGGCGCCATTCTGGTCATCACTGTGAGCTGTCCTTGCCCTTCCATAGCTTCGGCGGCATTTAGGACGATATTCGTGAAGACCTGTTGCATTTGACCGACATCCATCGGAATTCTTGGCAGAGAAGGACAAGTGACTTTGGTTATCTTCACGTTCTGGAATAACGCTTGATTTTCAACCATGGCTAACGTTCGCTCTAATGTCTCGTTGACATCGGATTCCTGGACCTTAGGCTCGGTTTGACGGGAAAAGTCGAGCAGCCCTTTCACAATGTCCTTGCATCGTGAGGCTTCCGCGACGACTTTTTCCAGATTCTTGCGCAGAACATGCCCTTCTTCCAGGTCCTCTAACGCCAAATGAGTGTACATCAGAATCGCTGCAAGTGGATTGTTGATTTCATGGGCAACTCCGGCAGCCAGTTGTCCCAATGTGGCCAACCTTTCAGACTTCATTATCTGTTGACTGGTATATTCCTTTAACTTATCGTCTCTCTCTTTTAGTGAGGAAGCCATCAGGTTGAACGTTTCTCCCAATTCCCCGATCTCGTCCTTTGATTTGAGCTTGACCCGGTATCCCAAATCGCCTTTTGCCAACTGGCGAGAGGCAAATACCAGGTGTCTAACCGGCTTCAACACCCCGTCGGCTAAGAGGCTGGAGACAATTAGCGCGACGATCATTCCAGCCAGCGTTATTCCCAAAAACGTCAGTGTTGCTTTCCTCTTCATATCCACAAACTTTTCTTCCAGAATTCCGACATAAAGAATACCGATGATTTCTCCATTGATATCCTTTATGGATTCATAGGCTGCTCTATACCAGTGATTGACCACAAACGCCCTGTGTATCCAAGGCTGCCCCTTCACTAATACTTGGTCGTACACCTCTTCAGAGACTCGAGTCCCGATGGCACG
>Ga0209427_10006933_pt1 | contig 12872 bp, 8 predicted proteins | sample DeeMarSWOR136_30_FD_187465 | JGI IMG/M metagenome (GOLD analysis project Ga0209427, IMG submission 187465) | Marine sediment microbial communities from White Oak River estuary, North Carolina - WOR-1-36_30 (SPAdes) (version 2) | ecosystem: Environmental > Aquatic > Marine > Intertidal zone >... | reverse complement strand
ATATCCGTTTCAAATTGCCTCATGGTTTTTCTCCCCATGTAACGTCATTAAGCACCATGAGTGCTTAGAACGATTTGATTCCTGAAATATGAGATCCGAAGTCTAAAAGCCCCGACCTAAATACGCAATGCGGTGCAAACGTTCGCTCGTGACCACGTTGTGCCCATTCATGCCGGGGATCTGGACAGCAATCCTGGATCGTTTACTGCATCACAGCACTGTTACACATATCCGGGGGAATAGCTACCGGCTAATGGGGAAAACTGCTACTAATGAGGTGATGGAAGAGGGTCAAAATACAGGCAAACGTGGCTCATTTTTCATGACCGAAAATGGCTCACTTTTAAACGACACTTGCCAACAATCGTCTTGAATACGATGCTACAAGATATTATATATGTATTGTAGTATAATATGCATCTTTTATCGCATTCTCCACAGTGGCTACTTTGGCACAGTCACCTATTATATAGAAGCTTCCTGCTGATTCCCGGAAACTTTCAGCTTCCTGTTTATTGGACTTCATTCCAACGGAGATAATAACTGATCCCGCTTTAATTGTCTTTTCTTTTCCACTACCGCTATTGTATACAATACCATCTTTGGTTATCGAAGTGCATCGAGCAGAAGTCAGACAATCCACATTTTCGCATTTCTCGAGCTCATACAGCAACTCGCCTCTGTGTGTGGTAGATGCATCCGAAGCAAGTTCGGTTTGCATTTCAACAACGGTAGCTTTTTTACCCATTTTCCCCAGATGTAATGCCGTTTCACAGCCGACCTCTCCACCACCTATAATGACTACTTCATCTGCCAGCTGATCCTCAATTCCATAGGAATTCAGGGCCATAACAACATTATCTCCTTCTATACCTGGAATAGGCGGAACAATCGGTTCTGCTCCTACAGCAACAATAACGACATCAGCATTCTCTTTTGCAATTGTTTCAGGTGTAGCTTTAGTGTTTAATCTTATCTGAACTCCGGCTTTCGGTACTTGATTTACAAGATAGTTCTTAAATCGCATTAAATCATATTTAAAGGATACACGTTCCGAAAACTTCAATATACCACCGAGAGAATCACTCTTTTCTATAAGGATGACTTCATGGCCGCGACCAGCACTGATCAAAGCCGCCTCCATGCCAGCAGGCCCCCCGCCTATAATTATAATCTTCTTCTTGGTTTCCGGCGGTTTCACCAGGAGAGGAAGCTTATGTTCAAGACCGATTTCTGGATTAACCGAGCAGGAGAAATGATAGCCATACACTGCACTGTCATGACAGCGCATACATTTTATACAGGGTCTTACATCATCTCCACGGTTGGTATAAGCTTTCTCTATTAAATGCGAATCGGCAATAAGTCCTCGCGCAATGGAAACAATATCCGCTTTACCCTCAGCGAGAACCTTCTCAGCCCCACTCAGCTCCTGAATGCCTCCTATAGTAATAACTGGTATTTTTACTCCGGATTTTTTCATTGCCTCTGCAAGAGGTACATTTGGCATTGGAGGACGAAATCCGCAGGGATGCACAACAGTCATATGTTTTGGATCGTGGATACCTGCAGATACATGGATAAAGTCAATTCTGTCCTCTATCAGTTTTGTAAACTCGATAGCCTCTTCAATAACTATTCCGCCAGGTACAAATTCTGCGCCGCTGATACGAACTTCGATAAGCAGGTCTCTTCCAACCTGTTTACGGATACGGTCAATAATCATATTTGGGAACCGTGCACGGTTTTCCATGCTGCCGCCATATTTATCCGTACGCTTATTGGTATGCGGAGAAAGGAATTGCCCCACCAAGAGACCATGACCGAAGTGGAGCAACACCATATCAAAACCCGCGCTTTTCAATGCGCCAGCTGCATATGCATAACCATCTGCAATCCGTTCCATCTCTGATTCAGGCATCTCCTTGGCACGGCTTCCAGCCATTAATATGATACCCTCACTAGCACCGTATTCTCCGCCGAACACGCCGCTCACGCCAAGTTCCATAGATGCTTTTGCTCCATAAAAATGGATGCGATCAGCCAACTCTGCAAGATAATGAACATTGGATTTCTGATACACATCCCAAACAGCGTGCTCTTTGTCCAATACATAGGGGAAAAGGCTGACCCCTGCACACGTTACACAGGCTGCTCCGCCTTTTGCTTTATTTGCAAAATGCGTCATAGCAGCTTCCGTTGGAAACGGTTCCCCAGCCTGCATCGAATGTAATGATATCGGTGCTGTAAAAAACCGATTTCTGAAAGTTGTATTTCCAACTCTTATTGGTGCCAAAAGGTGGGGATACATAGTATCCATAACAATTCTTCCTTATTGTCTATAAGAATTCTCTCAAAGTAGCTTCTTCTTCATAGTTCCGCTGCCACGGTAAAGGCATCATGGATTGCGCCCATCAGGTTGCGCGGTTTCGAACAATCACCGATCACAAAAACGTCACATGCCGTAGCTTGAAATGCCTTGACCGCCTCTGACCGCGGCTCGAACCCAAGTGATAACACCACTGACTCTGCAAGTATTTCGATCCGATTACCCTTTTCGTCCGTGACTAGGACGCCCTTGTCTGTAATTTCCTCGAGCTCTACCTCTGTCTTAAACGCAACACCTTCTTGTTGCAGAAGCTCCAACAACGTGATTCTAACGACATCTGTGGTATCTCTTGCAATTTCCGATTCGTTGATTCTATCAATGAGCGTGACTTCTTTTCCCTGTTGGGCTAAATGCAGGGCTGTTTCACACCCGGTCAATCCGGCCCCGGCCACGACCACGGTTTTCCCCGTGGGTGCGCTTCCCATATCCACATCACCCGCCCAAACAACATGGGATTTTTTGATGCCTGGAATATCCGGAATGTATGGGTCAGCCCCGATCGCAACGATGAGGGCATCCGGTTTTGCGTCTTGAATGGAGCCGACGCTCGCCTCAATTGCCAGTTTTACATCCACCGGGGCCTGAAGGGTCTGCCGGATCATCCACTCCAAGTATCTCTTCATATCGGTTTTAAACGAGAGAGCTGCGGCCATCCGAAGGGCGCCACCCAACTCCTCTTCCCTTTCATAGAGCGTGACCCGATGGCCTCTGGAAGAGGCGATAAGCGCCGCTTCCATGCCTGCAGGCCCACCCCCGACAATGACGACTTTCTTTCTCTTTATAGCCGGTGGGCTATATCGATACTCCACCTCTCTGCCGATGACCGGATTGACGGCACACCGAACCGGCAAGAAATCCTTTGGCCGTTCACCGCAGATATTACAGCGAAGGCAGGGCCTGACATTAGCGGCCTCCCCGCGGCAGGTTTTACTGACAATGTCTGGGTCCGCGATATGGGGGCGCCCCATTGCCACGATATCCGCTTTTCCTTCAGCAATAATCTTATCGGCCATTGCCAGATCGATGATTGAACCCACACAGGTAACCGGGACGCTAACATTCTTCTTTATCCTCTCAGCCCGATGGACATTGTAGGCATGCGGGAAATAATACGGTTGGGCCATATGGGCAATATACTTGGGCTCGGCTATCATGCCCCCCACTGATACATTGATAAGATCGATTTTATCTTCGATTATCTTGAGAAACTCGATGGTCTCCTCCTCATGCATTCCGCCAGGCACAAGTTCATCGGCGCTTACGCGGTATTCCAAGGCAAGTCTTTCTCCCACCTTGCTTCTGATGGCCGAGAGAACCTCTAAGACAAATCGCGCCCTATTTTCTAGGCTGCCCCCGTATTTGTCCTTCCTCTTATTCGCCAATGGCGATACAAACTGGCTTAAAAGCTGTCCATGGCCGCCGTGAATGGTGACCATCTCGAATCCAGCCATAAGGCACCGATAGCTGGCGCTGGCAAAATTCTCCACCACTTGCTGGATCATATCCTGATCCATCTCCCTGACCTGAACGACTTTGCGGCCTTCGGACCTTGCCATCATCTCCTCCCCCTTGCAGGGTATAGGAGAAGGGCCTATGGGGTTCTTGCCCCCGATCACCCGTGGGGGCGACAGCCTGCCTGAGTGATCTAGCTCAATAGAGATCTTGGCCCCGTATTTTTGAACAGCTTCTACCATTGTGCTCAGTGGCCCAATAATCTGATCATCACCGAGATTTAACTGCCCGAAGTGCCCGCGGGCATAATCGAAATCCACCGCGGAATCACCGATGCACACAATCCCGGCCCCTCCTCTAGCAAAGGATTGGTAAAACTCAATGATCTCCCTTGTCACTAAACCGTCAGGCGTTGCCATGCAAGCCAACATGGGTGGTGTGGCAATGTGGTTCTTTACGGTTACGTTTCCAAATTTGAAGGGTGAAAACACATGTGAATAGGATTTCATGGGATCTCGCAATCGTAGAGAAATAAATGTCTTCCTTTTGACCGCTGTTTGCTCATTGATAGTGACTGATTGAGACCTAAAGCAAATCGATACCTTAAATGGGCGTTACGTGTCTTTACGCTTTAAGAGCCTTCGCATATTCCGCTGCATTTTCCCCGGCGATCCGTCCGCTATTCAATGCAAATCCCATGGTATTGCCCGGCAGAATAAAGACATAGGTGTCTCCGTATATGGAACAGGCGTCCGTACCGGCAGCGTAAAGCCCCGGGATCTTGTTCCAATTTTTGTCTATCACCTCTGTCCTGTAATTAATCTTAATTCCGCCAAGGCTCCCGTATGCACCTGGTAGTTGCTTGCCTGCATAAAACTTCGGCTCCTTCACGGGCCTGAGGTATTTGCGGCTCTTATTGAAAATCGGATCAAAACCATTTTCGCAAAACCGGTTGTATTCCTCCACCGCGGCCTTCAACCCGGCTGGATCAATGCCTGTTTTTCCCGCCAATTCCTCCAAGGAATCCGCTTCATATACATATTCGTAACCGGAATCAAGGGCGTCCTTCATAAGCGCTTCGAAATTCCCAGCATTCGTGTAAGGAAATACTAGATGGAGAAAATCGAATCCCTTGGTCGTTTTCATATGGTTCTTGATATTTTCATCAAAGATAAGAAAAGAGGCCCTCTCTTTTTGCCTGGAGATGGCATTGCCCGTAAAAGCGGTGTTGGGCATTATCTCTTCATTCATAAAGCGCTCGCCCAACAGGTTTACCAAAAGGTGAGGCTGGCGAAAAGCCTCTGCCAGCTCGGGATTTATATCCCCGGGCATAAGGTAAATCAATTCCATGCGCATTTCGGTTCTTGCTGCACCAGCCTCCCAGGCCATTCTGATGCCATCACCTGCCAGACCCGGAATTCTGAAGGACTGCAAATCCTTTCCCCACTCGTATCCCGTATATTTCTTTATCAAGTTGGGATCGTCGCCAAACCCTCCTGTCGCGATAATTACCGCTTTCGCACGTGCCTCAATCTCCTCTCCGTTCCTATCTTCAGCAAGGACACCCACGACCCGATCTCCCTCCTTGATAACCCTCTGGACCGGCGTCTGTAGTAGGATTTGAACCCCTTTCTCTTTGGCCCTCTCTGTCAAAACCCTGTACATATTGGCCGCGCATGCCTCAGTTCCGGGTTTCACAGGATGCCAGGTTGCATGCCCGCCGGGAAAGTAGGCGCACGGATCCTCAAATTCAACGCCCAGATCTTCAAGCCAGTCAATGGTAGTAGCAGCCTTATCAATATAGGCCCTAACCAACCGCGCATCCACCTGCCAGTGGGTATAATCCATGAATACCCTGAAGGCTTCGTCTTTTGTGGGCCCCAGAAACTTCAGTCGTTGGCGCCGGCTTTCCACACCGAGCGGGCCCATGCCCATACTGCCGGTACCGCCCGTGGTAGATGCCTTTTCAAAGGCAATTACTTTAACCTCCTTTTCCGCAGCAGCAACCGACGCCGCCAATCCCGCAGCCCCGGCAGCAACAACGATCACATCTGCTTCTAACTTATTCATGCTCCTTCCCCTCCTAATAATCTCCCCAAAACCTTACCGGCGTTATCTTGAGCCTCAGGTCACACCTCAAACACCGAGAGGCCTCGATCACCGCATCTTCTTCATTCATACCCTGAACAATGGGACAACAATCTTTGATTCGATCTTCAACTCGAACCAACCTTTCCTTACAACGGCTCAGGGCAGCAAAACCGTCCCCTGGACCGAGCCAGGTCTCAAATTCTTCCTTCGGCACAAAGGTCTCATCAATCTCTCCGCTCCCTCCAAGATATCGATCCACGGCAATAGCTCCTTTCCTGCCCGAGGCAATCGCTTCAATAACCGATACCGTTCCAGTCACCGCATCCCCTGCGGCATAGACCCCTTCCCTACTAGTATCAGACGTATAAGGATCCACCTCAATATGGCCTGTTTCGTTTACATCCAGCTCAAACGAATCTGGGATCTCCGGACGTTGACCAATAGCGAAGATCACTGTATCAGCGGGTAAGACATGCTCCGATCCTTCGATTACATCCATCTGCAATCTGCCATCCTCATCAAACTCAAAGGATGTCACATCTAAGCATTCCACGCCCTTAGCCCTGCCATTCTCGCTGATGATTCTCGTGAATGCCCTTGAAGGATGGATCACTATTCCCTCATCCTCGCCCTGTTCGATCTCGTCACAGGCTCCGGGCATCGTGTTCTTGGCCTCCACGCAAGCCATGTGGACGTCTTGTGCTCCCATACGAATGGCCATTCGGGCGCAATCAAACGCCACATTCCCGCCCCCCAGCACCAGGACGCGTTTACCAACTTTTACCTCTTTACCCTGATTCAAATCCCTGAGGAAACTAAGCCCCATCAACACATCATTTAGATCAGCACCTGGAATAGGTAGCTTTTGGCTCTCGTGAGTGCCCACGGCAACCAAAACGGCATCATAGCCTTCATCAAACAGCAGCATGTCCAATGATTCGACTTTCGTGTTCGTTTTGATATCCACTCCCGCTTTTTCGATATCCTGAATCTCGCTATCCAGTATCTCCCTTGGTAGTCGATAGGCAGGGATGCCATATCGCATCATACCGCCGGCCAGAGGCAAGGACTCAAACACGGTCACGCTGTGGCCCAACTTGGCCAGATGATAGGCCGCGGTTAACCCGGCCGGGCCCGAACCCACGATGGCCACGCGTTTGTCTGTTGGGGATGCCTTTCGTGAGTTTTTCTCCCATAATCTCTTTTGATCGTTTTCAGCAGCGAACCGTTTGAGCTCCCTTATTGAAATAGTTTCATTGATTTCCGCGCGGCGACAGACTTCTTCACAGGGATGATTGCAGACATAACCCAGGACCTCGGGGAACGGCACTTTTTCCCGGATCACTGCTGTAGCCTCGGCGTATCTCCTTTCGCGGACCAGACGAATATACCGGGGCACATCGATTCCTGCAGGGCATGTGTACTGGCAAGGAATGAGAGCATGCCTTCGTTTTTTCCCTTCCATCAACTCTTCCCGGTCCCGCATGGCGCCAGTGGGGCACACCTCAACACAGGCGCCACAGAACCGGCATCCGCCTTCAACCAATGTTCCGTTACCCACTATACCGATATGTTTTTCACCATCCTCCTCGATCAGCTGTAAAACCCCGACCCCACGCAGCTCATTACAGGCCCTTACGCAACGTTCGCACTTAATACAGCGGATAAGATCATGCACAAAAAGGGGATTGTTCCTATTTACAGGGATTGGCTTGACTCGGGTCTTCGTGGTGAGATCTTCCGCTATCCCCAGGTATTGCTTGACGGACTGCAGCTCACAATTGAGGTATTGACTGCACTCCGTGCATTTCGGCGGATGATCTACCAACAGCAGTTCCATGGCCTGGCGACGCATCTGTTCGATTTGGGGTGTTTTGGTCTTCACAACCATACCGGACTCCGCCGGCGTAGTGCATGAAGTCGGTGGTTCATTGATTCCTGCCACATCCACCACACATATGCCGCAGGTACCAATGGGTTTCAGGTCTGGATGATGACACAAGTGAGGGATATAGATTCCAGCGTCCAGGGCCGCTTCCAGTATGGTCTTACCGGTTTTCGTCTCTGTCTCTTTGCCGTCTATATGGAGCTTGATTGTTCCCAAAAAATCAGCTCCCTAAGAATAATGCCTTCCAGCGCAAATCGGCCCGTGGGTGATGGCTCATCGGCCATCTGCCATGGACATCAGAGTCTTGCTGGATACCTTTCAATCAGTACATTCTCGGTCGATATGACCATCTCGTCATTTTTGTTCTGGATGGTTATCCACTTAAGCCAGTCGTTCTTATACATTTCGGGACAATCTTTCCGTAGGCGCCAACCCTGGACTCTTTTCTCTCCATGGCAGCGCGGAAAAACATCTCGGCACTGGTCGCCATGGACCTGGCTGTTTCAGTTCTTACCTCCTATTTCACCATCATCGTGCTGGGCAAAAATAGGGCAATCTGCGGGAAGATGGCAAGGATAAGAATACAAACAAGGGATGCCACAACAAAGGGCCATACGCCTCGGAATATGGTAAATGTTGGCACGCCAGTGGCTCCACTGACCTGAAATACATCCATGCCCACTGGTGGGGTAATCAGCCCCACTTCGCACACTATCACCACGGTGACTCCAAACCATATCGGGTCAAACCCTAAGGATACAATCAGCGGGAAGATTACCGGAATAGTGACAATGACAGCAGAAAAAATGTCCAAAAACATACCAAGAACGATATACAGGAGCACTATACATGCGAAAACCGCCAGGCGTGGCAAACCACTCTGGGCAACAAATTCGCTCAGGGCAAAAGGGAGTTTGCTCACAGCCATGAACTTCATCAAAATATATGCACCGATGATGAGGAGCATAACCATGCCTGAAACCTTCGTAGCGTCCAGAAGGGAATCACGAAAGGATTTGAGGGTGAGCTGTCCGGTGGCGGCGGTGACAACGAGAGCCCCAAAGGCGCCAATTCCGCCCGCCTCAGTGGGGGTAAAGACACCTCCGTAGATACCCCCAAAAACTATAAGAAAGAGGATCAACGCATGCCAGACGCCTTTCAGCGATATGATTTTCTCCTTAAAGCTCGTCTTAGGCCCCGCCGGTCCCAACTCCGGGTGTCGCAACGTCAGGAGCGAGATAGTGAGCACAAATAGGCCGGCCAGCAGTATTCCCGGCAAAATACCGGCTGCAAACAACAACCCGATAGATTGCTCGGTGAGTAGGCCATAGATGATAAACGCAACACTGGGTGGAATGAGAAAGGCCAAGGTACCTGCGGCGCAGATAGAGGCGGTAGCAAGTGTGTCGTCGTACTTGTATCTCCTCATGGCCGGTAAGGCCACCTTACCCATAGTAATTGCTGCTGGTCCACTGACGCCCAGGATGGAGCCGGCAAGAGCACAGGCAAAAATGGTAGCCATAGCCAGCCCGCCCCGCAGCTGCCCTACCCAGGCATATGCAGTGTCAAAGAGATCCTTGCCTACTCGGGTATTGGCGATAAACGACCCCATCAGTATAAACAGGGGGACCGTCGTTAAAACGTAGCTAGCCATCGTTGTGAAGGGAATCTGAGCAACCATACCACAGGCCGGTCCCATGCCCATGATGACGAGATAGCCAAGGAAGCCGATCATGGCCATGGCCGCGCCGATCCACATCCCGGCAAATAGAAGCGCAACCATAATCAGTAGGCCGATAAGGCCTATTATTTCAGGGCTCATCTCCTCTTTCCCTCTTTCTTTCCCTCTCCTAAGGAGGCTGCATTCTCAACCACAAGGCTCACGATCGCTAGGCACAGCATGGCAAACCCTCCCGTCATTATCCAGTGGAATGGGGCCTCCGGGATGGAAAGGAGGGAAGTTGTCATGTCCACCTCCCTCGACTCCAGGATGCTCTGCCAGGTTATAATGAGAAACGTGCCCAAGGTCAAAAGCAGGATGATGATCTCTACTATCAGCTGAACCCTTGGTGGCCAGGTAGATACGAGCAGGTCTACCCGTATATGACTCCGTTCTATCGCAATCCACCCCAATGCCGGGAAAACCAAGACCACCATCAAAAGCTCAGATACTTCGATGGCTCCTGTTAGCGGTGCATTCAAGATGTAACGGAAGAAGACATCGACCACAGTGAGCATCATCATAATCCCCAAAATCACCGCCGCGATGTACCCCAACCAACGGCTCACAAAGCGAATTACCTTCACCTCTCTGCCTCCTTTCAAAGGGGCTGCTGAGCTACAATGTCATTACGTTAATTGATCCCCTCACGGTGTTCTACGTAGAGAGCAGCCCGCCGTGAGGGGATTCAGTTATTTTGTCTTTTACTTTTTCTGGTGCTCTTTTATTAGTTTTAGAGCTTCTTCATATACAGCTTTGCCTGGCAGCCCCTTGGCCTCGGCATCTGCTATCCATTTATCGTGGATGGGCTTTTTGACCAGGTCATACCACACCTTTATCCCCTGGGGAGTCAGATTTATAAAGGTATGATTCTTTCCTTTGCAGAAACCGACCGCTGTGTCCTGCAACGGAAAATCCAACTTCTTCTGCTCCTCTGCCCACACCTTACCCGATTCTTCCATGATCTTCTGAAGGTCGGGGGGAAGGCTGTTAAATTTTTTAGGGTTCATGATGGCAAACATGGGAGTCATGTTTATCCCCCCATCGCCAAACACCGTGTGATAAGGCGTCAGCTCCAACACCTTGAAGATAAAGCATACGGGGAAATGATTCATGACCCCGTCGAGTATCCCCCTCTCCAACCCCGTGTACATCTCAGTTATGTCTAATTGAACCGGAGAGGCACCAGCAGCATCCATCGTTTGAACAAGGGCATACTCTGCGCCATGTATTTTCATGCCCTTCAAGTCTGCCGGGGTCTCTACCGCCTTCTTTTTGGTGTGGATGTGTGTGGGGGGCATCATAAATATTCCGATTATCTTTACCCCCTCCCACTCCTTAGCCATCTCGGGAAACTTGTTCAGAAGCTCCATCCATAACTGGCCGGCCTCCATTTGAGCAGGCATGCCCATGAAGGGCAACGTCGTGACGGTGCTGAGCAGGAAACCCTCCCTACGGTCCACAACGTAGTGAGCCATGTCGCACACACCAGTTTCCGTGCCTCTATACGCCTCTTTTTCCGCTAATAATGCCCCCCCATGATGGATCGTTACCTTGAGCCTGCCCTTGCTCCGCTCCTCCACCCATTTTCCCCAAGCATCCCAAGCGTGGGCAACAGTTGAAGGCGGCGGATTGTGGTCGTTAACGGTGAGTTCTATCGGCTGGGAAAAAGCGGGAGTTGAAACAAGCACGCCCGAGGTGATTGTAAGACAAAGACCAACTATTATAAGCAATGCTTTTTTTGCCATTTCAAACCCTCCTCTACGTTTAAGGTTAATGAAACAGAAGCCAACCTTATTGCAGACCAAACGCTTTTATGTCTGATGATGCATCACCCCCTTCCTTTTTGCGTTCACTGTATATTTGGCCTCATCCCACGTGGCAATCTCCCAAGGTCATCCTTGTTAAATTAATATTCAGCCGCTGCCAGGCCGGCACCGCCGCCACCGATAATAACCATTTCCGCATTGAGCTCTTTCAGGTTAGAACCCACGTTGAGGATCTCCTCTATCTACCTTGACAACCGTTGATGAAATGGCAAAGATCAGGGCACAGTGACTTTCTAAGACACGGAAAGACTGCTTGGCTTAGTAACAGACTCCCTATATGGCACCCACACCTCGTAAGATAAAGTCAACCAGGGAATCCACATCCATTATGTTTGGCTTCTCATCCAAGGTCCAGCCCCGTAGGGCCAGAAAGACCAGGAGATACGCGATGACGCTGCCTAAAAATCTTGAATCGCCTTGGAGCGGTTTTTTCCTATCTACCTCCCCTAAGAGCCCGCGCCAGTAACCGACCACGTTTTGATAGTCCATATCCAGAACGATGCGTAAGTGCTTCTTGTCCAGGTATTTGCTTTCTGAATAGATGAATTGAATCAGCTTCTTGTTTTCAATCATAAACAGGAGGGTATAATGAAGAGCCTTTCTTAATTTTTGCAACGGATCATCGATTTTGTCGAAGTTTGATTTCTCTAAATACTCATGCCAGACCTTCTGCATGTGTTTATGCACCAAGTACAGCACGTCATCTTTGGAAGAGATATAGTGATAAAGCTGTCCAATGGACATGCCGCATGCCTGTGCTATATCGCGGGTAGTCGTGGGGTGGTATCCCTTCTTGAAAAATACCTTGCAGGCCCCATTCACGATCTGTTGGTGCCTTTTTTCAACCAGTGTAAGGTTTTGAGAGGAGGCAATCACCAGTTCGTCTGACGATTCCCGAACCTGGTGTTTGCTCTTTGAGGCTTTTTTGGGCTTGGGCATTGGGGTTCTTTGTTAGATATCAATAGAGCAAACGCTCGCTTTATACCTAGCAAGGGATTTCTTTTCTGTCAATTATTATTCTATTCTTTGTATTAGCTTAATGAAAGGCTCAGCCGATTTTTTTTCGACTATCTATGCGAAAGATAGGCAGAGGGTGTGTGACTCCAAACGAGAGTCCATCCTGGCGACGAATGATGTAGAAAATCAGAGATTCGGATAAGAAGAGCAACGATTAATCTCATCGAAAACCTAGACGTAGATCTTAGGGAGCACACTCAGGCTTCCTTTGATCTTGCTAGTGCTGAACCAACGATGGTCTTCTGGAGCTCGGTGCTTGAGGCAGTAATGCCCGCATGAGCAATGGTTCGATAAAGCCTCTCTATCTTATAGTCCTTACAATAGCCATAGGATCCATGGATTTGCAAGGCCTTTCTGGCAACCTCCTGGATGGCTGGCACCACGAAAAGCTTGAGCGCAGCCGAATCTACCTGAAAATCACCGCCTTCGTCCTGTTTGCAGGCGACCCGGTAGGTCCACCATCTGCAGGCCTCGATCGAGGCATGC
>Ga0209427_10006931_pt1 | contig 12872 bp, 13 predicted proteins | sample DeeMarSWOR136_30_FD_187465 | JGI IMG/M metagenome (GOLD analysis project Ga0209427, IMG submission 187465) | Marine sediment microbial communities from White Oak River estuary, North Carolina - WOR-1-36_30 (SPAdes) (version 2) | ecosystem: Environmental > Aquatic > Marine > Intertidal zone >... | reverse complement strand
ATGGGTAGAATCATATTTCAGAAGGTGAGCGAGGGTTTTAGCGTCAGTGATATCATTTATAGCAACAATATCAAAATCCTTCCTTGAAGAAGCTATTCTTAAAAAACTTCGCCCTATTCTACCAAAGCCATTAATTCCAATCTTTATAGCCATATCCCTTCCTCCTCCTGCATTTAAGTTTACGTAGGAAAAACATCCAAATATTTCATTTTACCCCGTTAGAAAGAAAGCATTTCCATTTATGGCGGGTTTTACCCTGGTAGATAACTTTGTTGGAAAGTGTGAGGTTTTGTGAAATTCATACTTAACAGGGTGTAAAAAAAGCACTTAGATTTGGGCAAGTTTGAAGCATCGTCCAAATTTTCTAAAGGGGTTTACTACTCTATTAATTCTATATTTGATGGATATTAGCGAGCTGCTCCTTAAAAGTCAAGAGAAAATATCATCTTACAGTGTTCTCTCAATTACGGGAGAAATAACCCCTTTTATCAAGGCTCCCAGTTTTTCTCCGTACTATCCTACAATTTTGGTAGTGTTTGTCTCTGGTGGTAGATATCTTTTTAAGAGTTCTTTTTTCACTACCTTATGAGCAGCATTTCTGGGCAGGGCATCTATAAACTCAACTGATTTTGGTTTTTTATAGTGAGCCAACTGGGATTTGCAATACTCAATAACTTCCTGTTCGGTTAAGGTTTCACCCGGTTTTGGCACTACAACTGCTTTAACACTCTCTCCCCAATACTCATCAGGTACCCCAATTACTGCGGCCTCCAGGATGAGAGGATGTTGTTGAAGAACTGCCTCAACTTCTGCAGGATAGATATTCTCTCCTCCGCTGATGATTAATTCTTTTTTCCTCCCAGTGAGGTAGAGATACCCATCCTGGTCGATCTTCCCAACATCTCCGGTATAAAGCCAACCCTCTCTCAAAACCTCCTGAGCTGCTGCTTGATTATTATAGTACCCTTTCATTACATTAGGTCCTCTGCATATGATTTCTCCACTCTCCCCAGAGGGAAGCTCCTTGCCAACTTCACCTACAATTTTGATTCTCACGCTCACCATTGGTTTACCCACACTGTTAACCTTCTCAGGGGAGTCATGGGGGCTGAGGATCGTTACCCCAGGAGAAGCCTCAGTCAAACCATAGAGATCAAAAATGCCCGCATGGGGAAATAGGTGGGCTAGCTCACCTTTCATCTCTGGAAAAACAGGAGCTGCACCTGAAACAATCCTTTTAACAGAGCTAGTATAGTAGCGGTTTGTTCCCCTGAGGTTCAATAGAGCAGCATACATGGTGGGGGTTTGGGTTATAGAGGTAACATTGTGTTGTGTAATAAGTTCCATCGCTTGTTCTGGATTAAAGTGATTCGAGGTGATAAAAGTAGCGCCTGCAAAGACATAGGTAAAGATTCTTCCCATAGTAGATGAGTGAAATAGAGGGGTCAATGCCAGCTCTATATCATTTTCATCCATGTGGTAAGCTATGGTATAGTTAATGGTATTCCAAAAGTGATTCTTATGGGTTAAGATAACGCCTTTTGGTTTCCCTGTTGTCCCAGAGGTATAGATAACAAACGATTCATCTTCCGGGTTTACCCTCATGTCAGGCTCACGGTCGGGTTGATTATAATAGAGGTGATAGTATCTGCTCATCTTATGAGATTCCTTTTCTACTGTTATGAAGTGTTTTACCTTTGGGAGTTGGGATTTCAATTGATTAATAGTTGATTCAAATTCCTCCCCCATGATGAGGGTGGTGGCATCTGAATTTTCAATAATAGAGGAAAGTTCAGGAGCGGCTAATCTAAAATTAAGAGGAATGCCAACAATTCCCACTTTAGCAAGGGCAAAATATATTTCTACCAGTTCTACACTATTATACATCAAGATGGCAACTCTATCACTTCTGGTAATCCCGCGGTGTAAGAAGCCATGAGCTAGTTGATTGACTCGAGAATTGAGTTCTCGATAGGTTACCCGTTTACCGTCGCAGATGACGGCTACTTTATCAGAAAACTTATGGGTACTCTTGGTGAGCATCTCTCCGATGGTATAACGCATAGCACACACCAGTAGTATTCAAGGTCGATGTTTACATTTTTTTCTTTAGATTTGTTTTGAGATTTGGATTGAGGATGTGCTGTTTCGTAGCGCATCGTTTTATTTAAAGTAGTCTTATTCAAGGTTTGTATTTCAACGCTAAAGTTAGGATCATCTCGCCTTCTTCTTTCTTTCCTCTTTTGATACACCCCTTACCATAGATCTCGCATTTCCTCTTGAGCTCTTTCCATGCACGATCCCTCTGGTGAGCTGAGAGACAATCACTTTCCAATAGCTTTACCAGGGCTTTAATTCGAAAGTGATCCTGTCCGTTCATTTTTTTAGAGAGCTGGTCTTGATGTCCCCCTCGCTTGATAATCAAGGGGGTGTCTATTAAATAAATAGGATAGCGAGCTGAGATGCGAAGCCAGAGATCATAGTCTTCGCATACCTCTAACCCCTCATCAAACCCCCCTACCTCTTCTAGGAGACTACGAGTAATCAGCGCGGAGGAGGGGCTGATAGTGCACAAAGGCAAACAGTGTTCAAAGATCATTCCGGAAAATTTTTTATGCTTTTTCATGGGATTGACCCTCACCCCCCTTCTTATCCATATCTCTTCGGTATAGCAGATAAAAGCCTTTGGGTTGTTTTGCATCAATTCCATTTGTAGGTAAAGTTTATTTGGAAGCCATAGATCATCAGAATCGAGGAATGCAAGATAATCAGCTTGGGCATGGGTGATTCCCCTGTTCCTCGCAGCACTTACACCGTGATGTTCTTGATAGATATAGGTGAGGCGAGGGATATACGATGACACTACCCCTTTCGTCTCATCAGTAGAACCATCATCAACTACCATCAACTCTAGGTTTTTATACTTCTGGGAGAGGACAGAGTCTATTGCTTCCCCCAGAATGTGGGCTCTATTGAAGGTGGGAATAATAACACTCACTTTAGGCATGATTAGTCCGCCTCACGTTTAATAGATTATGTTTCATTATATAGTAAAACTAAAGCTTAGTCAAAAGAATGGATTTTGAGGAATTCTCTTAAGGATTACTTTGTAGCGGCAAATGTGTAGATTAACTTGCAAAAATCAAGAAGAAATGTTAGGAGTAAATAAAATAAGATTGATGTGTACTTCTAAAATTATCACATAGTTATTCCATTTATATATGTTTTACTCACCTTTTAATATCCACCTCAGAACCCTGTGGTGCTTCACTTTTTATTCAATAAGAGATAAATAAGAGGATAAAAAAAACAAAATTATTAGGGAGGGAAGATTCTATGAAACTCACCAGAAGAAAGTTTTTACAAATTTGTGCAGGCTCAGCAGCAGCCTATGGAACTTCAAGTGTCTTAACCCCCCAGGTAGTCCACGCATTAAAACAAAAGGCAGGAAATCAACCTGTTATCTGGCTTCATGGGCAGGGGTGCACAGGGTGCGCGGTCTCACTGCTCAATGCACAAAGACCAGATATCGCTGAGACCCTCTTGGATATCATCAGCCTCGATTACCATGAGGCCGTCATGGCATCAGCGGGAGAGGTATCCATGGGTGTCCTCGATAGTGCTCTCGCTGATAGAGCAGGTGATTACATCCTCGTGGTAGAGGGTGGCATTCCCACTGCTCACAATGGAGATTATTGCTACATTGGAGAAAAGGATGACAAGCCGGTAACCATGCTTGAGGCTGTACATACGATGGGTGAGAGAGCGAAAGCGGTAGTGGCAGTGGGAAGTTGTGCCTGCTGGGGAGGTATCCCTTCTGCTCCACCAAACCCCACGGGGGCAAAGCCTGTCTCAGAAGTTCTTCCAAACGCCACCTTGATTAATATCCCAGGGTGTCCTCCCCATCCTGATTGGATGGTGGGGACAATAGCACATCTACTCCTATTCGGTATTCCTCACTTAGACCGCTTGAAAAGACCAACCATGTTCTTCGGGCCTAATAAGATCGTTCACGACAACTGCGAACGAAGGCAGTATTTTGATAAAGGTCAGTTTGCGAAAGATTTCAGTGACGAGGGGTGCCTGTACGAGCTAGGTTGTAAAGGTCCTATAACCCATTGTGATATTTCTACTCGTGGGTGGTTAGGTGGAGTTAACTGGTGTGTTCGAAGTGGAGGAGGTTGTATCGGCTGCACGGAACCAAGTTTCCCTGGAAATACCGGTGATGGCCTCTATGAAAAGTTACCAGCGGCTCAGGTACCTGGATTACCCAGTATTAATGCTAAAGCAAATACCATCGGGATTGCCTTAGGTGCTGCAACGGCTGCAGGCATTGCTGGTCATGCGCTGGGAAGGGCGATAACTAAAGGCAGGGGAAAAGGAAAGGAGGGATAGTATTATGGCAAAAAAGATTACGGTCAGCCCTCTTACCCGTATAGAGGGTCACCTAAAAATTGATGTTGAAATTGAAGGAGGCAAAATTGTTGATGCCCGCTCTGCAGGCGAGATGTTCAGGGGGTGGGAGGTTATTTTGAAAGGTCGTCATCCGCTAGATGCTCAGCAGATTACTCAGCGTATTTGTGGTGTCTGTCCCACGGCCCATGGGCATGCATCCACACGGGCCCTCGATGATGCCTTCGAGATAACACCCCCTGACAATGGAAGGTTACTGCGAAATATGGTCCTGGGGGCAAACTTTATCCAGTCTCACATCCTCCATTTTTATCATTTAGCAGCCTTAGATTATGTGGATATAAGTGCCATTCTTAAATATAAAGGTAACTCTCCTAAACTTAACAAGGTAAAAAGATGGGCTAAAGCAGAGCTCGATAGTGGAAGGAGCAACGCTTTATCACCCTTTTTGCCCCGCTATAAAGGTGACTATATTGAAGATGATGAACTTAATATTGAGGCTATCTCCCACTATCTAGAGGCTTTAGAGATGCGTAAAAAGGCTCATGAGGCACTAACCCTCTTCGGAGGAAAAATGCCCCACACAATGAGTGTGATTCCTGGTGGGATTACAGAAAAACCGACAGTAGATAAAATTGCGGCCTATCTCTCCTATATGAAAGAGCTTCATAGCTTCATTGAAAAGAAATATCTTCCAGACGTGATTGCTGTAGCTCAAAACTATCCTCACTATTTCGGCATCGGTAAAGGATCAGGTAATTTCCTTGCCTATGGCACCTTTGAGGAGAATAGTGAGGGAACAGAGTTGTTTTTAACACGGGGAGTTGTTATCGATGGCACTTACAGGCAGTTTGACAAGATGAAGATCAATGAATACGTTGGTTTTTCAAAATACAAATCGGAAAGTGGACTGCATCCCTGGAGTGGCAAAACCGACCCTGACCCGGAAAAAGAAAAATCATACTCTTTTATAAAAGCCCCGAGGTACGACGATACCGTTATGGAGGTGGGTCCCCTAGCGAGGATGGTAGTTGCCTATCTGTCTGGAAAGAATGAGGCAGTAAAAAATCTTGTGGATGGAACCTGTGCATCCATAGGTATTCAGGTCTCTGATCTCTTCTCCGTTTTGGGACGTCATGCGGCAAGGGCCCTGGAGTGTCTGATGGTAGCCGAGCGGTGTCAGCAGTGGCCAATGGAGCTTAAACCAGGAGAACCGGTACATACACCCTTTACCATCCCTTCAGAAGCTAAGGGATCTGGCTTGGCAGAAGCACCTCGAGGGGCTGTGAGCCATTGGATAAAGATACACGAACATCTGATCGATCTCTACCAGGTAGTTGCACCAACCACCTGGAACTGTTCTCCGCGGGATGATCAAGGTCAAAGGGGTGCTGTTGAACAAGCACTTGTAGGAACGCCAGTGGCAGACGTGGCGAACCCTATAGAGCCTGTGAGAGTTGTGCGTTCCTTCGACCCGTGACTGGGCTGTGCTATACACCTAGTGGATCTAGGTGCAGGCAAAGAGATAGAAACCTATAAGATAAGCTAAAGAGGAGAGGAGAAACAATGGAGAGAGTGTTTAAACATACGGTGATTACAAGAGTGATGCACTGGGCTCACGCCACATCTATGGTGATTCTAGCTCTCACAGGATTGCAGATATATGCTCCCGATAGCTTCCGTTTGTTTCCCACCCTCGATTGGGCTCGTTACCTCCACTTTATCTTTATGTATCTGGTAGTGTGGACTATGGTATACAAAATCTACTATGTGCTGGTAACCGGTGAGATTAAGGAACTCTTGTTTACATTTAGGGACATAGTGGAACTTCCTGCTTTGGCTTCCTATTACCTCTATGGAATCTTTGTGGGTAAAAAGAAAAAGGAGTGGGGCAAATTTAATCCCGGTCAGAAGTTCATCTACACCTTGTGGCCTATTCTTCTGTTACTGCAGGCTTTAACGGGGTGTGCTCTCTACTGGCCAGGAGTTTTTGCAGGATTCAACAATTTACTGGGAGGTCTTGGTTACGTGAGGTTGTGGCATTTTTGCATCTCGTGGATTTTTATCATTTCAATGGCAGCCCACATCTATCTGGGATCAACTGGGGCAACGATCTGGGATTACTACAAATCTATGTTTACCGGCTGGGAAAAAGCCCACTGAAAAGTGATCACTTAAAGATTTTTCTTTCTCGATGAAACCAAAAAAGATCCTCATCTTAGGACTGGGTAATATACTATTGGGTGATGAAGGGGTTGGGGTTCGGATAGCCGAGCAACTTGCATCCCAGTCTCTCCCAGACGAGGTAGAGGTTATAGATGGAGGAACAGCAGGTTATGAGCTTCTCTCTTTTCTTGAGGGAAGAGAAAAGGTTATTATTGTAGATGCTGTCAAGACTAGTGATAAACCTGGGGCAGTGTATAAAATGGATTTATCCATTTTGGAAGAAGATGCTACCATGCACCTCTCATTGCATCAGTTAGGTTTAAAGAACGTATTTAAAATTGCTTCATTAATGGATATTAATCCAAAAGTTACACTGGTAGGGGTAGTCCCTAAAGATTACCAGAGTTACAAGATAGGCCTTTCTCAAGAGGTAGAAAAGGCAATTCCCATAGTGACTAAAACGATTCTCCAAGAAATAGACAAAGCAGACACTGAATAATTTCTAGAAAGAGCCCCTTGCCATGCGGCAATAGAACATTTTCTTAAAAGGATAAATGTATGCATGAATACAGTATTGCTCAAAATATTATGCAAATTATCCTCACTGAAGCAGAAAAGGCTAAGGCACGGAAGGTAGTGAAAGTTTCTCTCAAAATTGGTGGACTCACCGGTGTTTTCCCAGACTCCCTATCTTTTTGCTTTGACCTGTGTTCTAAGGGAACTATAGCAGAAAATGCCGACCTTATAATCGAAAAAGTTCCCATCAGGGGATATTGCCCTCACTGTAACAAGGTCTTTTTAATTGAAGATAATAAGTACCTCTGCCAGAATTGTGGAAACCTCAAAATCGAATTGATCACAGGGCGGGAGCTTCAGATAAATCACCTAGAGATAGAGGATGAAACAGATTGAGATTAAAAAAGACATCTTAAGTGCTCATGAGATGATTGCAAAGGAAAACAGTGAACTTTTCAAAAGGAAGGGCACCTTTGTTCTCAACCTGATGAGCAGTCCTGGGGCAGGAAAGACCTCTCTACTAGAACGTACTATCGAGCTGCTTAAAAACACCTTTAGTCTAGGGGTTATTGAAGGAGATATTGCAACCTCCTATGATGCCGAGCGGATTAACGCACTTGGGGTTAAAGTAGTGCAAATCAACACAGGGGGAGCATGTCACTTGGATAGTGCTATGATCAAAAATGCCTTGGCTGAGTTTAATACCGATAGGCTAGATACTCTCATCATTGAAAATGTAGGTAACCTAGTATGTCCTGCTGAATTCAATCTGGGAGAAGACGCTAAGGTAGTGATCTTTTCGGTTACTGAAGGGGACGATAAACCATTTAAATATCCTCTGATGTTTAGACTATCAAAAGCCCTTATTATTAACAAGGTTGATCTTCTTCCCTATATCGACTGTAATATTAAAAGAGTAATCAAGGATGCCAATAGTCTCAACCCTGATTTGAGGATATTTGAAATTTCTTGTACAAAAAGGAAAGGTTTGAACTCATGGAAAAAGTGGTTGGAAGAAGAGATAAATAAAAAAAGGAATACATCATTGCCAGATGAGTAGCATGCCACATCTTTCAAAACAGGAGCTGACAAGAAGCAAGATCACCATTGAGGGTATCGTGCAAGGTGTGGGATTTCGTCCTTTTATCTATAATTTAGCTAAGTCTCACAACCTTAAAGGGTATGTCCTCAACAATCCACAAGGTGTCCAGATTGAAGTTGAAGGGAAAAGCATTGATCTTAGAAGATTTCTCAAAGCAATTCATGAAACGCTTCCACCCCACGCACACATTATCAGCTTTGAGGAAGAAAGACTACCACCCTTTAACTTCACAGACTTCGAAATAAGAAAGAGTACTATTCAAGAGGATCGCACGGTACTAATCTCCCCAGATTTGGCCACCTGTGAGAATTGTCTGGAGGAACTATTTAATCCTATGGATCGCAGGTACCACTATCCTTTTATTAATTGCACTAACTGTGGACCTCGCTACACCATCATTGATGACATCCCCTATGATCGCCCTCACACTTCAATGAAAACCTTTCGCATGTGCCCAGATTGCCAGAGTGAATATGATGATCCCTCTAATCGGAGATTCCATGCCCAACCCAATGCCTGCTGGCAATGTGGACCCAAGCCAAAGCTTATCGATTCCACAAAAAAAGTAGTTGATACACCAGATCCTATTAAAAAGGCGGTAGAGCTGCTTACCCAAGGCTCTATCCTCGCCATTAAAGGTGTGGGAGGATTTCATCTGTCTGTAGATGCAACTAAAGATCAATCCGTGCGAAGACTTCGGGAAATGAAATTACGAGAAGAAAAACCCCTTGCCATCATGTCCCCTAATGTGGAGACCATTAGAACATTTGCAAAACTTTCACCAGAAGACGAAAAGCTCTTACAATCTCCCTCAGCTCCTATTGTCCTCTTAGCAAAGAGGGAGGATTTTCCTCTTTCTCCTATGGTGGCACCCCATAACCCCTATATTGGGGTGATGCTCCCTTATACTCCCCTCCATCATCTTCTCCTCAAAGGAAATTTCACTGCTTTGGTTATGACCAGCGGTAATTTGAGGGATGAGCCTATCGTTATAGATAACTACGAGGCACTAAAAAGATTAGGAAAAAGTGTGGATTTTTTTCTCATTCACAACCGAGATATCTATCTGCGAAGTGATGATTCTGTAATTAGGACATTTATGCTCGATGATAAAAGAAAAGAACTTATCACCAGAAGGGCACGAGGATATATACCCCATCCTCTCTTTTTGCAAGAAGAGTTGTTTCCACTTTTGGCCGTGGGTGGAGATATGAAAAACACTATTTGCCTCAACCGAGGAAGAACAGCATTCCTTAGCCAACACATAGGGGAAATGAGTTATCGGGAAACCTATGACTTCTTCCTCAGGACCATTGAACATATGAAGCGAATCTTTGAGATAGAGCCCCAGGCAATTGCCTGTGACCTTCACCCAAGATATTCCACTACCCGCTACGCACATTCCCAGAAAAGGCTTCCTGTCCTTGAGGTTCAACATCACCACGCCCACATTGTGAGTTGTTTAGCAGAAAATGGAATTAAAGAGAAGGTAATAGGTGTTGCCTTTGATGGCACAGGATATGGAACTGATGGAAAGGTGTGGGGAGGTGAGTTTCTGCTGGTAGACTATGCCTCTTGCAAGCGAGTTGCCCACTTAACCTGACTCCCCTTACCAGGGGGAGAGCAAGCGATTAGAGACCCCTGGAGAATGACGCTCAGCTATCTAGCTACTTTCTCATACAGTGAAATTGAAGAGCTTGACCTGGAGGTGTTACATAAAAGAAGTGATAAAGAGATGGACATAGTGTTAAAACTTATTCGATCTCGATTCAACTCTCCTTTAACCTCGAGCATGGGCAGACTCTTTGACACAGTATCTGCCCTGTTAGGAATCTGTGAGAAGTCAACCTATGAGGGTCAAGCGGCTATGGAATTAGAAATGGCAATGAATGGAGATACTGAAGAATACTATTCTTTTCTTTACCAGCAGGAGGAAAAATGTCTAACCATCAATCCTTCGCCCCTAATCAGGGGGATGCTCTCAGATATCAAACAGAATAAGTCCCCAGGATACATTAGCTCGAAATTTCACAATAGTATCGTCACTATGATCTTGCACATCTGCCACACCTTAAAAAGTGAGTGGGGACTCAATCGTGTAGCTCTAAGTGGAGGTTGTTTCCAAAACACTTACCTTCTTTCCAAAAGCATCAAAAAGCTTATGAGTGCTGGTTTTGAAGTCTTTTACCATCAAAAGGTGCCTCCCAACGATGGAGGTATCTCTTTAGGTCAAGCCTTGATTGCTAATGAAATCCTGAAAAATCGCTAAGGATTAATATATGTGTGTAGCCATTCCTCTGGAAGTAGTAGAGACAAAAGATAACCTTGCAAAGGTTAGTATTGGTAAAACTTTACGAGAAGTTCGTCTTGATCTCATGGATGAAGTTAAAGTGGGAGATTTCATACTTGTTCATGCAGGATTTGCTATTGAAAAACTAGACAAAGAAGAGGCAGAAAAGACCCTTTCTCTTTTCAAGGAAGTAGTGGATGAAATATATTGATGAATTCAGGAAGAAGGAACCTTTCAAAGCTATCCTTTCTAAAATAAAATCTCTTCCCCCTCAAACAATTTCCCTAATGGAGGTGTGTGGAACCCACACAGTCTCCATCTCCAAATCCGGAATAAGAAACCTATTGCCTCCGAACATACGGCTCATCTCTGGTCCAGGGTGTCCTGTCTGCGTCACCTCCCTTGAGGATGTGGATAGGGTGATCATGCTGGCTGCAGAGGGAAAGATTCATAGCAGATATATCATTGCTACCTTTGGAGACATGATGAGAGTGCCTGGCTCCCATTCCTCTCTTCTTAAAGAAAAGGCTAAAGGAGCTGACATAAGAGTCGTCTACTCCCCTGTTGATGCTCTTAGCTTGGCAAGAGAAAACCCTGATAAGGAGGTTATTTTCTTTGCGGTAGGCTTTGAAACAACATCACCCACCTTTGCTGCAACTATTCTTCAGGCAATGAAAGAAGGATTAGATAATTTCTCAATCATTTCCAACAATAAACTTATTCCACCTGCTATGGAAGCACTGCTTAATGATGAAAACATCACTATCGATGGCTTCATTTGCCCTGGTCATGTATCGGCAATTATTGGCACTACACCTTATCAGAAAATTGTCACTCACTACCAAAGGGGGTGTGTCATCAGTGGTTTTGAACCTTTGGACATCATTTTCTCTATATACCTCCTCATGCATCAGAAATACAGTGGAACACCTAAAGTAGAGATAGAATATAGCAGAGTGGTACGTCAGGAGGGTAACCCGAAGGCATTAAAAGTGCTCAACCAGGTTTATGAACTTTCAGATGCTCAATGGAGAGGCTTGGGAACAATCCCTAAAAGTGGGCTCGGGCTCAAGGATGAATGCGCTCTCTATGATGCCACTAGGAAGTTTGATCTACCACAACCAGAAGTTTCAGAACCACAAGGATGTCGATGTGGCGAAGTACTAAAGGGGATGACCAGTCCCACAGAGTGTCCTCTTTTCGCAACCCATTGCACTCCTTCTACGCCGGTCGGTGCGTGCATGGTCTCCTCAGAAGGAACATGCGCTGCATACTATAAATACGAGAGGTGAATCTTTCTAAACGTGGGATAAATTAAGAAAAAAACTGTGAATATGAGGAGTCCCTTATGGAAAAACACATTCTTTTAGCTCATGGGAATGGAGGGATACTCACCTCTCAACTTATTGAAAACTGCTTCTTCCCCTATTTTCAAGACCCACTGCTTACTCAATTAAATGACCAGGCAATCATTGAACTTGATGGTTACCGTATTGCATTCACCACTGATTCCTTTGTAGTTGATCCACTATTTTTCCCAGGAGGAGATATTGGAAGACTCGCAGTCTGTGGGACAGTTAATGATCTTGCTGTGGGTGGTGCTACACCTCTATACCTGAGTATTGGATTCATTATTGAGGAAAACTTTACCATAGAAGAACTAAAAAAAATTGCCTCTTCCATCAGCACTGCAGCTGAGGAGGCGCGGATAAGGATTGTAACAGCTGATACCAAAGTAGTGGAGAAAGGTGCTTGTGATAAGGTGTTTATCAATACTTCCGGAATAGGAATAGTCAAAAAAGGGATAGATTTCAGTGGTCATAATGCCCGGGAAGGTGATAAGATTTTACTCTCTGGTGATATAGGAGATCATGGAATTGCCATTCTCTCCTCACGGGAGGATATTGGATTTGAGACCTCTATCAAAAGTGACTGTGCCCCGCTTAACCTTCTGGTTAACGATTTGCTTCCCCATGCTCACTACATCCACTCAATGAGAGACCTCACTCGAGGCGGACTGGCAACTATTCTCAATGAAATTGCCATTCAATCAAACCGTAGTATTACTATCTATGAGGATCACATCCCTCTCAAGGAGGAAGTGAGAGGAATGTGTGAACTACTTGGATTAGATCCACTCTATCTGGCAAATGAAGGAAAGCTCGTTGCTTTTGTTCATTCGGGCAGTGCAGAAGAAATTCTCTCCCTAATGAAGAAAAACCCTTTGGGGAAAAACGCCCGTATCATCGGAGAGGTAGTGAGAGAACCTTCTAAGAAAGTTACCATGGAAACCCAGGTAGGTGGATCGAGACTTATTGAGATGCTTGTCGGTGAAGAGCTGCCTAGAATCTGTTAGTCCACTTTTCCCGCTTGCATTATTGTGTC
>Ga0209427_10006929_pt1 | contig 12873 bp, 11 predicted proteins | sample DeeMarSWOR136_30_FD_187465 | JGI IMG/M metagenome (GOLD analysis project Ga0209427, IMG submission 187465) | Marine sediment microbial communities from White Oak River estuary, North Carolina - WOR-1-36_30 (SPAdes) (version 2) | ecosystem: Environmental > Aquatic > Marine > Intertidal zone >... | reverse complement strand
AAAAGTTACACCAAAGGAGTTTGCAAAAAAAGCTCTTAACAATAGTCGTTATAATTTGGCATGGGAAGCATTTATGGAAGGTATAGAAAAAGGAGTGGCTCAAATGAAAATGTCAGTAAAAACACCTAGGGAAATTTTACTCTCTGGGAGATTATGTAAAGTGAAGAGAATTCATGATGAACTCTTTAGGAGGTTGTCTGATTTAGGAAATGTCAGAAAAGTAAAAGGATTTGCCCAAGTATCTAAAGAGGCAGCACAAGGAGCGGCTATTCTGGCTAATGGTTTAGCAGGAGGAAAATACAAAGAGCTTGTTGAAAATATGATGGTTAAAAAAGCAAAAGGGACAGTACTCGATTACATATTTATAAAGGAAATTGATGAATTAAGGCGAATGTATAAATTCTAACATTTTCAGCCTCATTTAACCACGAATATTACTATCAATATAGTCTTTGAATGTTGCTAGCCATATACATTGCAAACCTTCTCAGGCTCTTGAAAAGATAGAAAAGTGGACTAGAAAAGTTGATCATAAAATGTAATTATATAAAAATCTATAAACTATTTAATTGACCCGTCATTTACAGATCGAAAAACGAGCTAAAGATAAGAAAATGAAGTGTAGAATATGCGGTAATATACGGCACATCCTAAGCTCTGACGGATTTTGCCTTAATTGTGTTTTAAAATATGCTGATAAATTAAGAGAGGTCAGGAGCAAAGTCAAACATCGATAACTACTGAGAATTAAGCAAAATTAATTTTCATATCTCTTTTACTTAAATATTCTGCAAATGCTTGTGAAAATATAAAGGATAAAATCCTACTAGATTTTAAAATCATATTTCGAGCCTAGTATTCTTCTTAGATCTTTGTGACGGTTTCTAATCGTAACTTCTGTCACAGCAACAGCACTAGCAATTTGTTTCTGAGTTACAAATTTAATTATAGCGCCGGGAGTGGGATTTGAACCCACGAGACCCGTATGGGTCACAGGCTAATTGTACATTATTCCAGGCTTAGGCTTCCAGCGAATCTGCCCCTTACCAGGCTAGGGTATCTTTGCCAAGGATTTCCACCCTTTCCGGCAACCATTTCCCCGGCATACAGAGGCTTACTTACTAGTAGCTTCTTAAATATTATGGTTACTTCATAAGACAAAAAATTAGGTTTATCAACTTTGATTCAACTTTTTTCATATATATTAACCACTTTCACATCTGTTGAAAGCAAAAGCACCGATTAGCATTAAAGATAAACTAACAAGTACTACAATCATAAAATCGAGATATATCGGCAATGCAAAAGTTCCTATTAAAAATCCCCTTAACCCATCAACGGCATAAGTCAATGGATTAGCAAGCATAATAATATTCATCCAATCTGGAACATTTTGTATTGGAAAAAATGCACTTGATAAAAAAATTAATGGAAAGATAAGTAAGTTCATTATAAGCTGAAATCCTTGAAAGTCTTCGAGCCTTGATGCAATTATTAATCCAATACTGACTGAAAAAAATGCAATCAATACCATAAAAATTAATGCTGGTATTAACCCAAAAAGGTTTACCTTTGCACCTAAAATCATGCTAATACATAAAACAAGTAAACCTTGAAGTATGGCAAGTGTAGAGCCTCCTAAAGTTTGTCCTATCACTATCGTGAGCCTACTAACAGGTGCAACTAACACTTCTTTTAAAAATCCAAATTGCCTATCCCAAATCACAGATACTCCTGCAAACATCGATGAGAACACTACCGACATAGTAATAATTCCAGGTGTAAGGAAGTCTATATAATTCAAATTTCCATCAAGTCTAATGAAGCTAAATCCAAAGCCAAAGAACATTAGAAAGAAGAACGGCTGCACTATATTTGCAACCAATCTACTTTTTGCCCTTAAGAATCTTTTAATCTGTCTAATCCATAGAACATATATCGCTTGCAAGTTTGCAGAGATCATCTTCACAAACCAAAAATGTATGCAGAATTATTTCTTAATTGATTCTTTTTACTAAATTATCTTCGTAACCATCTCTGTGCCATAATCTTCTTTGTTTCACTTGTATCTTCCCTTATCATTCTACCAATATAATGGAGGTAAACATCCTCAAGATTTGGCCTTCTTAAGTTAATAGATTCAATATTTACGTTATTTTCTTTAGCAACCTCAACTATTTCTGGTATTCTACCTTCTCCATCCTTAACATATACTTCTAAAAAGCTGTCATGATGTATAACTTTTTCAACCCAATTTTTCTTTTTAAGCTCAGCCTTTAGATTTTTATGATTTTTACAACCAATTGTTATGACATCACTTCCTACTAAGCTTCTTAAATTTGTTGGAGTATCTGTAACTATTATCCTACCATTATCGATTATAGCAATTCTATCTGATAAATACTCTGCTTCTTCCATATAGTGAGTTGTTAAGAAAATAGTAATACCTTTATTTTTATTCAAGTTAAGGATATAATCCCATATCGCCCTTCTTGTTTGAACATCTAAACCTAAAGTTGGCTCGTCTAAGAATAAAACCTTAGGGTAGTGCATCAAGCCTCTTGCAATCTCTAACCTTCTTTTCATACCTCCTGAGTAGTTCTTTACTAATTCATTTGCTTTATCTTCAAGCCCTACTAATTTTAAAACTTCTATTATTCTTTTATTCCTTCTCTCCTTACTTAATCCATATATTCTTGCATGAAAATCTAAATTCTCTTTACCCGTTAGTTGGTCATCCAGTGCTGGATCTTGAAATACTATCCCTATGCACCTTCTAACTTTATCCGGTTCTTTTTCAATATGAAAACCACATACTTTGGCGAAACCTTCAGTTGGCTTAAGCAGTGTTGAGAGCATCTTTATTGAAGTTGTTTTGCCAGCACCATTTGGGCCTAAAAATCCAAAGATTTCACCTTCCTTAACGTGCATACTGATATGGTCAACTGCAACTATCATATTATCGTAGACTTTAGTTAGTTCTTTGACTTCAATAGCAAGCATTTTTCTAACATAGAGAAAACGATGATCTATTTTAAGTGTTTTAATTTGATTATGGTTTGTTATTAATCAGAATTAAACAATGAGACTTTCATAGATTTTAATTGTTTGTTCAGCGGCAAATTTCCATGTAAAGTATTTTAGTACTCTATTCCTTCCATTATTGCCCCATTTTTTTGCTCTATTAGAATCCCTTAGAACCTCTTTAATACCCCACGCAATATCTACAGGATCACTGCCATTTACATGTATACCATTTTGATCGGGGCCAGAAGAAAGAATCTGTTCTTTAAAGCCAACAATACCCCTTGCTCCAACAACTACTGGTTTTTTCATAGCCATAGCTTCAAGGCTAACAATCCCAAAAGGCTCATAGACTGATGGAAAAGCACATACATCTGCAGCAGCGTAATGTATTATACGCTCATTTTCAGGTACAAATTTAAACTGACAAATGACACTATTATTTAGTCCTAAACGTTCGATTAATTCTACAACATCTTTTTGTTCTTCTCCTTTTCCTAGAACAACTAACTTTGTTTTTGGAAATTCATTGAGAATTAAGGGTAAGGCTTGGATGAGATTTCTAACACCTTTTACCCATGCTAATCTTCCAATAAATAATATCATTTGTTCATCTTCTTTTATATTATACTTATCCCTAAGTTTTTGACCAGCTTCTTTATTCACGTTCTCAAGATTGTAGCGTTTAGGATCAACACCATTCCATACAACATGAATTTTTTTCTCATCCCAACCATGACGAGTTAAATCTTCTTTCATTAGATAACTAACTGTTATGTTACTATCTGCTACTTGTGCTGTTGTGTTTTCAAGATGAGAAATTATACGAGAACCTCCATCACCACTTCTACCCCATTCTGTTGAATGTATATGAAAAACCATAGGGATTTTTAACTCGTTTTTAATTGTCAACCCGGCTATACTACTTAACCAATCATGTACACATATAATATCATAATTATCTCCATTTTTTCTTATGAGTTCATTTACAAACTTTGTCGCGGAAAGTATGTTATAAACAAACATATCACTAAAGAATTTAATATGAGTCCCCCATCTTCTTAGATCTTCAGAAACGAACAAAGGAAAAACGTTCGAAGCATCTGCAATCATTGGTCTATGAACTTCAACACCCTTAATAATTTCTCTGGTCTTAATACCTATATTGTTAAGTGTAAAAACTGAGACGTCATGTCCAAGCTCCACAAATTGTCTTGTAATATATTCAGCATAGATTCCAAGCCCGCCAACAAGCAATGGGGGATATTCCCATATAAAAAATCCTATTCTCAGCTTTCATTCACCTAAAACAAGATTTTGTCTATCAGTATTATTAGTTTCGTTAAGTTAAGTTTTAGAGTTTCAATAGAGATAGCCTAAAAATTTCTTCTACTATTTAGCTTTTATAAGATAATGTCATAATCCTTATGGTTTGATTGTTGAGCCAATCGAAGATTCTGATTGGGATTTTGCCAAGAGTAAAAGGGTAATGTTGAGGAAGTTGGGATGTGAATGGTCTTCCTCTGTCTTTACTGTAAAGATCAATATCGATGGTCACGAGTTCTATATTCCTAACAGAGACTATCCTTACGAAGGTTTACTATCAGTGGTCAATGGAGAGAACTGGAAATTTCTCGATGGAGTCGCATTTTCTTTATTTAGCGATAAGGCATTAAAGCTAAATGCAAAATTTGTGGAAGTTAACCCTTGGGTAGCAAGGTATGTTTATGACTCTGATCTTGGTGAATTTTCTGTACAGTATTACTTGATGCCGATCAAGAAAGGATGTTCTTTAATCATGTTTTTTAATAAGCCAATCGAGACTGAGCTACTTATAGCGCCATTAGTGGATTTAAGGCATATGTATTCAGCCTCCTTTTCTTACAATATTATGGAGTTTAATAATAAAACTAAACTCTCTTCTCAAGGTAAAGAGTTAGTAATTGGAAGAGGTAAAGTTGAGAAGATTTTTAACATAAAGATGGACTGGGTGTACAAATTAGACGATGGTTTTAGAGAAGTTATAAACGGTAATGTCTTCTTTAAAAAGTGCACTAAGAAAGTATCTGTACCCATGATTATGAAAGTTGACAGATGTGTTGGGTTCGCATGTGGATCCATGGAAGAGACTAATAGCATACTCGATGAATCACTAAGGTATTGGAGGTCGGAGCTAGAGAACGACAAGGCATACTTCGACAAGCTCTTTTCTTGGTGTAATTTTATTGGTGAGGGTAAAGACTATGCTTTGGCTTCAAGGATATTCACTTTGAAGAGTTTCAGATATCAAGTGTTATTGAAAAATGATGTCAAACTCTTTCCCGAGGCAGGTGCTTGGTGGTTTAGGACTATGTGGTTAAGGGATGTGTGTGAAGGATTATTGAACAACTACTACACTATAAAGCACTTATTAGAAGATTCGAGCTTCTTAAGAGAGTTTATTGATGGAGTTCTAGATCTTCAAAATAACAATGGGTTTTTCCCACTTAAGCTACCAGAGAAGTTTGGGGACGAGCTCAACTATAAAGGAGTGGATGGTGATATACTTTTCCTTACTTTGGCAAGCAAGTATGCAGAAGATTCAGGGGAATTAGTTGCTAAGGTCGAAAAAGCATTCCTAAGATTTATAAAAGGGATGAAAAGCTCAAAAGCTGAGCTTAACGGTAACGCTATACTTTTAGATTCAGGGCTCATAACATCATGTCCAAACCAGAGCTGGATTGATAGTTTTTGGCATTTTGGTAAAATTAGAATATCTACTAGGATTCCGGAGGATTGGATAATACGTGATATGAAGGTCAAGGAGGAAAAGGAGGTTCAGGATTACTTTATGATGCCTTCTTTTCTTCTACCAGAGGTAAATGCATATTGGATAAGGTTACTTAGAGATCGTTCTAGATTATCTGGAATGAATGGTCTTTGTAGCAAGCTATTTAGTAAAGCGATTAACTCTTTTAAGAAGAATTTTTGGGATGAAGGTTCAAATTTCCTATACAGTATTGTTGATTTAATAGGAGGTAGAACTTGTAAAGATTTTTCATCTACAGTAGTAGTATCAGCTTCTGTTGTCTGGTGGCTCTTTAGTAAAAAAGAACTCGAAGGGATATTAAAAACTGCGAAGAAGTATTTGGTTTATAGATCATTGACTTATTTGGGCTCTGGCTCTTATCCCTTTGGCCTATTAGTGAATCGAAAAGGCAATGGAACGTATCTAGGTGATGAGCAATACCATTTATCAACACTTTGGCCTAGGGATACACCATACTTAATAAAATTAGCACAAAGGCTTGGCGAAGATGAGATGGTTAAAGGATTATTGGTATCGAACTTAGACCATATGTTGGGAGAAAACGCGATATTCTACTCAAATGAGCTATTTTCCTTACCAGAAGGCATTAACCCATATCCAAGTAAATTCAGTAATAATCTTATACCAGTCAAAAACCCCGCACAGTTTTGGTCTCATTGGATTGACCCATACATAAATTCTTTATAATATTTGTAACTTTCCTATTGAATTTCTACATTCTCTTTTTTGAGTTGATTGTTCTGATAACAATCATAAATGTGTCTTCACTATATCTGGGTAATACTCTCTTAACACTCTTTCTATACCTACTCTAGGAATTGATGTTCTTAATGCATTCGACGCAACCTTATAGTATCTTTCAGTATCATTCTGATACAAGTTTATCACCTCAAGCAATAGATTCTTGAATTCTTCGTAATCCTCTATGTTATTTTCTGGTGTTTTAGGTATCCATAATTCCTTAAGATCCTTTCCAAAAAACCATCCATTAACACCATGCCTAATTAGCTCCATTGCTCCACCATCCCGTGAAGCTAGAGTGGGTACTCCATTAATAGCTGCTTTCATGTAACTTGTACCACAAGCCTCCCATCCGGATATAGGTGTAAAAAGTAATAGGTCACTAGACTTGATCAGCTCTTTCGCTGTCGATACTTTATATTCAGGTATATATACGACATTCTCCCGTTCGATATGTAGCTTATGGAAGGTTCTTACGAACTCTAAGCCTACTTTATCATAAGGGTGAGCGGCCCCCCCAAGTAAGAACAGTACATTTTTATTAGGTATATCTTCAATGGCTCTGATAACAAAGTCAGGTCTTTTATAAGGCGCAGTACGTCTACACCAGTTGATAATAATCATGCCTTCGACATCTATATCTTTGTATCTTCGAATGAACTCAACAAATTTCTTTTTAATTGCCTTTCTATTTTCGATAAAACGGTTGAGATCAAGATTTCCAGTTTCATAACTTGTCTTAAGCGTCTTATCCATCCATCTTTCGATATCTACTCCATTTGTAACATAACGAAGTTTGCTTGTAAAGTGTGGTATAATCTTAGACATGACTTCAAAATGTTTAGCGGATACTGTGAAGGCTTCTCTAGAAGCAGCTAAACCTATATCGGTTAGAACGATCTCTTTATTGATGAACTTGTACCCAAACTCTTGCTCAAAAAACTTGTTTGGAAAAGCAGGGTGTCCCCACGGTCCAGGTGTATGTATTATTAATCTGAATTTCCCAGAGATTCTAAGGATGAGTGGGAGAAAGGCTGCATAGGCTTCTTGGAGATCGATATAGTCTACTCGCTCTACACCTATATATTGCCTTACATATTCAGCTGAAGCTTTTGCTAAGAGCGTATACTTGTAAAACTTCTCCTCTAGACTTTTTTCCATATATATATGGTCTGTAAGACAGGAAACCCAACTAGGCTCTATAGGGTTGAAAAATATGGCTTCAGCTTCTCCTTTACGATACTTTAAAATTTCTACCTTTACTTTTTCACCACGAAGCTCCACGGTCAACACTCCTTCTTGAACAAGTTTTTCGAGAAATTCAAGAGGTTGTGACTGCGACTTCGGTATCGGTGTACCTTCTTGGTCGAAATCATAATTTATAAATGCTTCACGATAAAAAAAGGTTAAAGTTGTATATGGTAAACCCAGTTTCGCAGCGCCGTAAAACTTGTCTCCTTCTAGCACTCCGAGACCTCCTGTATAAGTGTATCCTTCATCTAGTGCAAGTCCCGGCGTTATGCTGATTATCACAAAGAAGTTCCTTTAACTCATACCTATTTAAAAGCTACTTAGCAAGCATCTAATATGGAAATTAAATTTTATATCCTGTTCTACTGCTATGTCTAAAAGTTTAGTTACAAATATTGTGATCTCTTTATATCTTTTTAAATTAATCCTCGTAAATAGATTCTATTAAGATAAGCTGAAGCTCTTATCCCATTCTAAACATTTTAAGCATCAATGATGAGTATTATTTTTATCAGTAGCAATAGCATCTAATTAAACAGATACTTAACAATGTTTATATTAACTCTATTACTTTGGCGAATATAATTTGGTTAAAAGAGTTGTTCTAATGTTTGAGGTTCATCAACCTATACGTATAAAAGAGCTTAAAGAAGCTCTTATTGAATCATCATCTTCGTATAGAAGACCCTCCGATATTTTTAATAATATTTATGATAAAGAGCTTGAAAAAAAAATCTTTCATAAAGTATCGGACAGATGCTACTTAGATGCAACTTCATTGATTAAGAACCTATTAATGAGTCATCCTTCATTCAAGGTAGTATTCAGCTTAAGTGGCCTTTGGCTTGAGCAGGCTAAAAAGTTTAATCCCAATTTACTGGAAATATTGAAAGAAGTGGCTTCATTAGGTAGAGTTGAATTCCTATGTCAAACTTACTTCCATAGCCTCTCGTCTCTAAATCCAAATGGGCTTGATGAGTTTAGAGAACAGATACTTCTTCATAAAAAGATGATGGAAGAAGTATTTGATTATACGCCCAAATCAGTCGAGAATACTGAGTTAATCTACAATAATGATATTGGCCATGAACTTTTCGATGCAGGATTTAAGGTAACTGTAACAGAGGGGGTTGAACGTGTCCTAAAGGGTAGAAGTCCGCATCATGTCTACTCTGCTTATGGTTGTGATCTAAAACTACTACTAAGAGACTACAAGATGAGTGATGACATTGGATTCAGGTTCTCCAATAAGATTTGGGATCAGTACCCTCTTATGGCCGATAAGTATGCCTCATGGGTTGATACAGCTGATGGAGATTTAGTCCTAATATCGGTAGATTATGAAACTTTTGGTGAACATCATGATAAGTCAACAGGAATCCTTGAATTTTTAAAATGGCTTCCGGTATATTTCAAAAGAAAAGGGATATCATTTAATACAGTTACGGAAGCTGTAGAGAATCTTGAATCTGTAGGAGTTTTTGATGTTCCACCTTGGGACACCATCAGCTGGGCCGATATTGAGAAGGATGACTCAGCTTGGCTCGGTAATGAAATGCAATGGAGGGCCTTTAAGACTCTATGTTGGCTTGAACCTTATGTAAAGGCTGTTAGAAAGCATTACATTGAGTATTGGAGAAGGCTCGGAACAAGTGACCTCTACCATTATATGGCCGCGAAGCATGGTACCTCAGGTGAGGTTCACGAATATTTCAATCCTTTTAAAACTCCTCTCGCAGCATTCGATGTATATATCAAGGCAGTATCTGTGCTAGCATATGCAGTAATAAATGAATACTTAGAATGTATAAATTTGAATGCTTGGAAGATTAAATGTCCAAGAGCGCTTGCGTTTCGGTTATATAATAGTAAAGGGAAGGAAATGATCTCTATTGATGGATTAAAGCAACTCTCTGATTCCTTAAGAAATCTTTCGCCAGAAATTATTTCTAGCCATATAAAAAGGGGCGATCTTCAAAGATGGATTAAAGAGATTTTATTATGGAATGAATTCGCTGAAGAAGTTGATCAAATAGCAGGAGAAGATTCAAAAATTATTGTGAAAAATCTATTGGAACTTCTGAAAAGCAAGAAGGAAGTTATCAATAAAAATAGTAGCAAAATAATATCCTCAGAAAGTAAATAAAACAATTCAAATAGAATGTAATTTTTATTAATAGTGTAGTTTAAATAAAGCTCTTAGATGATAAAAGTTGATAAGTGACACTTTTGGAGCAACATGAAGATAAGAGTTTCAGAGTTCTTGTTACTCTCCATAATTTAGCTGCTGTGAACGAAAAAAGTGCAATAACCGTTGAAAGGCTAGTCGAGTTTATGAGCGTAGATAGAGGTCCAATCTTGATAGTTCTTAAGTCGCTATCAGGAGAAGGTCTTATCTCTGAAATCGATGAAAAGTACTATCTGAATTATAGTGGGACTCTGCGTATACTAACAAATTACACTTGAGATATTGATGAGTGTATTTTGATAAAGGTATTGATGCTCTCATGGGAGTATGATGAATATATAAGATCTCATATCGAGAATCTTATAAGCAAACTTCCTGATGGTTGTAAAGTTTATATCCTTCATATTGCTGATGTCGAGTACATCAACCTTAGAGAAAATAAAATTCATCAAGGTTTAGCGACTGATATTAAAACCAATTTGCACGTTATCACATCGGTATTTTCTAGCTTGGGAGATTATGCAAGGGCCATATCAAGGATTAAATATGAAGTATTTGATTTCGACATTATACATGCACATGATTGGATGTCAGGCATACCTTCCATCATAGCAAAATTGGCTTATATTAAGCCTTTTGTACTTACATTTTATAGATTAGGGGCAAAAAATAATGATAAAAATCTCATTTCTCTATCAATAGAAGGTTTTGAGCGCTATTCATGTAATCAGGCAGATGCCTTAATCTTACACGATAAAGGATTGCGTAAATATATTTTTGAAGCGTATGGAATACCTTGGGAGAAGATATACGTTACACCAGAGTGGGATGGTATTGTAGATATATACAAAGAGGTTTTAGAGAAGTGAAGGTGCTGATGATCTCATGGGAGTATCCTCCTAGGATTGTAGGAGGTCTAGCTCGTCATGTATTTTGGCTTTCTAAAGAGCTTGGGAACATAGGTGTTGAAATCACCATAGTTTCATTAGATCACCCTTTAGCACCCATGTTTGAGAAGCAAGGAAAAAATACAATCGTTAGGTGTTTGAGCTACCGTTTCCCATCTCCGGACTTTATTACTTGGGTGTATCAGTTTAATTGCTGGATGTTAGAAAAAATTTTAACAGAATTAAGGAATGACTACGATATCATACATGTTCACGATTGGCTTACAGCACCTATTGGTTTAACCCTAAAGCATATCTTTAGAAAACCTCTTGTAGTTACGATTCACTCAACTGAATATGGTAGGCGCACTGGTATACATAATGACTTCCAGAAGCATATTCATGAAATAGAGTGGAAGGAGGTATTCGAAGCTTGGAAGACGATCGTCTGTAGTGAATATATGAAGAAGGAAGTTATTGCTGCTTTTAATGTTCCATTAAATAAGTTATCAGTTATACCAAATGGTGTGAATCCTGTAAGTTTAGATCAAAAGGCGGATATAATTGAAGCAAGAAGTCGATATGCAGAACCTTGGGAAAATATTGTTTTATATGTTGGGAGAATGGTTTTTGAAAAAGGCGTACATATCTTAGTAGAATCTGCTCGCCAACTGCTATCAAGAAGATGGGATGTAAAATTCATCCTTGTGGGAGAAGGGCCATTAAGAGCAAATCTAACCAATTCTATAGAAAAAATTGGTCTCGGTAATAAGTTCTACTTTCCAGGTTTCCTTACAGACGAAGAAGTCAAGGTTCTTTATAATATCTGTGATATAGCTGTTTTTCCTAGCCTTTACGAGCCTTTTGGCATAGTTGCACTAGAAGCCATGTCTGCTGGGAAGACGGTGATAGCTTCGGATACAGGGGGTCTTTCAGATATCATAGTACACGGTTTCAATGGACTTAAAGTGTCTCCTAGCAGCTCTATAGATTTAGAAAAAGCTATAGATTATCTCCTAAATCACCCTAAGGAAAGAAGTAGAATGGGGCATAACGGTCTTAATACTGTATACGAGAAATTTTCATGGAAAAGTATAGCAAGGCATACAAAAAAAATTTATCAGCGGGTTCTTGAAGAATATAATAAAGGCAGTTGGAAACCTAACTAAAAATCTCTGAATCATGATTAGTTCACTTAAAACAGAATTTCAAAAACGATACTACAATCGTAATGTTTTTCAATTTATACTATTTTTATAATATTATGAGTTCACTAAAAATTGTTGTAATTGCTGATTTCAGTATAATTCCTCTAGGATTGGGAGATACTAGTGTAGGCAAGCAGATAGCTGAAGCCATAAATGCTATAAAGGAAGTAAAGGACATAAGATACAAAGCAACTCCTATGGGAACAATACTTGAAGCCGAGAAAATAGAAACAATTTTAGAAGCTGTAAAAGTAGCTCATGAAGCTCTTTTCAAAATGGGAGTAAAAAGGATCGAATCTAATCTTCGAATAGATGATAGAAGAGATAAGCCAAGAACAATGGAAGAAAAGGTATATCGTATAAAAAATTATATGAGTAAATAATTTAGAAAATATTATAATAAGTAAAAAATAATGGATAATGATCATTATTAGAAACTTATATTCTTCTGAAATCGTATTTTAGTCTATCACTCAATTCTTGTAGAATATTTTCAAGGACTTTTTTCTCTAATATTTCTAAAGTAATTTCAACTTCTACATGTTTGGGAGCTATTTTTGGGTCATACCTCTTACATTGTATATCAACTATATTGGTCCCATGGGAGGCTACGACAGATACAACACGGTTAAGATCTCCTGGTATATCATAAATTCTCCCATTTATACGCATTAGTCTCCCTTCACGAATAAGTTCTCTTCTAATTATCCTTGGAAGAACGATAGGGTCAATATTTCCACCACTAATTACAGCAACTACATTTTT
>Ga0209427_10006926_pt1 | contig 12875 bp, 14 predicted proteins | sample DeeMarSWOR136_30_FD_187465 | JGI IMG/M metagenome (GOLD analysis project Ga0209427, IMG submission 187465) | Marine sediment microbial communities from White Oak River estuary, North Carolina - WOR-1-36_30 (SPAdes) (version 2) | ecosystem: Environmental > Aquatic > Marine > Intertidal zone >... | reverse complement strand
GCCTCTTCCTCCTGTTTCTACTCTACGTCTTCCTCGATGTCTACCAAGACGGCTTCGGGGGCGGCTCGCTCACCGGGCTCTAGCTTAACGACCTTGACCCCTGCCGTGTCTTCAACATGTTTCACCTTTAATAACACCCTAACGAGGAGACCCAGGATAACCAGAGAAACCGCCAACAACACGAACAGGATAAGATACTCATTCATCGCCGTCCGTGAGAATCAACAATTATAGATACTTGAAGGTTTCGCGGATCACGCTGGCCGGGTGAAAATGTAGTACTTCTCCTCTTCGCTGAGCTCCTTCACGACGCGTCGAGATATCAGCTTCACCGGATCCGTCAGGTTGGCCCTCTCCTTGAGGTCGTCGAAGCTCTCGAAGGGGTGCCTCTCCCTCAGGTCGATGATCTGGAACATGAGCCGTTTCCCTATCCCGGGTATCAGCTCCAGGCTGTGCATCCTGGGCGTCAGGGGCTGGCTGTTGTTCACGAACTCAACGAAACGCTTCTCGTTGTTCTTGACTATCTCCTCTATTACGAAGGGCAGCTCAGCCTTGGCGGCCGAGGTAAGTTCGTCGTAGGTGACCCTGCCAAGGATGTGCTCCACCAGGGCCCTGTCACCCTTCCCGACGAATATCCTGTCACGGATGTTGTACTCGGCGTCCCGCCTCGGGGTGGCTTCCAGTATGGTGAAGTAGTCCTCCCCAATGAGCTGGATCACCCCAGTCGCGGAGTGGCTTGAACGCGGCGCCCCCGGTCGGCCGTGCGGCAGATAGTCTAAGACGTAGGCGTACTCCTCGTATTTCTTCTGCTCTCTATACAAGCCATGTGCCTCCTGTGGGGTGGTCTCCGGGTACTTATTTCTCTACCCGGTATTTTTCAATTATCCCTAATATCTTTGCCATGGTGTCCTCAGCTATGATCCTCTGCCTGCCGAGGAAGGTTCGTATCTCTGGGATGCTGCCTGGCATGGCGTTGACTATCTGGACCGCGAGGCCTCGGTCTATGTCCGCGTCATTCACGAGCTCATCCGTGAGCTGCTTCGCGGTCTCGCTGTCCAGTTTACTGAACCTGATGGTGTACTCCAGCACCCTTCTCTGAAGGGGGTCAAGCTCCTCGGCCTTGTCCATCAGCAGCTTCCTGGCCTCGGCGACGGTGATCTCCTTCTTCTCGGCGACGGACATGTCTACGCTTCCTGGTGCTTCCTTATGTGCTCAGGGGTCGTGATTATGGTCTTCATGGTCTTCCTCTGGGGTATCTCCAGTATGTAGGCGCGTCCCCTCTGCCCCACGACGGTGGCTACCTTGCCCTGGTAACGCTTGTGCGGCATGGCCTTGTGGATGCCGGGGTCTATGTTTATGACTACCTTCTCGCCTTCCTCGTACTTGGTCAGCAGCCTGCTCAGGGGAAGCCTCCCCTTGTCCCTGACCTTCTTGGTGAGGGCGCTCCTGCTCTTTCTCCGTGTTCCACTGCTTTTTCCCATTGATCTTGTCTCCTCATCCCAGCTTGAAGGGCATCTGCCGCCTCATTCTTCGGCTTCCCTTCATCTGTCTGAGCATTTTCCTCATAGTGTTATACTGTTTTATAAGTTCTCTTACTTCCCGCTCGTCTGTGCCGCTGCCCCTGGCGACGCGCTGGATGCGGCTCCTGTTGAGTATCTTGGGGTCCTCCTTCTCCTCGACGGTCATGCTCTGGATGATGACCTTGTATTTAGCAAGCCTCTCCTCGGCGTCCTCCATCTCGTCCATGGGCATCTGGTAGCTGAACCCCGGGATCATTCCCAGCACCTTCTGGAGGGGCCCCATGTTACTCATGGCCTCGAACTGGTTGTACATGTCTTGGAGGCTGAACTTGCCGCTGAGCATAGCCACGACGTCCTTCTCCGATACAGGCGTCTCCGCCTCCTTGACCTTGGCGACGAGCCCCTCTATGTCCCCCATCCCGAGGAGACGGCCGATGAACCTGCTTGGGACGAACGCCTCCAGGTCCTCCACCTTCTCCCCAGTTCCTATGAACTTGATGGGTGCCCCAGTGGCCGCGACGCCGCTCAACGCGCCTCCCCCCCTCGCGGTTCCGTCCAGCTTCGAGACCATGATGCTGCCTATGTTGGTGGCCTCCTTGAAGGCTGTGGCTTGGGCGGCCGCCTGCTGGCCGATGGTGCCGTCCAGGACCAGTATGATCTCGTGGGGCTTCACGGCGGCCTCTATCATCTGCATCTCCTTGATGAGGCTCTTCTCCTCCTTGTGGCGGCCCGAGGTATCCAAGATTACGACCTCCCTATCATGGAAGTGCTCGACGCCGCGTCTTGCAAGGGTCACCGAGTCCTTGGCGCCCTCTTCGCCGTAGAATGGGACCTTTATGCTATCGGCTAGCTGCTTGAGCTGGTTGTAGGCTCCGGGCCTGAAGGTGTCGGCGCATATGAGGCCCACCTTGAGTCCGCGCTTTTGATAGTAGCGGGCCAGCTTGGCGCTCTGCGTGGTTTTACCGCTTCCCTGGATGCCCACCATCATGAGGACGTTCTGTTTCCCGGGCTGTATCTTGAGCTCCTGGGGCTTCTCGCCCACGAACCTGGTGAGCTCGTCGTAGATGACCTTGATCAGGTGCTCGCGGCGGCTGATGCCTGGGGGCAGCTTCTCTTCGAGGGTGCGTCTCTGGATGTTCTGGCTGAGCTCCATGACGAGGCTGACGTTGACGTCGGCCTGGAGCAGCGCACGCTGGAAGTCCCTGACGAGCTCCTTCACCAGGGTCTCGTCTACCACGGGGGCCTTGATGATCTTCTGTATGGCGTTGTATAGGTTGCTTCCCAGCTTATCCAGTACCACTGCGTACACCCGGTAATGTTGTAGACTAGGTCATGTCATATAAATATCAACTATTTCGTGTTTCCTCGTCCACGGTCTGTCTCGGATACAACGGTTTAATCCCCTCATCCATGCTTAACATGTAACCGGTGCAGATGAGATCCAGCTACATCCTGCCCATTCTCCTTGTCCTCATATTGATATCCACACTGAACCAGAGCGCGGAACACGAGATACTTCTACAGCTACACTCGTTCAACGTAACCCAGTCGGGGAGTAGTGAGCCTCTGAGGCACCGGGTGGAAACTTGACCCTCCAGCAGATAACGGTCGCTGGCAGGTAGGGAAACATGACCGCCCTTATGCTTGAGAGAGGGAGGCGTCGACCCGGGGTCCACGCCCTGGCTCCAGGCGCCGGTGGGAAAGGTGAAGATCACAGTCATGGTCCAGCCGGACGACGTGCCGAGGGTGGCGATCACACTCGAACCGGATGTATACCTAGCCGAAGAGGGCTTGGTTGTCTGTCTGTACGCGTTATCTGAGGACGGTGACTGGGTGTTCAGGGAGCAGGCCGTCAGCAGGGCGGGCGAGGGCGTGACGAGGATGAGAGGCTTAGATGGCTGCGTGGAGGTAGAGCTCGCCTGCGACACCGTGGTAACCGCGCTCCACAGCCAGGTCATCAGGTAGCTGGCCGCCCATTAACCCATATATACCGTGAGTCAGCGTATTCTGAGGAGAGGCATCCAGAGATGCACCCATCAGGGGCCCCCGGGGAAGCCAGACGCCGCAGGAGCTACACGCCCGAGGGTCTCTTCGTGATCACGGGGCCTGGGGAGAGCTACGGTAAGGGTTCGGCTTGGATGCTGGGGGGCGAGCACGGCTACCTCCAGGTGGCGCTTCTCCATGACTCGGAGGCTATACACCCGGACACTCTCTACATTGAGAACATGGAGGTGAAGGCTGGCCTCAGGGGCCGCGGCCACGGCAGGGCCCTCTACCATAAGGCCGAGAGGTTCGCGAAGAACATCGGCGCAAAGTGGATACAGATCGACTCGGAGGCCGAAGTCGTGGGGTTCTGGAACGAGATGGGGTTCAAGGAGACTGGCAGGCTGTTCTACGGCGGGAAGACCTCCATGGTGAAGAGGATCGGCTAAACCTTCCCCATGGCGGCCCTGACCTTCTCGGCCGTCGCCTCGTCCAGAGGCTTTAGCGGCTTCCTTGGCACCCCTGCGCCGTAGCCCAATTGGTTCAGGGCTGTCTTTATGGCGGCTATCTGGGGGTTCTCCCGGACTAGAACCTTGTTTACGTAGCTGGCGGTGTGCTGCCCTTCACCGGCAGCGGCCAAGTCGTTCCTCCTGTAGGCCTCCACTATACTGACGCACGGCGCCGGGATCACGTTGGCTACAGCCACAATGGCTCCCTTCCCGCCTAGCATGAGGGTCGGCAGTATCATGTCCGCTGAGCCCGAGAGGGCGCTTATCCTATCCCCGCAGAGCCTGATGACCTCGGCCATAATGCCCGGGTTGCCACTGCTGTCCTTCATGGCGACGAGGCCGCTGGACTCCTCGGCTATCCTCGCCACGGTCTTGGGGTCCACGCTGTAGCCGGTGAACTTGGGGACGTTGTAAAGTATCACCGGGAGGTCGACGGCGTCCATCAGCGCTATGAAGTGTTCGGCTATCTCGTCGCCGGTGGGCTTGAAGAAGAAGGGCGTCGTCACGAGGGCGGCCTCGGCGCCCGTGTCCTTGGCGTCCCTTGTGAGGGCGATAGTCTCGCGGGTGCCCATGGAGCCGGTGCCAGCATACACCTGGGCGCGACCGTCCACCTTCTCCACCATGAACTCGATGATGCTCTTCTTCTCGTCCCTGCCAAGGTAAGGCGCCTCGCTGGTGCTGGCGTTGGCGACCAAACCACTTACGCCCCCCTCTATCCAGTACTCTATCAGCTTCTCCAGGGCATCGAACCTGATTTCGCCTTGCTCATCGAAGGGGGTTATGGTGGGCACGTAGACTCCTGCGGGCTTCACTGTGATCACTTCTAAGGCGCGGCTCGGTGGATAAAACCCTTGGGCACGTTTTTTATACGGTGCGCCGCTCCCCCATGGTGGATGACGACGAAGGACAGCTACCCCCGCGGCGTGCCCATCAGCGTAAAGTACCCCGAGATGCCGGTCTATGAGTTCTGGAGGAACAGCGCCCGCAAGTTCCCGGACAGGGACGCCGTCCTCTACCTCGGGGCGAGTTACAGCTACGGAGAGCTGTGGCGGCAGACGCTCTGCTTCGCTGCCAACCTCCAAGGACTGGGCGTGACGAGGGGGGACCGAGTCGCCGTGCTCCTCCCCAACTGCCCCCAGTTCACAGTCACATATAACGCCGTCAACGTGCTGGGGGGGACGCTGGTCGCGCTGAACCCTCTGATGCCCGCCCAGGAGATCAGGCGGGAGATGGAGGAGACGGAGTGCAGCGTCCTCGTCGTATTGGACAGGCTGCTAGATAGGCTCCCCGAGAGACTCCCGGAGACGGTCGTCGTTGCGGAGGCGGTAGGCTACGCCCCCACACACCTGAGGGTCCTCAGCAAGCTCAAGCAAGGATACAAGCCCACGAGAGGAGCGTTGAGGTTCAAGGACCTGACGAGGGGCCCCGAGATCGAGGAGTATCCCGAGGTCGACCCGGTGGAGGACGTCGCCGTCGTGATGTATACGAGCGGCACCACGGGGCAGCCCAAGGGGGTGATGCTCACCAACTACAGCCTCGTCGTCAACGCGCTGCAGTCTTACCACTGGCTCAGGGGATGGGGCTACAGCGCCAAGCCCCAGCCCGCCGGGTGGCCAGTCGTGCTGTGCGCGCTGCCGTTCTTCCACAGCTACGGCCTTGTGGTGATGAACGAGGCGGTGAGCTTCGGGTGCACCCTGATGCTGCTGCCGAACCCGACGCCGCTGGAGATCATGAAGGCAACGGACACTTACAGGATCACCCATTTCCCGTTGATACCGAGGCTCATCAAGGAGATACTTCGCCACCCTGACCGGAAGAAGTATGATCTCACGAGCCTGACCCACTGCGCCTCCGGGGGAGCTATGATCCAAGCCGAGCACATGAGGGAGTTCGAGGTCGTCTCCGGCGCGAGGATGTACCAGGGGTACGGGCTCACCGAGGCGGGCCCCAGCGTATCCGCCACGCCGGTGGAGGGGGAACCCAACTACGCCAGCGCCGGCCTCCTCTACCCGGACACCGAGGCCAGGATCGTGGACCTCCAGCTCGGGGAGGTGGAGATGCCCCCTGGAGAGAAGGGCGAGATCACCGTGCGGGGCCCTCAGCTCATGAAGGGCTACTGGGGTAGCCCCGGGGAGACCGCCGACGCCCTCAGGGACGGGTGGCTATACACCGGCGATATAGGCTACATGGACGTCGACGGCTACCTGTACATAGTCGGGAGAAAGAGGGACAGGATCGTGGCCCAGGGCCACACAGTCTGGCCCACCATGGTGGAGGAAGCCCTCGAGAGCCACGGCGCGGTCGAGGCGGCCGTCGCCTTCGGCGTCCCCGACCCCCTCAGGTGCTCCACGGACATCCGGGCCGCCGTCAAGCTGGCAGATGGCTACGAGCCGTCAAGCGAGCTGGAGCGTGAGCTCATCACCCTCTGCGCCTGTAAACTGGAGGAGTACCAGGTCCCCACTGCGGTAGTGTTCAGGGACATGCTCCCCATGACTGTCATGGGGAAGGTTGACCGAGGCGCCGTCATCGCCGAGGTCGACGATAGGATCAAGGAACTCATGCAGGGCGGAACATCTGAGGAGACGCCCTGAATCACCCGAGATAGTTAAAAGAGATTAAATAAAAATGGTAAGTGCACGAAGATCAGTCTGAGAACTGGACCCCCAGTCCTCCCCTGCTATGGTTCACTAGATCCACGACGAAACTGCCAAGGTTCTCAAGCCTAGCGGTCCGCTTGTTGTGTATGGACCCATACGAGATGAGTTTCAACTCTCGGAGTATCCTTGCGTTCAACTTCAGGGTGGACAGAGGTATCCCGTACTCCTCCGATAACTGCTTCAGGAGGCTGGTCAGCGACTGGTCTCTCTCGGAGATGGCGTTGAGCACGAGAAGCTGGTTATCGTTAAGTGTACGGAGAATCAGATTGCGGAGGTTATCGACTCCGCCCGAAGATATTGGAGCTGATGCACATCCATCACTTGCCCCTATTGCACGCTCAGCCTTTTTAAGATTGTTGGGTAGCCAGACCTGTCCAGCCTGTAACCGGGAAACCGTCATCACTGGCGGCTTGGTCAAGAAAAGTCGATTGGGTTTTCGGAGCAGCGCAGGAACGCGACGAAAATTACCTGAGAATAGAGAAGGAACGGCGTCGGGTAGGGACTCAGGCTGTGAACTGGCGGGACGCCTAATTTCTGTAACTAGTTTGAAATACTGGGTGACTCCAGTAAAACCAACCCTTGTGGAGACCATGGAGCCTAAGGTGAACCCCACAGCCCGACTAACCGGGACCGCGATCCTAGCGGCGCTTGTGCTCGTGTTCGACTACACCCTAAAGTACTCGGGACTGAAGATACCGTTCCCGTGGTTCCCGGACCTCAAGTTCGACTTCACAGGCGTCCCGATAGCCCTAAGCCTACTCATGTACGGGCTGCCCTCGGCGACGACGACGTCGCTGGTCGCAGGTCTCGGCATATTCGCCAGGAGCGGTAACCTCATATCCGCCCTGATGAAGACGGCGGCCGAGCTCTCCACCGTCGTCGGGTTCTGGCTCGGCCTCTATTTGGCCGGTGTCTCCGGCGTGGAGGGGTATAAGAGCAGGGTCGCTGCGTACTGCGGGGGCCTCCTGTGCCGCGTCATTACGATGTCTGTGGCCAACATCATCGTTCTACCCAACTTCTGGGGGGTCCCCTTGGAGGTAGCCTACGGAATGATGCCCCTCATAGCCGGCTTCAACGTCGCTCAGGGACTTGTATCCCTCGGCCTAGGCAGCTACCTCTTCGACGCCGTCGAGAAGAGGCTCCCCCACTGAGCCATGTGGTCTTAAATTCTCTGAAATCGTTATCCAGTTGATAGCGTTGAAGGAAACCGCTTACCAATGGATAGACGAGAACGAGAAGAGCATCATAGAGTGGAGCGACAGGGTCTGGGAGTTCGCCGAGCTCGGGCTCCTGGAGTTCAAGACGGCTGAGTACCTCTCAGGCGTCGCCGAGAGGCACGGGTTCAAGGTGGACCGCGGCGTCGCCGAGATGCCCACCGCCTTCATGGGGACCTGGAGCAACGGCAAGGGCCCCACCGTAGGCATCTTGGGGGAGCTGGACGCCCTGGCGGGCATCAGCCAGAAGGCTGTCCCATACAGGGACCCCGTCAAGGAGGGAGCGCCCGGCCACGGCTGCGGACACAACATATACGGCGCCGGCGCGGTCGCGGCGGCCATCGCCCTCAAGACAGCCATGGAGGAGCACAATGTGAAGGGCATCGTGAAGGTGTACGGCTGCCCCGCCGAGGAGACCCTCGTCGGCAAGATCTGGATGGTGAAGCACGGGCTCTTCGACGGCGTGGACGCCGTGCTGGCCCACCACCCGGGCAGCTCCAACACCGCCGGTACGGGCAGCGGCAACGCCATGAACAGCTTCAAGGTCCACTTCTACGGCAGGACGGCCCACTCGGCGGGCGACCCCGAGAACGGCATCAGCGCCCTCGACGCCGTGGAGCTCATGAGCAACGGCGTCAACTTCATGCGGGAGCACATAATCGAGAAGGCCCGGGTCCACTACATCCACGAGGAGGCCGGCGGCCAGCCAAACGTGGTCCCCGCCTACGCGCGCACGTGGTACTACGTTCGCGCCCCCGAGCGGGCGCAGGTCGACGAGATCTACAACTGGGTCTTGGACATAATCAAGGGCGCTAACCTCATGGCTCGGACCACGAGCAAGCTGGAGTTCCTCACGGGCTGCTACAACAAGATACCCAATAAGGCTCTGGCGGATCTAGTCGTCAGCCAGATGAGGGAGATAGGCGCTCCCACACACACTAAGGAGGAGCTGGAGTTCGCCGACAAGATGGCCGAGAGCATCGACATCGACAAGAAGATGAACAGCCTCCAGAAGAGCAACAGACCGGACTGGCAGAAGTTCAGGGACGTCCACTTCGACGAGCGCGTCCTCGACGACTACCGCGCGGGCATGGTGAGCGCCGGGAGCACGGACGTCAGCGACGTCAGCTGGGTGGCGCCTACCATCGAGTTCAGCACCACCTGCTGCATGCTGGGCACCCCTGGGCACAGCTGGCAGTACGTCGCCCAGAACGGCATGAGCATAGGCCACAAGGGGCTCATCTACAGCACCAAGGTACACGCCGCCACCGCCCTGGAGCTACTTACCAAGCCGGAGCTGCTCAAGAAGGTGAAGGACGAGTGGGTGGAGAGGCTCGACGGACGGACCTACAAGCCACCTATCCCGATGGACCTGAAGCCCCCGCTTGACCAGCTCAAGGACGCCTAGAACCGTCCACCCCCATTATTTTAATCTTTGAGTTTCATCTACGACAAAGCCTTTTAATGTTAAGGGCAATACGGCTTCAGGTTGATCGCCGCATATGCTTTAATCGTTTACATATGCTTGACCGCGGTGGCGAACAGGTTCATCTTCAGCTCCTTCACCGGGGATAAGTTCCAGGGCAGGTTCAGTGAAGCCACCGAGGGTATGAGGGAACGCATGATCCAAGCGAACATGGAGATGGAGGGTCGACTCGGTGGCCAGATGGACGGGGACGAGGAGCCCGATGAACTCATCGAGTTTGGGGAGATATGGAGGAAGCGGCTTCAGGTCATCAAGACTCTTGACGCGGAGAGGAAGAAGATGAACGGCCACATCAGGTTCGTCTACTACATCCTCGTGTTCGGGTTGATACACGCCGCCCTGGAGCTTGTCTACCCGTTGCCCGTCTTCGAGGCTCAGGGCGTAGAGGTCTACCCCCGTACATTAGGGTGGGGCTTCGCCCTGTTCGCTGGAGTCCTGCTCATACTGTATCAGATGTCCTACCGCAATCTGAACAAGGCTCTGAAGGAAGTCGAGGCCGAGCTGGGTAAGGCGCCGGACTAGTTTATTAAACCCAAGTACGTCAATTTGGTTAGATTGATCGAGCCCTACATACTGATCCTGCTCGCGGTCACGCTGGCTGTCTGCCACTTCGCCGTCTTCAGGCTGGTCTTCGACGACAGCTTCGAGGCGAGGTTCAGTGTGTACCAGGACAGACAGAAGAGCCTGCTTGTCAGGGAGAACGAAGAGTTCGTGAGCTCCATGCAGGGCATCATCGAAATGGACCCGGAGTCCGTGGAGACGTCGGGCTTCGGCGAGAAGTGGCGCCACAAGCTGGAGAGCATCGACGAGGTGCTCGATAGGCGGAGGGAGCTGGAGGGCAAGGTACACGTAACGTACTACATCCTCATCGCCTCAGTCTTGGTCTCAGCGGCGGCACTCCCCGTCCCAAGCGGGGTGCCGCTGCCCTTCAACACCGTCCTCTACGTCACCAGCTTCAGCTGGTGGCTCCTCCTCGGGGCGCTCCTGTGGATGATGTGGCTGCTCCTGAGGTACCAGATGGTAAACGGCGAGCTCGACAAGACGGGTTTCGACGACCGCGGAGGCATAAGGATAGCCTCAGGGGAGAACATTGTGTCCAGGCTCTTCAGCCGACTCTCGGAGGCTCTGGGCCGCTAGAGCTCCACCCTGTCCTTGTACCTGAACTGCTTTTCGTAAAGCTCCTCTACAGTCTGGAGCGTGTCGGCCTCCTCCGCCGCCTTGTCCTCCCTGATCCGCGTGACGCGGGCGAACCTAAGGGCGTACCCCGACTCGTAGTGGGGGCTCCTCTGGATCTCGTTGAACGCCACCTCCACGACGAGCTCGGGGCGGACGTGCACAGTATAGCTTGACTCGGAGACCTTGAGGCCCTGGAGCCTCTCGGTCATCCACCTGAACTGGTCGTCGGTGAGGCCCTTGAACGTCTTCCCTATCACCATGGGCGTGTCGCCGTCCCAGACGGCGAGGTGGTAGTTGCTCAGCCAGCCCCTACGCCTGCCCGAGCCCCAATCGGCGGCGGCCACCACCACGTCTAGGGTCTCGGCCTCCTTGATCTTGAACCACGCCTTCCCCCGGGAGCCCGGCGTGTACGGGCTGTCCAGCCGCTTCGCCATCAGGCCCTCGTGTCCCATGGCCAGCGCCTCCACAAGGAACCGCTCGGCCTCCTCGGGGCTGGACGTGACTATCCTGACAGCGAGAAGCTCCCCCGGGGCGAGGGACTCAAGGGTCTCCCAGCGCCGCTGATAAGGCTCGTCGATTAGCAGCTCCCCGTCCAGGTAGAGCACGTCGAACAGGTGCAGCCTCAGCGGCACCAGCTCCACCATCTCGTCGACGTTCTTGACCCTTGTGAAGCGGCGCATGAGGTCCTGGAAGGGGAGGGGCCTGTCGTTGGCCCCGACGGCGACCACCTCCCCCTCCAAGATAATATCGCCTCCGCTGATCCTCTGCTCGACCAGCTCCATCACATCAGGGACACTGTCCGTCACGTCCGAGAGCCTGCGGCTGAACACCCGGGTCTCGCCGCCCCTCCGATGTATCTGGATACGTGCGCCGTCGTACTTGTGCTCGAACGCCGTCTCCCCGCCATGAGCCTCGATGGCCTCCGTGGCGTCTTCCGCCATGTTGGCGAGCATGGGCTTCAGCGGCACGAACAGGCTGGCCTCGACTCTCGACAGCCCCTCCTCCCCTTGGGACAGAGCCACCTCTGCTACTCTGCCCAAGTCTCCTGTCATCATCAGTGCCCTGCGGACCACGCCTAGGGGGGCGTCAGCCGCCTCCGCTATAGCCTCTAGGATCACGCCCTCGCTTGCCCCTATCCTCATCTCGCCGAAGATGATGCGCACCAGTATGTCCTTCTCGTCGCCGTCGGCGGAGGTGAGCAGCCCCTCTATGAGCTGTTCCTTTAGCTTCCTGGACCCTGGGCCCGACGCGGCCGCGACCCTGGACAGTGTCTCATGCACCTTCTTGATGGACAACCGCTTCCTGAACAGGGTGGTCTGGCCGCCGTGGTTCAGCACGCTACGGACTGTGCTCCAACCTACGTCGAGGCTCCTCGGGTCGAACTCCGGGAAAACCGTCCCCGCCAACAAAAGCACAGAGGGTGCCACCTCGTCCGGCTTCAGCCTCCTAAGGAACTCCGCTATGAGGGCCGTCTTCTCCTTACGCTTGGTGGTGGCCTCCAGGTCCCTACACAGCGCGGCGAGTTCGCTGAACCTGGTGTCAGGCGTGGCGGCCGCCTCCGATGTAGTCTGTGAGGCTACGCTGGCTGCCCGCGGTGCGCATCCTCTTCACCAAGGTCTCCACGCGTCCCCGGCTGAAGCCGCGCTCCCCGCAGAGGAACTCCACCAATCCCTCCTCGTTTAGTCCCAGCGCCTCCACGTCGTAAGTCTCCGTGATCTCTGGATGCAGGTATATGTCCCGGATGACCTGGTAAGTGCCAGGCACCTGGGCGAGGGTCTCCTCGGGCAGCTCCTCGATAGAACCGTGCCTCTTCATGAGCTTGAGAGCCGTCTTGGGCCCGACCCCCTTCACTCCTTCGTTGAAGTCCGTGCCCACGAGTATGGAGAGGTCTATGAGCTGCGTCCTCGTGATCCCCAGCTCCGTGAGCAGCGCCTCCAGCTCTATGAGCTCGGGCTCAAGCCTCCTCGCCCTCCCCTTGCTGGGGAGCCACTCCTCGCCGCCTATGGTGAGGTACCTCAGGAGCCGTGGCGCCCCGAAGAGGAGGGAGTCGTAGTCCCTGCTGTTGGCGGCCCAGACGTCCCCCTTGGACGCCATGTATGCGGCCTGCGCCTCCCCCTCGGAGGGGGCCTGAACCCAAGGCACACCCAGCAAATCAAGCAGCCTCTTCGCGTCGTCCAGTCCCTCCCTGGTCAGCCTCCCCGTCATCACGGCCTTGGAGAACGCTGTCGCGTAGTCCCCTCTGTTCACGGCCTCCAAGTACTCCTCCTCGGCCTTCTGCCTGACTTCCCGGCGCTTCTCCACCTCCTGTCGCTTTAGGTCGGGTGGCCTGC
>Ga0209427_10006924_pt1 | contig 12875 bp, 12 predicted proteins | sample DeeMarSWOR136_30_FD_187465 | JGI IMG/M metagenome (GOLD analysis project Ga0209427, IMG submission 187465) | Marine sediment microbial communities from White Oak River estuary, North Carolina - WOR-1-36_30 (SPAdes) (version 2) | ecosystem: Environmental > Aquatic > Marine > Intertidal zone >... | reverse complement strand
TATGAATCTACAGAGCTGCTGCACGCGAAAAGTACTTTGTAACATAAGTCACAGCCTGGGCCGTGTCAAGATCATTTTTGGAGACCTCCGAAAAAATGCTCTTGATTGCTCAGAAATTCTTTTTTGACCATTCTAAAGCTCGCTTCACTGAGAATTGGTAGCGAGGGAATCTTTACCCCGTTGTTGAAAATGTTGACATCAGAGACGTGCCCAACTCTCTGGATATGAAAAGGCCTCGCAGAAATGAGTCTACTTTCTGGCTCAACTACAGGGTGAATTCGCGTTCAGAGTACTTTTCCAGGTTAACAGAGATCTCGAAAAGCTAAGATTCGTAGGGCTATCAAGTAGTCCGTTCACAACCCTCCTGTTCGGCTAGACCGCAGCTAACTCAAACTCTTTCGCGGCACGACAGTTCGTCAGGCGTGACAGCTCGGTTTCCTCATAGTGGCAACTGGACAGAACAAACCTTTTTCCATATGTGTTAGTTTCTTCTTTCTCGCTTTTCCCTGATCTTGCTTAGCGTATCCATGAAGTCGTGCGATCCTGGCGATAATTCAACGGCTGTTTCCGCGAGCCTTTCGGCTTCCTGGAGATTCTCGTTCTTCAGGTAGTAAAGCCATGCGAGGTTATTGTACGCTCGAGGATCTCGTGTCTTCTTTACGGCCTTCTTGTAACAGCCCTCAGCGGCGTAAAAGTCATTCTGTTGAAAGTACACATTCCCCAGATAGAGGTAGGCGACGGGCAATTTCCTGGTTGCGGCTTTATATTCCCTGAGTGCTGCTTCAAACTCTCCCCTGTTCTCGTAACTCACACCAAGGTTGAGGTGCTCCTCCGGTGTAAGCGGATCGTGGAGCAGAACGACTCTTGGCACGCTGCACGCAGCCAATGCCACGGCCACGACGATTACGGCAGCGGTCGTATGGCAAGCGTCCAGAACCCAGTTCTTCCCCATATGCGTTCTAGCTTATCCTTGGAAATATACTCGTTGCGTCTTCGTCCGGAGTGTGCTACTACCCCCTCTTCACTGTAACCGGTGATCACCATGAAATGGTTTATCTGGTATGCCCTAAATCCATAATCAACCAACAGTATAAGGGGCACAGATTGATCTATCTTTTTCTTAATGTCATCAAGGCTGCCCGAGTACTGCTGAACGTCGAAACCGAGCCTCCTAGCTAACAGTTCAAGATCTAAACCCAACACCCCCTGTGCTGAAGGGCTGTATATGTCTGAAACGATCTCGTCTGGAGTCACAAAGCAAGAGGTCTTTCCTCTTTGGTACCAGTAGTTAATAACCGTGGCAAGTGCTGCGGGACCGCACTGGAAATCTTCCTGTTTGAAGAACGGAACGTCATCAAGTGCCGTGGTATCCTGGGGAGCATAGTGCGTGGCGGCACAGGCGGCGATTATCGCCAGCGGAGCAATGAGAACAAACGAAAGTCGCCTCCTCCGAGATATACGGAACGTGTGGAGCATCCTCAAGGATGCTCCCTGTACTCTCATCTCAAACCGCCTCGCGAGCGCTATCTTTGGGTCACTAGTACTTTGTGTCCAGTCAGGTGCAATACCACCAAGACGAGTATGGCAATAACGAGCAGTGCTATGATTATCCCTAGGGCATTCTGTCCAACTCGCAATTCGTCAAGCTTCAGGGCAAGTTGATGTAGTTGCTCATCGCTCAGCTGAGCGAGTCTTGCGTTGATCTCCTCCTCGGTGAACCCGAGATCGCCGAGCCTCTGCTGTACCAATTTGGACTCGAGCACCGCTTGGATCTTTTGCATGTCTGCTTCCCGCTCATATCCGCCAGTCAGCGCTCGAGATGGCACAAAAGCTGCGTCCACACGAGGCACAAGGCCGATAATGAACATAGCCATAATAAGGTAACAGGTAACGGATTTCCTAAACATTGTTCAACCTCCTTTCCACCTCATCTATGGAAACCTGTACGGCCACTATTATTATCAACCAATCTCCAATTGTAAAGCATTATTTACGCTGCGAGATCAGACTAATGAGTAAGGAACCCGCCCGTTACCGTGCAATGAAACGTGGCTCCTGCGGGCTTGCAACGATTGTCTACCGGAAGGACTGGGGACCACAGTCAAGCAAGGTTCTGCTCAACAAGGAGAAGGGATCCTGGATGTCGCAGAGAGCAGCACCAGGCTTTGTCTCCCGGCTATTGAGATTCGACAGGAGGGCCTTTCGCAGCGGATCGAACGCGTTCTCCCGATAGTGTGCCGCCTCATGGAGAAATGGCCCTGTCGATCGGTGTGGACGGGACCGCCACGGGCTGGGAATTACGTCTTAGAACTCGGTGACCTCCCCTCCTTGTATGGACCTTCGTCGTTGCGTGTTGACGTCGAAGGTTTCGCCGGGCTCGATGGTACCCTCCAGGGTGTACCCCCTGGACTCCCAAAATCCTGTTATCATGTGATCGGCATACGTAATTTTGACCATCCACTTGCAAGATTTGTAGCCCCAGAGTATGGGAATGACCATCCTTAGTGGCCCGCCGTACTCAATTTCCAGTTGTTCTCCGCCCACAGCCCATGCCAAAAGGACTCTCGGGTGATCCAGTAGCTCTAGCGACACGGCAGTCGTATACCCATTAGAACTTGTGAAGGTCGCGTGGGTGGCACCCATCCCAGGCGGATACGCCCTGACAAAATCTCTCCAGAGCACTCCTTCCCACTCAGCCCGCACGGACCACCCGCTGACTGAGGTAAGACGGCAATTCACCCTTGAATGGGGAAGTACCTTGATATCTTCTAGAGACAGCGTGCGGTCTGTATCAATCATGCCCTCCAGGCTAACGTGCCAGTTCCCAAAGTCAACGTTTTCTGGGATCCCTTCAGCCGCAAAAATCGGGGTGTTCAAGGCCCTCAAGACACTCATACAAGTCTCCTTCGTCAGCTTATCTGGAATGCAAAACACTCCGGGCAGATACTAGTGGCCTGCCAGTCATGGCCCCTTATGCCAATCTATGTGGCACACAATACAAGGTAAGCACAGCCTGATTTATTCGCAACCTGAAAAGCATTCGTAAGCTTCCAAACATGAAGCGTCGCTCATATTCGCCTTCTACGCCTCCGACACTTAGTACTTCGATTCGCAGATACTGTCACGTATCTTACTAGCAGAGACCATTTCTTTTTGCTCACTCAGTACTAAGTCCTGAGGGAATAAATCCGTAACCGAATTTATGAATCGAAGGACTTCGTCTGCAGAACAACCCACTGTGATGAAGCGGCTTCAAGAGTTTTTCTGGAACTTGTAATTCCCTTGTGGTACATTCGGACCCATGAAAAAAGATGTGATCGTAATCGGTGGTGGTTGCGCTGGAATGGTGGCCGCTTTAGAAGCTGAACGAGAAGGTGCCGAAGTGATCCTTGTGGACCGGGGGCCCATAGGAATCGGTACCAACTCGGCGTTGGCAGGTGGCATCTTTGCCGGTGCCACCCCTCGCTATTCGCCCGAGCAACATATCAAGGATACCCTGGAGACCGGAAGGGGAATCAACCGCCAGAGATTACTGCAGTTGGCTGCCGAACAGGCCTCCGAGGCTTTTTCATTCCTGCGCTCCTCAGGAGTGGAATTTACAGAGTCCCGCCGCGGGTACAGGGTCAAGTCCTCCCGTCCTGGTCTCATTCCAGGTGTAACGCTAGTGAAAATTTTAGCAGAGAAGATCAGGCCTCTTGGCCGGGTGCAGATTGTCTCTGGGCTTTACATTACAGAGATCCTGCGAGACAAAGAAAAAGCATATGGTGTCACGGGTTTTGATGGCAGCGGGGAGATACTTCGTCTGTTCGCCCCAGCCATTATCCTGGCAACAGGCGGTGCCGGAGCGCTCTATCGAAGGAATGACAATCAAAAGGGGATTATGGGGCAGGGATATCACCTCGCTGCTAAGGCGGGGCTTGAGTTGTGGGACATGGAATTTGTGCAGTCTGTTCCCCTAGTCATAGCCGAACCAAGTCTCGCATCGCTCACCGTCCGCTCCCCTCGTCCTCCACAGGCAAAACTGATCAATGCGAAAGGAGAAGACCTTCTGAAGAAATATGATATAGGCGACATCGATGAGGCCACGGTAACCAGAAGGGATGAATTTTCGGCCATACTCTACCGGGAAGGTCTTCAAGGCCCGGTCTACATGGACTACCGAGAGGTTCCAGGATCTCTATGGAAAAAACACCCCCTGAACATCCTCGAGAAAATGCACTACGATTTCCGTAGGAAACCTTTTCAAGTTTCCCCCGCGGTCCACTTCTTCATGGGAGGTGTATGGACAGATGAGGGGGGACAGACATCCCTGCCGGGTTTATTTGCCTGCGGCGAGGTGGCGTGGGGGTTCCACGGTGCCAACCGGATGGCGGGAAATGCGTTGACCGAGTGTGTTGTGTTTGGCAGGATTACTGCTCGTAACGCTGTACGATATGCTCTGGCCCACCGCCTACCATCATCGTTTCCAAAGGGAACATCAGAGGACATTTCTCGTGGCGTCTCCCCCGTCCGAGGCCAACTGAAAGAGCTGCGACAGCAATTACGCGAGACCGCATGGAGACATGCCGGCCTTGTCAGATCTAAAAAGCAACTAAACAAGGGGTTAGGTACGCTTGCGGAGTTGGAAAACGAGTTGAACAGAGTAATGCCTCAGACGGTTTCTGATCGAAGATTGAAAGAAGAACTCACCAGTGCTGCCTTTGTCCTCAGGGCGGTGCTCACGGCCAGCCTTCCAAGAAACGAGACTCGTGGAGCTTTCATCCTTGATGACATTTCCGAGAGAGACGACCGTAACTGGCGGAAGAATTCGTGCCTGACGTACGACTCGGAACAGGACGTTTTCATGTGTAGTCATTACCCTCCCAATGCACCTCGCTAATCCTGGCATATGACGGCTCACGCAGAATCGGCCGAAACCTCAGAGCTGGCGTCGCAGCTCACACGACATAGCAGCCCTATCGCTCGCACAGCACCGTTCCGGGATACAAGCCTCCGGGAAGAGTGTCAGGGTCCCTCGTTGGTCCATGGCTCCTGAACCGTTGACCAGAGCGCGGTGCACTGTTTCAATCGATCACTCTTCTCCTTGCACCACTGGCCACTTGTTCCTCCAACTTCGCCACGGTTCATCCCCCTGGTCCCTCTCGTTGTCTATCCAGATGCTACCAGATCTTCCGTTTTTCCGACAAGCGTGCCCTTGCTGATGCCCAGTATATCCCCCAGGGTCATGAGATAATCGAGGTTTCTGCCTTCTTCCTGTTCTCTCCTCTCCAGTTTCTTCCTGTGATAGGCGAGCATCTTTTCACTCAAGGGTAAATTCCCCGGATCCAAAATACGCACCGCTCCCGTGTGGTCCCGAATGGGCATCAGCTTGCCCTTGTTGTGGATATTGGGAGCAAACGGCACGTCAATGACTCCGGCGTGTATAGCTTTGGCTGCTCCCAGCGCGACATTGCCATCTCCCAGCTGGATAACCCGATCGACAATGGCCCGTGCCTCTGCTTCGTAGGTCTCCTTCTCATCTTGCCATTCTTCGCTGAGATGCAGCTTTTGCCGACGCATTATCCCAAGAACTTGCTTTGTTGCCCTTACCGCCGCAGCATTTGCATCTTTCGCCGGCAAATAACGACCCTCTTGTATCGACTTGGACATAATCATTTGGGCATTTGCTAAGGCTGCGGTCATTGCAAATTGACAGATCAACGCGTACGAACGAGGGGCATCATCAGGAAACCTACCTACCCAGCCGCCATAATCCAAGAAGAGGGAGACATCTCCATATCCAAATGTATCCAGATAGGTGCGGCATACTTTATGTGTAGCATGAAGATTGGTTATGTCCTGAAAGACATGGCCTGAAAACGAAGAACCCACAATCAGGTTTTTCACACCCTGTTCAGTAGCTATCAGGCTCTCCAGTGCCACAACTGCCGCGCTCAAGCCGGGGGGAGTCAAAACAGTCGACATGTAATTACCCATTTCTAGCACCATGGGGATACCCTGTTCCTCATATTTGGCTGCCAGACGATGGACGTATTGATGGCATCGTATGGCTCGCTCAGGCTCGATGTCCTTATGATGCTGTAAACCATTGACGATAGCGCCTGCCAACGCTGCAGTGAATCCAGCAGCAAAGCCGATTTCTGCACAAAAACGCATATCGGGTGCGGCCGGCCTGAGCTCCAACGGAACACTGACAGCCTCCTGCAATGTGCGGCAGCCAGTGACTCCGTAATTTACCACTGGAAAGCCATTTAACGCTGATTTCCCCGTCTTCTCGCTTGCCTTGATACCCTCTTCTGCCTTCTCGTACCGGTGATGTCTCGTCTCTGAGTCCACAGTAACCGGTAACAAATCTGCGCCACCATAATCTTGGAGCATCAGTAGCATGTCAATAAACGCCTCAAGGGGGGCAATGCCGGCGCGGGGTTGCACCATCGTGATCTCTTCCTCGACTGCGTTGACGAATTTATTGTAAGCAATTTTGCTTTCTGGCAGCTTCCTGAGATACTCACAGGCCTCTTCAAAATCAACATCTTCACCGGTGGGCCATTTGGCCAAAACTTGTCTGCGTTCCTCTTCGAAATCTTCCTCATCCCAACGCCCATTGACAATGACCGACATGGAGTCTCCTTTCCGGACACGTTCTTATAAGCCGCACGTATAGTGCGGAAGGTAAAGATTTACGTGTGCACCCTTCCTCCATCAGGCTCTCCACAGCATTGCTTGAGCATCGAAGGGTCTTCAGGGCTATCGCCGCAGGTGGATCCCTGGTGCTGTACGTCCTTGACCGGGTGCCTCAAACTAGGATACGTTCCCCTTGCATTCTCATAGAGGTATGCTTTCAACGTCAACCCCATCTCCTCAGAACTCAGATCAGAAGGTTCAAGTGAAAACGGTACAGTGTCCGCCTCAGCTAGTGATTTTGGCCAAGTCGAAGCTATCGAATTTTCCACTCACTGTCAAGAAAATGCCAACCGGCACAAAGGGAGAGGGTTGACTTATTTTATAAAATGATTTATTTTATTTGTCTATGGCCGACAAACCCGACAGTCTCTATGAAGCAGCATATTCCCACATAAAGGAATTTCTGCTTCACAGCAATATTCATCCAGGACAGAAAATCCCTCATCTTGAGTTGGGAAGCAAGTTGGGGATAAGCTTGACACCGTTGAGGGAAGCCTTTTTCCGACTGTCAGCTGAAGGCCTTTTATCCCATCAGAAACACCGAGGGTTTTTCGTTCCGGAAATAGGTCTCGCAGAGGCTGAGGAGCTGTATGAGGTAAGAGAGGTAATTGAACCGTATTTGGTTGAAAAAGCGGCAAAACGACGGACGGAGCACCAACTCAAGACACTTCAAGAAAGTCTAAACGCATACAAACGTATGACTCCTGAACCACACTCGCGCACACGGTTGATGGTCGATAAAGCATTCCATATGGAGTTGTTCAAACTTGGTGACAACAGGAGCTTGATGCAGCTGCTAGACCGAGTTTTTGACCAGCTCATCATCAGGAGGAAACTAGAACATCTTCCCCCCGGACGCGCGTTTGACGCATACCAGGAACACCTAGAGATCTACAATGCCGTGGACAAAAAGAACGCAAAGGCTGCTGGTCGGCTTACGAGAAGTCACGTCCGGAGTGCGAAAAAATTCGTGTTGGGGGATCTTACACAAAGAGAGAAGCTGCATTGGAGTAGCGAACTTCGTTCCGTGAGAGCACCTGTGGCATAGCTCATTTCTTTATCAGTATTTTCCCTAGACTTTGTAGCATACCATAGGGTATGTTATACAGGAAGAGATCATCGCAACGTGAATAACCGATTTCACATTCACGTCTTCATAACCAAAAATTCGCAAGACTATGCTATTTGCAAGAACATGCTGTGGCTTCATAAAAGTGGACACCTCACTCTGTCACTATTCTTGTCACAGAAACTGATACCAAGAACCATCTAAAATAGGAGGAAAGATTATGCCGACTGCACGAATAAAGGAAATGGAGAAAGAGCACGTTCCCAAGTATTTTACCGGGGACGAATTCATCAAGCCAGTCTACCTTTCCATCTTGCGAAGTCGCTACTACACACAATCATGGAAAGAAACCGAAGGGCAACCAACCTCCATTCGGCGGGCAAAAGCGGTAGCCAACTACCTAGACAATGTCCCGATCTTTATCAGGCCCTTCGAGCTCATTGTCGGCTATCCCGAAGAAGACGCCCATGCTATGCCCTTTACTATTGAGAGCATAAATCCGCAAGTTGCCGAGAATTATATCCAGGCTGGCTATTGCAAAGAGGAAGATAAAGACGAATGGCGTGAACTCATCGAGTATTGGCGCCCTCGGAGCCTTCCCGGAATCATGAAGCACTACGTGAGTGAACAGGAGTGGAGAATTGCTGCAGCCCGGAATCGTTACATAGAAGTGCTCCCGGGGGAGTACACGTCGCGCACGCAACCTGACCACGATACCTACCTCAATTGCGGCCTCAAAGGGATATTGGCCATCTTGCGTCAGAAGTTGAACACACTTGAGAGGCAATGGAAGCAATCTATTGGTGGGACCAAAGCAGTAGAGATGGTAAACAAGATAGCCGACGTCAAGGCCATGATCATAGCCGCCGAGGCTGTCATTCGCTGGTCGAAACGATACAGCACTCTCGCCAAAAAGATGGTAAAAAAAGAAAAGGATCCTGAGAGAAAGAAAGCATTGGAACAGATTGCTGAAATATGCGCCTGGGTCCCTGCCAATCCCGCCCGTTCTTTTTGGGAAGCAATGCAAAGTCATTGGTTCATGTTTCTGGTCTATCACTTTGTCGAGGTTTTGTGCCATGGGACCTCGTTACGCTTGGATCAGGTGTTTTGGCCGTGGTACGAAAAGGATGTGTTAATCGAGAAGACACTGCCGAGAGAAAGAGCTCTAGAATTGATGGAGGAGTTCCTGTTGCATGTGGACGAGCTTGGCCGTCCCTTGCCCGTACACCGCCGTCGAGCCCTCCAGGGGGTAAACCTGCTGGGAACGTATACAATTGGCGGGGTCAGACCTGAGGATGGAAGCGATGCGTGCAGCGATCTGACGACCCTGATTCTTGATGCCTTAGATGATCTAAGACTGAGCCACCCAGACTTTAAGTTCAGATGGCATCCCAAAGTCAACCCGAAGGTATGGAGACGGGTAGTAGAAGTGATACACAGTGGGCTGGGACAGCCATCAGTTAAGAACGATCAAGTGGTCATTGATGGCCTTATGAACCACTACGGCTTCACATTGGAAGAGGCTCGGAGTTGGGCAGTCGTTGGTTGCATCTCTCCTGCTCCGACCATTGGCTCAGGGCGATGTCGAAGGGATGCATGGTCTGCCCGTCCGGCCAAAGCCCTGGAGATGGCGCTGAACAATGGGGTAGATCCGGTTCTCGGGCATGAAACCCCGGAATTTCAGGACGACCCTCTGTTCAAAGCCCTGGCCAAAAACCCGCAACTAGGTCCAAAAACCGGCGATGCAACAACATTCACTAGCTTTGAGCAGGTTCAGGAAGCACTGAGGAAACAATTCCGTTGGCAGATGCAGCTTTCGGCTTCTCTCAAAACCATCTCCGAGCATCTCAATAACATGTATCTCAAACGGCCGTTTTCATCCTGTATCTACCACCGTTCCCTCGACGCCTGCCGAGACATCATGGATGTTCCAGAGAAAGGTATGCCGTGGGTTAATGATGTCGGAATCGTGGATACGGTGGATTCCTTAGTCGCGCTGAAGAAGCTCGTATTCGACGAAAAAAAGTACACGATACAAGAGGTGGTAGAGGTACTCAGGGCTAACTGGGAAGGCTATGACGATATGAGGCAGGAATTCATTGACGCGCCAAAGTACGGTAATGATGACGATTACGCCGATACAATAGCTACTTGGACGTACAGCATGGTAGCTGAGGAAATGTCCAAGGTCAAAGATGTTAACAATGCTTCTCCTATGCCGTCGGGCCTTGTCGTTTCCAGGATGTTCCAAGGCGCTCCCCACACAGGGGCGCTGCCCAACGGGAGAAAGTTGAACGACCCACTGGCTGACGGTGGCATCAGTCCCCACCCGGGCTATGACAGGAGCGGTCCAATGGCTGGAATCTTGTCGGCTGCCAAAATAGACGCACGTAAGCAAAAGGCGAACATCTACAATCAGAAGCTGACACCCGCGAGTGTGGAAGGGGAGAACGGCCTGAAGAAGTTCCAGAACTACATAGAGGCCAGCATGGACTTGGGCCTCGATATGATTCAGTTCAATATAACGGACGCAAAAATCTTGAGGGCAGCTCAAGAGAAGCCGGAGCAATATGCAAACCTGGTAGTGAGGGTCTCAGGATACAACGCACGCTTCGTCGAGTTGAACAAGTTCGTCCAAGACTCCATTATCGAAAGAACCCAGCATGAACTCAAGTGATTCTGAAGCTGCTGTAAGCAGTGACGTAGACTCTGGGGAAGTCTTGACGACGTCTTTGCCGGATAGCTCTGGCCTGGTATCTGATATACAGGACTTCGCAGTTCATGACGGGCCAGGGCTGAGGATCTTGGTTTTTCTCAAGGGTTGCCCCCTAACCTGCGAATGGTGTCAGAACCCGGAGAGTATCAGTCCAGATCCTGAGATTGAGTATCACAGCGTTCTTTGCCGCGAATGCTTGCGTTGCTTGGACGTGTGCCCCGTACCTGGTGCTGTTACCACTGACAAAGAGCACCGTATCGACAGAGGCAAATGCATCCAGTGTATGCGATGTGTTGAGGTGTGTTCAGGGAAGGCCTTGAGCGCTGTCGGTGAATTGATGTCTGCAGAACAGGTCGCTCGGAAGGTAGCACGATACAAACCCTTCTTTGCTCGTTCTGACAACGGAGGCGTCACCCTGTCGGGCGGCGAACCAGCTTTTCAACCAAAATTCACTTCACGACTGCTGGAATTGTGCCGCGACCTGGGAATCCACCGTGCTGTGGAGACATGTGGCTATACACCGTACGAAACCCTGAAAGATATAGCGAAGGCTGCCGATCTCCTGCTCTACGACATTAAACATATGGACGAGACGAGTCATCTGAAGGGCACGGGGAAGTCAAACACGTTGATATTGGAGAACGTCAAGAGACTTTGTGACGAGGGTATCACCGAAATTGTTGTGCGGATACCATTGATCAACGGATTCAATGACGATGAGAACAACGTCAGAGCAACGGCAGAGTTTGTGAGTTCTCTCAAGACCGTAGATCGGCTCGATCTGCTGCCATTCAATGAACTGGCCTCAGCGAAATACAGGGCTATGTGTCTTGAATGGAAGTACGCGGAGACGAGACAACAATCGCCAGAACAACTAGCTCGCTTGCGGAAGATCGTGGAATCATACGGATTCAGAACTACAATAGGAGGTTTATGGTAAAGGGGTATATGCATAAAAACTTTAAGAAGGAGGGGTAAGATGAACGGGAAACATTCAATTTGGGTAGTGGTTGGTCTCATCGTAGGATTTGCACTGATAATGGGAGCCTATTCCCCATCTGACGCAGCAGCGGCAGAGAAAAAGATGAGATTGACGATCAGTGGGGGAACCATAGGCGGATCAAGTCATCTTGTCGCTAATGCCATTGCGGGCGTTGCCAAGAACTACCTGGACATAAATTCAACGGTCATAACGTATCCCACAGTGGCCCAGGTGGACGCCGTACTTGACGGAATTGCTGATATCGCAACGGGCCTACCCGATGTGGCACAAGATGCCTACGAAGGTACAGGACCCTACAAAAAGAGAGGTCCAAGCCCGCACTTACGAGCATGGTTGTTCCGATACGCCACCGTTATGCAGCTTTTCGTAACAAAAGAATCCAAACTCAAAAACTTCAGAGACATGGCTGGCAAAAGAATCAGTACTGGTAAAAAGGGCTTCAGTGCTGACCACAATTTCCACCGGGTCTGTGACGTCCTCGGGCTTTCCTACGACAAGGACTTCAAAATCATGTACTTTGGACACAAGGCAGCCGGAGCCGCCATCATTGCTGGCAAAATAGATGCATACGTTGTTGTGACTCCCATGCCTCAGCCCACCTTTGCTGAAGTGGACCTCACGCACCCTCTCACTCTCCTCCCATTTAGCGAGCAAGACGCGAAAACTGTGGGTAAGGCCCTTCCGTACTGGGATGTAGTCACCGTTCCACCTAACTGGTACCATATGAGTGAACCCACGCTAACACTGCAACTGCCTGCGTTCAATGTGTGCACGACGGAGTTGCCCGAGGACGTTGCGTATAAGCTCGTGAAAAACTACATAGAACATCCGAAATATCTCGGGTATTTTCACAAGATGTGCCAGACCGTCGTCGAGAACGGGGATGTAAAAAGGTGGGTCGAAACATTGGGCGGCATTCCATATCACGCGGGCTGCGTCCGTTATTTTAAAGAGGCTGGTTGGAAAGTGCGACCAGACAGGATACCGCCTGAGGCAAAATAACCAAACGCCCAACCCGTACAGTGCAAAGAAAACCCAGCATATCCCAAAGGCTCGCAGAGCACGTGAGCCGTCTGAGATTCGACGCAATTCCTGAAACCGCCATACAGGACTGCAAAAAATTCGCTTTGGACACCATCGGGGTGGCCCTTGGTGCCTCGACAACGGAGCATGGAAAGATTGCGGCTGACTTCGCACGTGCCTTCGCCGAGAAACAGGAATCCACGGTGATTGGATATGGTCACAGGACCAGTTGTCTTAACGCGGCCTTTGCCAACGGAGTCATGGCTCACGGGATTGATTTCGATGATGACTACGAACCAGGGGCGGTCCATGTGGGCTGCTCGGTGATACCGGCAGCATTGGCTGTCGCGGAAAAGATTCATTCTTCTGGAAAAGACCTC
>Ga0209427_10006923_pt1 | contig 12878 bp, 9 predicted proteins | sample DeeMarSWOR136_30_FD_187465 | JGI IMG/M metagenome (GOLD analysis project Ga0209427, IMG submission 187465) | Marine sediment microbial communities from White Oak River estuary, North Carolina - WOR-1-36_30 (SPAdes) (version 2) | ecosystem: Environmental > Aquatic > Marine > Intertidal zone >... | reverse complement strand
TTCTTTACATCGATCCCAAACGTTATAATCAGTTGGGATTCGACGCAAAGAAATCCCTAGGACGCCTGGTGGGACAAATCAATCGCCACCCGGCGATCCAGGGCTACAAGATGATCATGATGGGACCCGGGCGGTGGGGGACTGGCAATATAGCCCTAGGAGTCAATGTGAGTTACGCAGATATTGATAACGCAGCGGTATTGGTGGAAGTAGCCTTGGAAGAGGCTGGCCATGTGCCGGAAGTTTCCTATGGTACACACTTTTTTCATGATTTGGTGGAAGGTCAGATCATCTATCTGCCGGTTTATCCGGACGATGCCTCTACGGAATTTCAACAGGAATTCTTTGAAACAGCGCCGAATGTTCTACTGAAGTTATTGCCTCACGCCAGTGAGTATGAATCGGTTCTGCGTTTGATTGACGTACCCGAAGCAACGGGTGGCGCTTTTGCTCAGGTGGTTGCCGATCCACAGCGCCGCCAGGCCGTTTGTTTTTTGGATCAGGCGCCTAAGACGACGATCTCTCAAGAAACTCATGATGAACGGTAAATATCTCTACAACAACCTGTCTGTGGTAACTCTCCGTTTCGTACTCCTGTTTTATTCCCATGAGGAACGGAATCTCTGAAGCTTTTCTAGTCAATGACCCTATCATCTTCCTGAAGGAGGAGGAGTAGAGGGATTTCAGGATATCCCTATTATTGCTTTGCAAAATGGAAGTTTTCGTTTATCATAATAAAAATTTTGACACTTATCCCTTCCTCAGAGGAGAGGAGGATGGAGTTCTCAAAGGGTAGAAAAGATCTCAACGCCAGGGAGATCAATGCTCTCTTGGAGATCAGCAAGGCCATTGCTTCTGGTCTCTATCTTGGAGATGTGCTTCGTGTGATCGTTACGGTCACCGCCAAGATGATGGATTCGAAGGTTTGTTCCCTCTGGATTCTTGACGAGAACGACCAGAAGCTCAAATTGAAAGCCACCCAAAGCATCAGCGAAGAATATCTAAAGGAAAGAAGTCTGGGGCTCGGAGAAGGAGTGGTGGGCACCGTCGCCTTGCAGAATCGACCCATGGCCATTCTCGATGTCCTCAAAGAGCCTCTTTATAAAGAGAAAGAACTGGCCAAGAGGGAAGGCCTTATTTCCATGCTCAGCGTGCCCATGTCTATGAAGGAGAAGGTCATTGGCGTGATCAACTGTTACACATCCTACCGTCACCCTTTTTCGAAGAGCGAAGAGGAAATGCTCACCACCGTGGCTAATCAGGCAGCGATCTGCATCGAAAATTCCGGCCTGATGGAGACGCTCGATATCGACGAAATCCTCAGGCTCGTATTAGAAGGGGTGATCAAGAATATTGGTTTTGACCGGGCCCGTCTCTATCTGGTGGATGAGGTGAGAAATATCCTGGAATGCAAAATGGCTGCGGGGATTGATGAGGACAAGATCAGAGGGATCGCACTCCCCTTGGATCCAAGGAATAGCGTCGTTGCCAGATCCGTCTTCGAGAAGCAACCCTTCATCATTCCAGATGCAAGTCACGATCCGAGGGTCAATCCCCTCTTGAAAGAAAAATTCAATCTCCACTCTCTGGTGGTCATTCCCCTTCTTGTTCAGGAAAAGGCGCTGGGGGCGATAGCGGCGGACCACGTGGAGCCCGGGAAGAGCCTCACGAAAGACACACTTGAATCGGTCATGACCTTTGCTCAGCAAGCGGGGTTGGCCATTCAAAATGCCTTCAGATATCAGGAACTCAAGAGGTTCAGTCAACAAATGGAAGAAAAGATTCAAACAACGACGGCCGATCTGAGAAAGACTGAAGCTCAATTGATTCGCTCCGAAAAATTGGCCGCCTTGGGACAACTGGCTGCAGGCATCGCCCATGAGATTCGGAATCCTTTGACGAGCATCAATATTCTTATCAACTCCATAAGGGAAAAAAAGACCGACGAAATCTCCTATCAGGAAGACTTGGGAGTGATCGAAGAGGAGATCCACCGAATCAATGAGATCGTGGAACAGTTTCTACGGTTCGCCAGGCCCGCACCTCCGTTATTAAAAAAGACCGAGATCGTCTCCCTTTTTGAGGAAATCCTTCAGCTGCTTCGGCCTCAGCTGGAGAGACAAAAGATCTCTGTGCAGAAAGACCTTCGGACTTTGCCCCCCATGACCATTGACCAAGAACAGATGAAACAGGTGATCCTCAACCTGCTGATGAACGCCATGCAAGCCATGCCAAAGGGGGGACGATTGAAGCTGGGCGGCCAAGTTTCAGAGGATGATCAATGGGTGCAACTCTTCGTTCAGGATTCTGGGATCGGTATCCCTCCCGAAGACATCAATAAACTCTTCGACCCCTTCTTCTCCGCCCGAGAGGGAGGCATTGGCCTAGGTCTCTCCATTGCCCATCGGATCATCGACCAGCATCATGGACGGATTGAGGTAGAGAGCACCCCGGGGAAAGGGACCTTTTTCATGATCTGGCTTCCATTGGATCAGAGGAAAGAGAATGCAGACCATATTGATCGTCGACGATGACAAATCGATCCGCTACTCTCTGAAGCGAATGATGGAGAATCATTATGCCATCGTCACTGCCCAAAACGGTGAGGAGGCTTTGGCTCGATTCAGGGAAGATCACCCTGACCTCGTCATCATGGATATCAAAATGCCTGGACGGAGCGGAATCGAGGTGCTTAAGGAGATTAAATCGGTCGACCCGAAATCTCTGGTGATCATCATGACCGCCTACGGCACGACCGAGACGGCCATTGAGGCAATGAAATACGGAGCTTTCGACTACATTCTAAAACCTTTTCCCATCCCAAAGATGAAAGACCTGATCGAAAAGGCCATCTCCCTCCGAAATATGATGAAGGAAGAAATCACCTACGATATGACGCTGAGCGGTGAGGAAGGGGAGGGAGGACGAATGATTGGAAGTTCTCCAAAGATGCAGGAGATCTATAAATTGATCGGTCAGGTCGCTCCGAGCGATGTCACCGTTCTCCTCAGAGGAGAGAGTGGAACCGGGAAGGAACTCATGGCCCGGGCCATCTATCAGCACAGTCTCCGTTCGAATCAACCTTTTCTTCCTGTCAATTGCGCCGCGATCCCCGATACCCTCCTCGAAAGCGAACTTTTTGGACATGAGAAGGGAGCGTTCACAGGAGCCACCTCACGACGCATTGGGAAATTGGAGCAGTGTCAAGGGGGGACAATCTTTCTGGACGAAATTGGTGATATGTCGCTCTCCACTCAGGCTAAATTACTAAGAGTTCTTCAGGAAAGGCGCTTCGAGAGACTGGGAGGGATGGAAACGATCAAAGTGGATATCCGGTTCATCGTGGCTACCAATAAAGATTTGGAAGAGGCGATCTCCGCAGGAAAATTCAGAGAAGACCTATATTACCGTCTCAATGTGGTCTCCCTAAAAATTTCTCCTCTAAGAGAGAGGAAGGAAGACATCCCGGCACTGGTTTCCTATTTTGTCAAAAGGTTCAATCGGGAGTTAAAAAAGGAGATTGTGGGAATTACGCCGTCGACGATGGAAAGGATTGCCTCCTATGGATGGCCGGGGAATGTCCGCCAGCTTGAGAATGTTTTAAAAAGGGCCATGGTCCTCTGTCAAGGGGAATGGATCCTGGAAGACCAGCTCCTTTTCGATAAGGGTTGGGAAAAAAGGGAACCACCGGAAGAGCTTGGCAAAAGGCCGCTGGAGGATCTCTTCGATATCCTTTTTGAAGAGCTCTCCAATGATTCTCCATCCTCAGCCGAATGGGACATGATCTCTACCATTGAAAGAGGTATGATTCTCCGGGCCCTTCGGAAGACTGGAGGAAATCAGGTCCAGGCTGCCCTGCTTCTTGGAATGAATCGAAGTACCCTTAGGGGCAAAATGGAAAAGTACAACATAAAGAAGGAAGTCCTTGTGTCGGAGGAGGAAAACTAGTTCCTAGTTCGGAGTTGGGAGTTCGGAGTAAAAACCTAAAATCCAAAGCTTTAGTCTCAATGTTGTTCCTGTTTCTGGTCTCCGAGCTCCGAACTCTTTACTCCGAACTTATTTCGTTGGGGGAAGTCATGCGGACACTCAGAATCGGCCTCTGCCAGATTAACACAACGGTGGGTGACATCGAAGGGAATACGAAAAAGATCCTCGCCTATGTCGAAAAAGGGAAAAGGATGGGAGCTGATTTACTGGCCTTCCCGGAAATGGCAGTCACGGGCTATCCCCCCGAAGATCTTCTCCTGATGCCGAAATTTATAGAGGCCAATCTAAAAGCAGTGAAGAGAATTGCCAAAGCCACTTCTTCCATGACCGTGCTTGTTGGTTTCGTTGATAAGAAAGAGGACATTTACAATGCTGCCGCTCTCCTTCACAACGGGAAGATGGTCACTTCCTATTGCAAAACTTTCCTCCCCAACTATGGTGTTTTCGATGAAGACCGGTATTTTAAGGCTGGGACGGAGAATTTCATTTTCTCCGTCAAATCAGTCCCCGTTGGGCCTAGCATCTGTGAAGACCTCTGGTATCCCGGGGATCCCATCCGTACCCAGGCCCTCTTTGGAGGGGCTGAGTTGATCGTCAACATCTCCTCCTCCCCTTATCATGCGGGAAAGACTGCGTTCAGAGAGAAGATGATTTCGACGAGAGCGACAGATAACGTGGCCATCGTTGCCTATTGTAACCTGGTAGGAGGCCAAGATGAATTAGTCTTCGATGGAGGAAGCTTAATTTTCGACCAGAAGGGAGAGCTGATTGCCAGGGGGAAACAATTTGAGGAGGACCTGGTCCTCGCTGACCTCGATCTGGATGCGGTCTTTCGGATGCGACTCCACGATCCTCGTATCCGGAGAGAGAGACTGTCTGAGGAAGAGAAAAGTCTGCGGAAGATTGAACTTCCTCATCGGGGTCTTTCAAGCAAAAAGAAACCGGCCATCCCAAAAAGGGACAACAAACCTCTGGATCGCCTTGCTGACATTTATGGGGCTCTCGTTCTCGGGACAGGAGACTACATCCGGAAAAATGGGTTTCAAAGAGTTCTGATTGGTTTGAGCGGTGGAATTGATTCTGCCCTCACTGCTTCCATTGCTGTGGATGCTCTGGGGAAAAAGGGAGTGGTGGGAGTAGCCATGCCGTCCCAGTACTCCTCTAAGGAGTCTATTGATGACGCAAAACTCCTCGCAAAGAACCTCGGCATTCAGTTCTTCACCATTCCCATCCAAGATGTCTTTCACGCGTATCTCAGGACCCTCGCGCCCGCGTTTAAAGGTCACAAGCCGGATGTGGCTGAAGAGAATATTCAAGCCCGCATCCGGGGCAACATCTTGATGGCTCTTTCCAATAAATTTGGTTGGCTTGTCCTGACGACGGGAAATAAAAGTGAAATGAGTGTGGGTTACTGCACCCTTTACGGAGATATGGCAGGAGGGTTTGCCGTTTTGAAAGATGTCCCGAAAACGCTGGTTTATGAACTATCAAAATACAAAAATAAACGAGAAGGGAAAGCGATCATTCCCAAAAATGTCTTCGTCAAAGCCCCCTCAGCCGAGTTGAGGCCGAATCAAAGGGATGAAGATTCCCTTCCCCCCTACCCTATCCTCGATCCGATTCTTCAGGCCTATGTCGAAGAAGACAAAGGGCTTGAGGAGATTGGAAAAATGGGCTTCAAGGAGGGCATGATTAAAGAGGTGATCCAAATGGTGGACCGAAATGAATATAAGCGCAGACAGAGCCCTCCGGGTGTGAAGATCACGCACCGCGCCTTGGGAAAGGATCGGAGACTCCCGGTTACCAATCGATACCGCAACTTTTGAAACCCACCCCTTTTTTCACCACCATGCGTTAACGGATTTTACAAAGGTACTATGGCTTTTGTATGAAACGTTAGAACCAACCATCCCAAGCATCGGCCACCTCTTGAAAAATCTCCTTTGCTCGTTCATCGCTACCCCACGTGGAATAGACGGTCCGGGGAGCTCTGTACTTATCTATAACTCTCAGAAGACACTCCTTAAAGGCGTGTTCCGTGGTTGCTGATATTGTGACGACTGTTTGCGTCACCTCCTCTAAAGGTTTATTTGCAGTTTCCTCTAGAACCATTTCCCCTTCCGTAAACAAGTCTTTTGCCTTCACTTCATTCACAGTAATGTGAACACCGCATTGATTTGCGATTTTGTCCAAGTCCTCCTGTCTTATTTCAACCAAAGCATCGCCAGGATACCATCTTAACTTTCCCATATGCGTCTGCACAATGATCACCTCCTGATCGGGATTAATCGGCCTTGAGATAGTGACGGTACCGCTCCCTTCTCTCTTTTGTGATGTCTCTCGTTCTGGTAAAGTAATCTCGGGAAGGTTTAATGTGATACGTGAAGTGCCTATATATGTTTTCTGCAGTGAAGCGATGGTTCAATATGGCATGTTTGTCAAAACGAACTCTAATCTTGCCCTCCTCAACAACGACCTTCCCCTTTATTCCGCAAACGCCACACTCTACTGTCTGATCGTCGCGCAGAATTCGAAGCACCCTGTCCTGGCAGATAGGGCAGATTCCAGGCTCCCCACGGTAAGAAACGTCTCCTGTCTTCACGGCTTTCGCTAGCTCCTTACCCATTCGTCGTGCTTTGACCAAAGCCTTATCATAAAGTAACACTTCATTGATCGCTTGCGTGTGTATCAGCGCCCGATCAATCACCTCCATTCCTAAGAAAAGGAGCAACATATTGGGTTGTAGAAAAGCATAAGGTGTCCAACCCCTTGTGGCATAAGGGACAATAATCACTGCCGGTTTGCCTCTCGCTTTAGACCGGAAATTAATGGAAAATGCCCTATCAATGATTTGTTTAATAACAGCTGTGCTCTCCAAGATGTAACAGGGAGTTCCCAGAACAAGCCCGTCATTCTCAAATATTTTGTCCACGATAAAGTTGAAGTCGTCCTTCAAGTTACAACGCGTATTTTCAAAAACACATGGAGCCAGCCCGTCACAGGGCAATATCTTATAGTCGGTCAGTCTTAGCATTTCAACTTGAGCCCCTTCCTCTTCAGCTCCCATCAAAGCTTCTTTGATGAGGATCTCTGTATTCCCAAGTTTTCTTTCACTTCCATTCAAACCAAGGATTTTCACGACACACCCCCTAGGACATAAGCGGAATAAGGTTAGTCAACGGAAATACTATCTTCAAATAACGGACCCTCGATTCTATAAACTATAGCACAATAGCACAAAAGGGGGTACCGATGAAGCATGAGCAGAAGATCGTTACAAGCGATGGACGCCGATATTAGAAGAATATGAGAAAATGAAGGGTAAACAACAGTATGTAAGCCTCCTTGGATAAGATCTGATAAACCACAAAGGGGGGACGATATCCCATAAATGTCAATTACGTGGTTTGGCCCGACCCCGTCAAAGTCTCAAGTGCAGAAGAAAATTACTGACTTTTGGTCATTTAATGTATTATTAGTTAATTGTTCTTAAGGCAATTTACAAATAATAGAATGAAAACCAAAGAAATAAGATATCACCTCGTCCAGAAAAGAAATATTAAAGAGACAAATGGAAACTGAGTTAAAGCCCATACTCCGTGAGAAGGATTTTCAACAATTTGACTTGGATCGGGCGTTCAACCTTGTTGCTGAGATTGGATCCAAACTTCAAAAGTTATTGTGACCAAGTTTCCCCGCATGATCCTGCTTATCTCTCCCCCCTCCTCTCCAATCTTTTCGTTCCCTTTGCTGGTGATGTGATATACTGTTCCGGGAATTCCAATTGATATTGTCTGCAGAAAGATTCCTAACAAAACTGCTCCTATTTTTGCGATCGCTATTATAGCGGCAATGTAAAATCAGCGGGCGCAAACTAAGATAACCACATGAAATCCTGAAGCCGAATACAGGGAATTGCCGTGCTTGGGGGCTTAGAGCATCATTTTTGTCATAAAAAAAAGACCTTCCAAGAAGAAAGGCAACTGCAGGCTGCGGGGAACCTCCTGTTCTTGCACTGGCATTTTTGACCATAAAAGCAACAGTTTAAACCTTCAAAAGAGGCATTTTGAAATGATATCCCATGAATCTCAATAACATGGCTTGGTCCGGCCCTGCTGTATGAAAAATTCTTTAGAACATACGTCCCCTTTGTTTTACGTCGCCTTTGTTTTATATGTAGTCTTTTTTTGCATCTATTTCACCATTCCCAAATTCTCTCACGCTGAATGATTTCACGTATGAAATGGGGTCTTTCGGCGATTATACGGTGACGCTCTTCTTCTGAAACGGAGGCAGGTTGTGGCAAGCCTACGATCTCCGGTGTGAAAATTTCCAGTAGCTCCGGATTGATTCTAAAGGAGCCAAGAGGTCCAGCCATACATCTTTGAGGGAGAAGTTGTACCAATTGGAGAATGCCATCCTTTAGTAGTCCGGCTACAACAGGACTCTCAATCGGCAACTTGATTGTGTTTCGGTCCTGAAGGAAAAATTCACGCAAGATTACCTGTTCCTGAGGATCAAGCTTACTGAGGCGATCTAGAAGCTTTCGCTGCTCTTCAGAGAATGCTTTGTTTCGGTCACGTTTCTTCCACGTCAAAGATACCAATTCTATACCAATCATAGCAACGGCTGCACACAGTGCAAATGTAACATAGATACCATACTCGGCACGAAAGCTTTCAAGAAAATTACCAGGGAACCATCTTGAAGGAATGTAAAGGAGCATCGCACAGGTTGCTGCAACCCAAGCAACGAGTTTTGGGGACCTGACAATTTTGAGTGCACTAGATAACCAGTCCATGTCTCATTTCTACCTCTTGACAAGGAGAAATCAAGCCGCTTTTTCCGCCCAGTCCTTGGCAATTGGCGTTGCCTGCTCAAGGGCAATATGGGGAAACGGCGGTTCTGGAACAGCTTGTTTGTAATTGCTTTCAATTGATTACCGGAGTTAGCGAAATATGAATAATGTGTTTCAGAACCTTCGTCCCCCTTGGCTTCGGTCTCTTTCCACTCACCTCTGTAAAGGCTCCAAAAACATACCCCAGAAATATTCAGCAGCCCCCTCAAACCCCATCTTCTCATTCTCATGTGATTGCCGCATTGCCATCCCTAAGGTTTTCAGATAAAGGATATACCCATCGTCTTGCACAGAAATGGACTCATTGAAACCGCTATCATTGAAAGATCTGCCATGGGAGTATGCAATTCCGTCCACAAAACTTTCTCGTCCACCCATCCACATTTTGCAGCGGCTGCGCTCAGAGCCACCTACATAGACAATGGCAGTAAAATGATTCTTGTCGATCCGATTGAACTCGGTCTCTATTTCTGGATTTCTTGTCTCCAATTCGGATAGTGAGTTCTCAAAGAAATTGGCAATATACTCGAAGGCATCTCTCAGAAAGCGATCCTTGTCCCGGTCGCTGAATTCCTTCTTTACTCTTAGGTTGCTCGATCTGACCTCGGGGATTACTGTTGGCTGCTGAGGGCTTTTTGCCTTCTTGGAGGACTGATTCTTTTGTAGAGTGGTTGCCTTGGCGTTTATTTCCCTCGCTGCTTCTCGAATGGCCAAGGTAATTTCAAGGAAAGCTTCGTGTTGGTTGGCATATTTTGAGATTGGTTTCCCGTCTTTAGGAACTGCCACAAGCTTGCCAAAGGGGAGGCTCTTCCAATCACAGGGGTGCAGGATCACAGGAATAACCCGGGCTTCTCCCGCTCTATGGCGTTCGAGAGCATACACTGACCGGGTCGGACCAAGAAAACCCCATGAAATACCGAAGGAATGGCATGGGAAACTGCTTTGTTTTTGGGCTTAGAGCGTCGTTTTTGCGATGAAAAAAGATCTTCTAAGAAGAAGGCCACCTCCAGGGTGCGGAGAACCTCTTCTTCTCGCACCGTCATTTTTGACCGTGAAAATGGCAGTTTAAGGCTTCAAAAGAGGCACTCCTGGGAAGATATCCCATGAATCTCAGTAACATGGCTTGGTCCGACCCACCAACAATCTTCGGGCATAATACAGCACAATGATGGACAGTCGAATTTTTGATTTGTATAAACCTCTGCGGAATTGTTTAAGGCCTGTTTCCGTGGAGAATGCTTTTTATGTAATATGGGCCTATATAAATTATCTTCAATTTGATCAGCCCATACCAAATGACATCGAGGTCCATGAGAGCGTAATTAAGAATAAGAAATCTCCGAGTTGGGGCATATATGAATGGGAACTTTCTCTCCTAGCGAGAGAGATAATTACTAATGGGGAGAGAAACCCAGACCAGGCCACAAAAAGTTTTCGAAACTGGAATTATTTGGCCAATACGCTTAATAAGCTTAAAGAATTTGAAAATCATGCCTGGCCGATTTATGGTGATCGGAAGAATATATTAAGGGAAATTCGAAGGATTGCTCATCGCCAATTCCCCTGGCAATCAAGACCTAACTCTTCTTTCTTCCTCAGATACTTCAAGATTTATAACAACCCTCGCATCAAAAATATAATTGAAGGCAGGATTGGATTAACAATACAGCAGTGGTATACGGTTGGGATGGCATTCATGGGTGCAGCTTTAAGCTTCCCGAAATCTACTGTGAGTCCAAACATATCAATACCAACTATTTCCAAAAGGGAATTTGATATCGTAGCATCTTTCATATCAACAGATCTGAATACCTTGAGACTTATTATTGAGAAGGAGGTGAATTATGATGACGAATTTGTATATACCCTTAATCCACTGGAATATTTTCCACTCGTTCGCATAGATAACTATTATTACTGTCCAGTAATCAATTTCTTAGCCTGGAGGATTACGTCAGGGATATATTTTGACCTTGTGGATGATAAGGGATTTGGCCATCCATTTGGGTTGGCTTTTCAGGATTATCTCAAAGAAATTTCAACCAAAATCCTGGCCCCCGATACAACAAAAGTCTTTTCAGAAGAGAAATATTATGTCGGTAAAAAAGCAGAATACAGTATCGACCTTATTTTATCGCAGACTGATGCAGCGCTATTTGTAGAGGCAAAAACAAAGAGAATGCGCGCTCGTTCAAAGAGCCAATTGCTCTCAGATGACGCAATGGACAGAGACTTAGATATCCTTGCTGATGATGTTGTTCAGGCATACGCAACAATTGAGGATTATAAAAAGGGTAAGTATTCACATTTTCCGTACAGCGATTCAACTAGGGTATATCCTCTGATCGTCACGATGGAAGATTGGTTTCTGCTAGGCGAGGACTGTAAAGCTTTGTCCGAGAAAGTAAAGCACAAAATTCAGGGTATAGGCATTCCTATTAAATGCACAGAAAAGACGCCTTTCACTATCTGTTCAGCCCGCGATTTCGAGCATTTTCTCCAAGTATTAAATAGCCAAGGTATAACCGAAGTTATGACGAATTGGTTTACACCAGATAAAGCAGGTAACAATTTTGGGCAGTTTTTAGTGACCTACTATCCCGTTGGTAAAAGGCTTACTGATTTCTTCCCCGGGGACTTTGAAAAAATCTATTCTCGAGCATTTCCGGGATGATTGAGGGGGACGAAGGGAGACGGAAGGGGGGCGTAGCTCACAATTATCACTTTCTTAGATTACTTCCCGTTGGCAAGGAACAGCGGGGTCTAAATTGTTAGCATCCTCCTCTTTTTCCTCAAGATTCTGCTTATAGAAGAAAATAGCCTTCAACAATTATTGAATGGTTGTGATCCTTTCATCCAAGTGGCGAGACAGCGGATAACAAGAAATTCTAGGGGCCAGCATCCGAACAAGGAAGGAACGGGACACGCTCCGGTCAATTCACCGAGAAAATTTTGGTGAGGTGGGTTAGTTAGACGCTCAGATTTTTTCGGAATTCCTCCATGTAGGTCCTGTACTGGGTCAACTCCTCTCCTGACATTTCGTCCGGGAATTGAATTTGAACCTGGGTCAGTGCATCAACTAAGAGAGGAGCGTAGGGTGCCAAACCCAAAACAGTGACCTTGTTTCCTTTTTCAAGCTTGATCCTCCCGAGCATGAAATCAGCCAAGAACTTGTTTTCCTTCCGCAATATCTTTTTCCATTCCTGAGGCGTGGCTGCCATAAGATACTCCGATTCCCGCCTTGCATCTTCCTCACTGAAAAAGGCAATCTTCGTCAATTTCCCAGCCTCAATGAATGTTCCAAATATAATGTCCTTTTCAATACCCCAGGCAGGCTCCGCTTTAACCCGAAAGCATACTTTCGCTGAAATTTTCTTCAATTTTTCTTCCATACTGGGATCGGATCTATAGATTCTGGCGGTCTCCTCAAGCCATTCCGGTGTGCAATACTGGCACTTCACCATTTTTGCCCCTCCTTGTTCTAAGTCAACCTCATAGTTACACAGATAACCTTGCCAGAGGCAGGTGGATGTGCTGGAAAAACTTTATAGCGGTTCCTTTGAACCTTTTACTACTTAGTCCCTAAGCATACAGAAAGGTCGCCTCAGGTAAAACCGCATGTACTCTGTAACACTTGTTAAAGAACCGCAATTATAAAGTTTTGGAAGCACATGTACCTGCCGATTGAATGCAGCGTTGAGGTTAAATTAGCCACCTTTTTCCTTCATCTTTCTAAGGACCTCATCCCTCAAAACCTTCTTAAATAGTTTTTCAGTAACCGTCAAAGGTATCTCATCCCTGAACTCGACAAATTTAGGGACAGCATAAGGGGCAACCTGGTTTTTGCAAAATTCCCGGATTTCTTCTTCAGTCACATTACCTTTATACTGTTCTTTTAATTGAATCACCGCCATGATCCGCTCGCTGCCAGGGGTGTTTGGATCCGGGACACCGAAAGTCGCTGCCATCTGGACCGCCGGATGTTTGTACAGGATCTCATCGAGTGTGGCCGTGTACACTTTCATGCCGGATA
>Ga0209427_10006920_pt1 | contig 12881 bp, 14 predicted proteins | sample DeeMarSWOR136_30_FD_187465 | JGI IMG/M metagenome (GOLD analysis project Ga0209427, IMG submission 187465) | Marine sediment microbial communities from White Oak River estuary, North Carolina - WOR-1-36_30 (SPAdes) (version 2) | ecosystem: Environmental > Aquatic > Marine > Intertidal zone >... | reverse complement strand
CTCTCGCTCATTGGTTTCTGGTCTATTCTATTAATGTACTCTCATATCGGGACGCATCACCTTCTCCAGGCTCCAGTACCCACCTGGCTGAAGGTGATTGCCATCACCGGGAGCGTGGGAATGGTCATCCCAGTGATGACAGTCTTGGTGAACCTATGGCTCACGATGAGGGGTCGATTAGGGATCATCCATTCGGATGTGGGTGGAAAGTTTGTCTTTGCCGGAACCGTCTGGTACCTCCTCACCTGCCTTCAGGGTCCTCTGCAGTCCCTTCCCTATATCCAACGTTTGACCCATTTCACCAACTGGGTTGTTGCCCATGCCCACATGGGAGTCTTCGGGTTCGCCGGCATGATTGCCTTCGGAGCCATCTATTTCATCCTTCCGAGGGTGACAGGTAGGCCAATCCACAGCAACCGATTGGCGGATATTCAGTATTGGCTATTCCTGATCGGAATGATCGGTTTCTTCACCGTGTTGACCACAGCAGGTCTCATTCAAGGAAATGGGTGGCTCAATGGAGAGGCCCTCTATCGTATCTTGCCGCAGATTCATCTCTATATGGTCCTGCGCGCCTCTCTGGGAATACTTATCATTGGGGGCTCGATCATCGGTCTGTATAATATCATGATGAGTATTTATGTTACGAAAAAGGTGACACCATGAGAATGACACCCGCCCTTATCATCATTGGATGTCTCATCATCTTCGGGGCTGTGCTATTCATAGCCGTTCTGCTCCCTGGCTATACCCAAAGCGATCTGCCTTCCGATATCTTTCGGATGAGAAATCCTCTCGAGGAGCAGGGACGAAGGATCTTTATACAGAACGGATGCTCCTATTGTCATTCTCAATATATCCGGTCCCAGGACTGGGACCTTGGAGCGGAGAGGGTTGCTAAGGCTGGAGATTACATCAAAGATCGTCCTCATCAACTGGGCTCGCAAAGGACAGGGCCCGACCTTTCTCAAGAGGGAGGTGAGCACCCTGACGATTGGCACCTCGCCCATTTTCTAAATCCCCGTTATGTCCGCTCGGAGTCCCTGATGCCTCCTTTCGCATATCTTGGAAAAGAAAAAATCAATGCCCTCATTGCTTATAAGCAGAGTTTAGGATTCAAGGATGCGGACTTTCGGGTTCAGCGACAACGTTACTGGAAAGCGAAGTCTATTGAGGCCTATGAAGAAGGCCCCGACGCCAACGTGGCATGGTTACATGACATGGTCCCGAAGCCATGGAAAGATCTGCCCAACCCCTACCCCACCACTGAACCCGGACTTGAACGGGGTCATCGGATCTATCAGAGCTTTTGCATTGGCTGCCATGGATCCATCGGTGATGGGATGGGCCCAGCTTACCCTTATCTCTACCCTCCTCCTCTCAACTTCACCATCCTTAAGGGAAGAGGAATCTCAGGAGGAATTCTCTATTATCAAATCATGAACGGCATCACAGGAACGGCTATGCCCTATTTCAAACGGGAGCTAGAGTCCGAGAAGATTTGGGACGTCGGGAACTATGTCGCTATCTACTTTATTGGTGAGAGTGATGCCGATCAGGAACCCAGGGGCATTGATGCCTCTTATGAGGGGCCGAGAAAGGAGAAGTAATCGATGTTCTATATCGGCTGGATCATACTGACAGCTACCGGAATATTGGTAAGCATTGTTGTCTTCATCTGGGCGATCCGGACAGGCCAGTTCGCCGACCAAGGAAGAGCCCGATATCTTCCTCTAAATGACGAGACCCCCTCGCCGCCCGTGGTCAATCCGTCAAGACTTTCATTAGAGGTTTACGTTCTGATCTTCGTTCTCGGGCTTGGTCTCCTTGCCTTTGCCTGCCCGATTGCTTTAATCCTATTTCGATTAAAAGGGTAGTCTATGAGGTATTTCTCTCTCCTCGATTTTCAGACGGTGGTCCTCTTAACCTTTTTTGGTCTGGCGGTATTCGTTCTCCTTTATATCGCCTTTGGAGGTTCTGTTTATCTGACCGGACGGAAGGAGAAGGAAGGGGAAAAGGAGGAGTATCCCGGAGGAATCGAGGTAGGAAACAGGCCCATACCCCCTTTGCTCGTCTTCCTCTACGTCGCCTTCGTTATTTGGGCCCTGGCTTATGTGATTGTGATCGGCTTGCGAGGAGGACCTTTCTGAACTATAAGGTTGCATAAATCTATCAGAGAGGTATGGTTTTAAAGCTTTACAATCCAGTTCAGGTTGAGGTTGAGGGTGTAAAATAAGTTTTTGCTTCCCTAAACCTTAAATCTCAGCCTCAAACTTCGACTTGGTCGTAGGGAAGAAAAAATGGAAAGGCTGACCACTGATAAAGATAATAAAGCTGGTGTCAGAAGTTGGATCTTTGTACTGGCTATAGCTTTCTTATTTATACTATGGGGACTTTTTATCTTCTTTACGGTAGGAGACAAAGGTCCACCCTCTTGGGATTTTAGCGTCATAAAGGATATTCCCGGAGAATCGCCCTACTCCACAGAGCGGCATTAAGAAAGGATAAACGCAGAAAATGGGGGAAAGCCAGAGAAAAGGAAGAGGCGTGGTCATTCGTGAGAGACGGGCTCTCCTGACAACCATTCTCTCCTTTCTGTTCATAATTTTTACTGGTTGTGATTATGCCCGCATGAAGGAACAGGAAGCCCTTCAAACTTACAGGACCCAAATACCAGAGATGCCTGAAAGAACCATCCCCATCACGGGAGGTCTCCAATCCTTAAGGGGAGTAGATCCGGAAAAACTTCGCAACCCATTGTCTCTCTCTCAGGACTCAATTCATCTCGGAAGACTGACCTACAGTTACTTCTGTATCGTGTGCCATGGGCCTAAAGGGGATGGGAATGGGACGGTTGGACAGAGTTTCGCTCCCCTACCGACCGATCTGAGGAGCTCTTACGTGCAGACCCAGAGCGACGGGAAACTCTTCTACACGATTACCTTTGGTTTAAAGAGGCATCCCCCTTTAGGGTTCATGATCGCTGAAACGAAGCGTTGGGCAATTGTCCACTACGTCCGTTCTCTTTCGAAGAGGAATGAATCCTTAAGACCGAAATCCGAGAGTCTTAGTCCGGGATCCTAATGATCTACGATCTCATCGCTCCCTTGATCATTGGATTTATTGGAAGCCTCCATTGCCTGGGAATGTGTGGTCCTTTAGTATTAGCTTACTCCCTGCACCTCAAGGCACCCGCGGACCGAGCACTGCCTGGCAGCTCCACTTCGCTAAAAATGGGCTTGGGGCATCACCTCTTCTTTCATTCAGGGCGGCTCTTCACTTATGGATTTCTTGGTGCATTAGGAGCAGGCCTTTTCTATGTTGCGGACTTGAAACTAATATTTCTGAATCTTCGCGGAGGAATGACCCTTCTGGCTGGGGCCTTCATGGTCTTTTTCGGGCTAGCCCTTTTGAGAGTCATACCTCTGCCGAATTTTCTCACGATTCCATCCATGGCGCATGGCTCTTTTTGGGGGCGTCTCTTCCCTCCTCTCTTTAGGTCGCAACGGCTGGGATCAAAAATGATTTTGGGTCTCGCCACTGGATTCTTACCCTGTGGCCTCTCTTGGGCCATGATCGCAAAAGCTGCAGCTACCCAGCATATCCCGGAAGGTTTTCTAACCATGATCTCCTTCGGTTTGGGCACGGTACCAGCCCTTCTCCTCATTGGCCTTTCTGCTTCTTTCTTCTCTTTAAAAATGAGATTTCTGGGCGAGCGAGTAGCTGCACTCTCGATTATTGCCATGGGGCTCATTGTACTTTTCAAAGGAGTGAAAGTCTTTGGCTGAATCTCTTGTCGAATCAGGCTTGGCACCTCAAAAAGGAAGATGTGCCCTGTGTTCTCTACCGGTTGGGCGCTCCAGAGCCATGCAGACCATCAACGGAGAGAGCCTCCATTTCTGCTGCCAGGGGTGTCTCAATGTATTTCTGATGCTCTTTAACAGTCCAGAGGGGGTGCCTGCCAATTTTCGGGAAACCAATCTCTATCGCTCTTGCATCGAATGCGGCATCATCCCTCGAGACGAAGGAGATCTGATTTTCCGAGAAGCGCAAGGAGATGCAGGCATCCAGAATCCTTCGTATAACCAAATTCAGGGAGACGGCGCTTCTGCTCAGGAATTGACCTTAAAGGTTGAAGGCATGTGGTGTCCCAGCTGTGCCTGGCTCATTGAGGAAGTCCTGAGAAAAACGAGAGGTGTCCTGGAAACCAAGGTATTCTTTCTATCGGATACAGCACAGATCAAATATCTTCCCCAATACTTGAATCCCAGCGACATTCTGACGAAAATAATTCGCTTAGGATATCATCCATCCTCTTTCGAGGATGAGTCGGAATCTTCCGAAGAGCGGAGAAATCTTCTTTTTCGCCTGGGCATCTCCTCTTTCCTGACAGCAAACATTATGATGATCTCCTTTGCGCTCTATATGGGCTTCTTCCAGGACCTCGGCCAGCAAGCCGTAAGATACCTTTCCTATCCTCTCGTTGTCCTTGCAACCCCTGTCATCTTTTACGGTGGCCTTCCCATTCTTAAAAGAGCTTACGTCGGGCTCCGTTACGGGAGTGCGTCTATGGATACTCTGATCTCCGTGGGAGCTCTCGCTGCTTATTTCTATAGCATCTTCCAGATGGCAAAAGGAACCCTCCATGTCTACTTCGATACCGCTTCCATGCTGATCACCCTGGTCCTTGTGGGAAGATATATCGAAGCCCAAGTAAAAGGGAGAATCTCCAAAAGCATCACGGAACTCTATCGTTTAGCGAACCAAAAAGTTAGGCTTCTGACCATGGGCAGGGAAAGATGGGTGTCCCCGGAAGCGGTGGAGCCAGGCGATGAATTTCTCGTCATTGCCGGAGAGAGAGTGCCCCTCGATGGTCTTGTCACTTTGGAAAGGGCGATAGTCGATGAGTCCATCTTAACCGGGGAATCCAGACCTGTGAAGAAAGGTATGGGTGACGAGATCATGGGAGGAACCTTACTTCTCGACGGTCAGTTGAAACTTAAGGCGACTCGGACAGGGCCGGAGAGTTCCCTGAAGCAGATGATCAAATTGATGCAAGAGGCTCTCACAAAAAAGAATCCATTCGAACTCCTCGCTGACAAAATCATGAAATGGTTTGTACCTGTCATCTTCACTCTCACTGGAGGCACAACGGCTTTCCTCTTGTGGCAAGGAGTGTCCATCGATGTTGCATTGCTTCGGGCCGTCACCATCCTGGTGATCACGTGCCCTTGTGCTTTAGGCATTGCATCCCCTTTGGCCAAGGTCATCGCCATTGGAGCAGGCCGAAGGAGAGGGATACTTGTACGAGATCCTGGAGCTCTTGAAATAGCAAAGGATCTCGATGCCTTCGTTCTGGACAAAACCGGAACGATGACGGAAGGAAATTTCCACTTGCGAGAGGTCACAGCACAAGGCGTAACCAAGCAGGAGGCTTTCCGCCGGCTGGCATCTGTGGAGCTACATTCCAGCCACTTCCTGGCAAAAGAGGTAGTTCGAACTGCCAGAGAGAGCGCGTTGCGAGTAGAACCTGCTGGAGATTTTGAATTTTTTGAGGGAAATGGGGTGAAAGGGAATGTCGGTGGAAGTGAGGTTTATGTTGGAAATCGTCAGCTCATGAGGAGTCAGGAGATAGATCTTCCTGATGGACTTGAACAAGATGGAAAGTCATTGGAGTCAGAAGGAATGACTGTCATCTTTTTTGCCTGGGATGGCAAGGTTCAGGGCCTCCTAGCCTTTGGAGATACCTTAAAAGAAAGGGCGCGATACACCGTACAGGTGCTTAGGGAGAAAGCGATTCGAACTTGCCTCGTTTCTGGAGATGCAAAAGAGACCACTCGGGCCATCGCCCAGAAATTAGGTGTTGATCAGTATTTTGCGCAGGCTCTACCAAAGGACAAGGTCGAGTTCATCAGAACCCTCCAGAGGGAGGGTTTCCGAGTTGGAATGGTGGGAGATGGGATAAACGATGCTGCTGCACTTGCCCAGGCAGACGTTGGATTTGCCTTGGGAAGGAATGGGGGTATTCCCCAAGAGGCCTCGGACATCGCCCTCTTGACGGATGACTCCACCAGGGTCCTTGAAGTTCTTGACTTATCAGCCCTCACAATGAAGACGATCCGGCAGAATCTCCTCTTCGCTTTTCTTTATAATGGAATTGGAATTCCCTTAGCAGTGGCAGGGCTATTAAATCCCTTAATAGCCGTTTTCGCGATGTTCGCTAGCAGTCTTTCTGTCATTGGGAATAGCCTGAGAATTAATCGCCATCCTTCTTCCCATCTCAAGCGGAACCGCCAACTCAGCCCTAAAATACAATATCAATACCAAGAAAATACATAATTCCCCTTATTTACTCCCTGTAACCCATGGTTTAGAATTTAATAAACAAATTACTAATCACTGTCTCTGGCCATCGCGAACGCACGAAATTCGATGTGCAGATAAATCCTATCGAAAACCAGACAATGAAGAAGGGAGATTGCATTGCATTTTAGGACATTACGGATAAGACCCTGGTTTTTAATCCTGCTACTTTCCTTTCTTCTCCTCCCGTCCTTCTCGGGGGCGGGACTCAGAGAAGAAGTGTTTGAAACGGTCTTGCCGAATGGTCTGAAAGTCCTGCTTCTTGAAAACCACAAAGCTCCTTTGGTCACCTTCCAGGTCTGGTATCGTGTGGGATCACGAAATGAGGAATGGGGGAAAACAGGCCTCTCCCATGTTTTGGAACATATGATGTTCAAAGGAACAGAAAAAGTCGGTCCCGAGAAGTTCACCAGAATGATTCAGGAGAATGGAGGGAATTTTAACGCCTTCACCTCTTATGACTATACAGCTTACTATGAAAATCTCAGTTCGGACCGTATCCAGGTGGCCATCGATCTGGAATCAGACCGGATGCAGAATCTGGTCCTTCGAGGAGAGGATTTTCGCACGGAGCGAATGGTGGTTGTGGAAGAAAGGAGACTCCGTACCGAAGATAACCCGCAGGCCCTTCTTATAGAACAAATCATGGCGACAGCATTTCAAATCCACCCCTATCGCTGGCCCATCATTGGCTGGATGGAGGATCTCTCCCGGTTGACCCTCGAAGATTTGAAGGACTATTACCGAATTTACTACAGCCCGGTCAATGCTTTTCTCGTTGTTGCAGGGGACTTTAAGAAAGAGGATCTCCTTCCCCGCATTGAGAGGGCGTTTGGTTCGATCCCACGGGGTGTGGCGCCCGACCAAGAAAAGAGAAAGGAACCCGCACAGATCGGGGAACGGAGAGTCTTGGTGAAGAAAGAAGCCCAACTTCCATATCTCGTGATGGGATATCATGTCCCCAATATCCCCACATCTGATAGTTATGCGCTGGAAGTGATCGCTGCCATTCTTTCTCGTGGAAGAAGTTCCAGACTTTATCGAAACCTTATTCAGGAGAAAAGACTGGCACTCGGTGCCGATGCCGATCACTCTCTCCTTTCTCACGACCCGGGACTCTTTTATATTGCTGCAGAACCTCTTCCAGGCAAGGAGGTCGCTCAAGTAGAAAAGGCTCTCGATCAGGAGATCGAACGTCTACAGAATGAACTGGTGAAAGAGGAGGAATTAGAAAAGGCAAAGAATCAACTGGAAGCCGCCTTCATCTATAGCCAAGATTCTCTCTTCGTCCAAGCTATCTTATTGGCCCGGTATGAGATCACCGCCGGTTGGAAAGCCATTGATGATTATATCCCCTCTGTCCGAAAAGTGACTTCCGAAGACGTCAAGCGGGTCGCGAATCAATATCTCATCCAGGATAATCGGACGACGGGAATCCTCGTCCCTTTGGCTCTTCAAAAAAGGAGACCTCTGCCTGAGGGATCGCCTATCAGAGAGAGGACGATTCAATAAGGGAACACACCTATGAGAAAAGCTCTGAAGATTCTGATCCTTTTCATCTCTGTCTTCCTGTTGCTATGGCTGGGGCTGCCCAGCAGACCGCTCCATGCCCTACCACCGATTCGAAAGATGGTTCTTCCCAATGGTCTGGTCATCCTTCATTGCGTGGAGCGCTCCCTTCCCTTCGCCACATTTCAATTGCTCATCGATGCTGGTTCTAGGTTGGATCCTACTGGAAAAGAGGGCTTGGCCTATCTGACAGCCAGAGGACTTCTTCTCGGAACCTCAACGCAGACCGCCGCAGCAATCAATGAGAAGTTGGACTTTATGGGTGCCTCTCTCAGTGCTTCATCCGGCAGAGACAATGCTATTTTGAGCCTGCGAGTTCTGAAGAAGGAAATCGACAAGGGCACCGATCTTTTCATGGAGACTCTCACACGACCTGCTTATCCGGATGGAGAGATCCAGAAGGAGATCGACAAGATGCTTGCGGCCATACAGTCGGCTGAAGATGATCCCGGTACTGTCGCTCAGAAAGCGTTCCAAAATGCTCTCTTCCTCCAAGGCCCCTACCGTCATCCCGTGGAAGGGACAAAAGAGTCCGTCAAACAACTCACTCGGGAGGGCGTCCTTCAGTTTTATCGGACTTATTATCATCCTAGCCATTCCATTCTTACCGTGGTCGGGGACTTGACGGCCGAGGAGTTGAAATCAAAAGTCCTTCCTATCTTCGAAAGATGGCCAAGAAAGGCAATTCCTAAGAAACCCTTCCCTATTGAATTCGCAAAAGGACCGATTATAAGAAAGATCGACAAACCTATCACCCAAGCCAACATCGTCATCGGCCACAAAGGAATAAGCCGAGACAACCCTGATTTCTATGCCCTCACCGTTATGAACTATATGCTGGGAGCGGGAGGTTTTGTCTCTCGTTTGACGGAGGAGATCCGAATCAAGAGGGGCCTTGCCTATTCGGTAGCAAGTTTTTTCAATCCAGGGAAGTACCCCGGGGCTTTTCAGATCGTTCTTCAGACGAAAAATTCTTCTGCCCGGGAGGCGATTGCCATTGCCCTTCAAGAGATGCAACGGATTCGGAATGAACCGGTTTCAGAGAAGGAGTTGGAAGGAGCGAAGAAATATCTCATTGGAAGTTTTCCGATGCGCCTGGATACCCAGGATAAACTTGTGAATTTTTTGACGCAACTGGAGTATTATCAGTTAGGTTTAGACTACCCGAAAAAATACCCTTCCCTCATTCAATCCGTGACGAGAGAGGAGGTACTCCGGGTCGCCAACCGCTATCTTCATCCCGAAAATTATATCCTAGTTGTCGTTGCCAATCTGAAAGAAGCAGGGATGGAATAGATTTCCAGTAGCCTTTTCTGACATGAATCAAATCATTTCAACACATTTATCGTAAGGGGCTTCTACGGGACGAAAAAGATGTTTATGGAATGCTTGATTGGTGTAAAGAACTGGGATAGTATGAATTGAAGAGCATAGTCAAAATGATCAATCTAGAACTGCTAACGAAGCGGGGGCAAATGGAAGCCATGGATCGGATGAAGAGATTTTTTGGAAAGGGGGGTCTAAGCTTAGATATATCCTAAGAGGCGCCCCAATGCTTCTCCTTTGGAGGTGGTGGCGGTTATGTCGCCGCAACCATCCGCCCGGAGGTCGGTAGGGAATGTACGAGTATGGATAAGGAGTCCAGAAGGGAGGAATCCTGATGAATCAGAAGGATCGATTAAATGCGTTGGAGGTAGCTCTTAACAATGAGATGAGAGAGCGAGAATTCTACCTCCAAAATGCCAGTCGAACTAAAAACTCCTTAGGCAAAGCCATGTTCAGGCAGATCGCGGATGATGAGCTGGAACACTACGAACGCCTGAAGCAACTCCATCAAAAATGGCAGAAACAGGAAAAATGGGCTGAGACCGTCCCTCTCAAAGTGAAGGATACCGTTGTGAAGGACGTCCTTGTTGAATTTCTGAAGAAAGTAGACAAACCATCCAAAGGGGATGCCGATGACCTAGAGGCTGTTCGTATCGCTATCGATTTTGAAGCCAAGGGAGCAAAGTACTACGGTGACCTAAGAGATAAGGTTTCCGACCCCAAGGAGAAGCAGTTTTTTGACCTCCTTTCAAGAATTGAGAATGAACATTATCTCTCTCTAAGGGATACAGAAGAGTACTTGACGGACCCTGTCTCTTGGTATAGAAAGATGGAACACCATACTTTGGATGGAGAGTAGTCTTACTTTCTAAGAACAACTTCCAGAATCTCTGCCAATGGGTGAGTGGCCTTCCAGCCATGAAGGATTCCAGGGGGCACGAAAAGATTTGAACACTGTTCCACTTTACTAAAGACCGCTGGGCGAAATTCATCCAATCTCAGCGTCTTTAGATTCCAAAAATCCATCCCTCACTTCCTTTCTATCTGGGTAAAAACCAAGACAATATCCAGCTCACAATGCTAATCAAAATGGCGCCCAGCACCGCTCCCCAAAAGCCATTGACATGGAAACCCGTGACCAATGCCGAAACCAGCCAGAGCATCAAACCATTGACGACGAGAAGAAAAAGCCCAAGGGTTAACACCGTGAGCGGCAGAGTGAGAAAGATGAGGATAGGACGGATGAAAGCGTTGACGATACCCAAGAGAAAGGCAGCCACCAAGGCAGTCCAAAATCCATCCACCCAAACCACCTTCGGAAAAAGGTAAGAGATGATCAGGATAGCAACCATATTGATCACCAAACGGAATATAAAGACCATAGCTCCTCCCTTAAGAATGTGATCCCTTCACTCTATCCTATAGGGGCAACTTTATTAAGGTCAAGGATTTTCTTATGAACCGCCACGTTTCTCGTGTAAGATTCTTTCAAGACAAAGTCTCTTACACCCGATCAACTTTCCATATTTTGGGGTCGAGTCAACATACACCAAGGAGAGAACCAGCTTCCTTTCATTTTTTGATTGACACAGGGAAGAACAATTTGTTAACCTTTATTTTCGCTTTGGTTGACAATCAACTCGGGCCCAACAAAGCTTCAAGGAGGATCCGATGCCTGTTGAAAAGCTCCGTTGGATGGTCCTCATCTCACTGATGGCAGCCCTCGCAGCAGTTGGGGCTTACATCCACATTCCCATAGGGCCCGTCCCCATCGTCCTCACCACCCTCTTCGTCCTTCTATCTGGGCTTCTCCTGGGAAGTCGCTGGGGATTAGCCAGCATGGGCCTTTACCTCCTGGTGGGGGCCATCGGCATGCCCGTCTTTGCCGGAGGGAAAGGGGGATTTGCTCATTTCTTTGGCCCCACAGGAGGCTACCTCCTCGGTTTCCCTCTGGCTGCGTGGCTAACAGGTCTCGTTTCGGAACGCTCCCGCGGATTTCTAATGTGGGAAATCATATCCGTTATCATTGGGTCGCTTACGATCTATGGTCTTGGTGTACCCTGGCTCAAAATGGTCACCCAAATGCCATGGCTTAAGTCATTTTGGGTTGGCATGGCTCCTTTTCTAATCGGAGATATAGTCAAGGCCTCGGTGGCCATCATTTTAGCCCGTGCAGTCCGACCCATCTTAATACGGCAACAGCAGTCACTCTCTCTATGATCGAAATTCGAAACCTCTGTCACCAATATTCTGACGGAACTCATGCCTTAAAAGGCATTAACCTCACCATCTCCGATGGCGAGTTTCTACTCATCTGCGGTCCCAACGGGAGTGGCAAAACTACTCTTATCCGATTGATCTGCGGTTTGTTCAAGCCAACGGCTGGATCGATTCGCCTAGATGGTCTTGAGAATCCTCATGCCTCCAAGGAAGTCCGACGCTTAATAGGCATGGTTTTTCAAGATGCTGATAGCCAGATTGTTGGAGAAACGACAAGAGAAGACATAGCCTTTGGTCCTGAAAATCTGGGACTTTCTCGTGAGGAAATTAGTGAACGAGTGGATTGGGCGCTCCGGGTGATGGGGCTTGAGGCCATTTCAGAAAAACCTTGCTACCTGCTTTCTGGAGGCGAGAAACGGCGTCTCTCCATTGCTGGGGTGCTTGCCATGAAACCCAAGACGATTCTCTTCGATGAGCCTTTCTCTCATCTTGATTATCCTGGCATCCGTGATGTCTTAAAGCATATGGTCGACTTGCATGGCAAAGGACATACTCTCGTGGTGACCACCCATGATGTGGAAAAGGTGATTGCCCATGTGGATCGCATCGCTATCCTTCACGGTGGAGAAATCAAGGCCGCTGGTCCACCCGATGACTTCATCTCAGAACTCCCCCGCTTCGGGGTCCGGCCTCCCTGCTACGCTCTTCTAGGAAAGGAGAAGGCCTCTTGGCTCAACGAATAATCCTTCATTACTTCCCTGGGAACTCCCCTCTCCATCGATGGGATGGCCGATGTAAGTTATTAGGACTTCTGATGGTGACAACGACTTTTCTTGAGACGAAAACTTCGTGGTTCATTCTCAACTCAGCTATTCTCTTAGGCCTTCTCATCCTTTCCCGATTGCCAATGAGGCGGTTCCTTCGAGATTTCTGGACTTGGGCCATTTTACTCTTTATCCTCTTTCTTTTTCAGGCCTTTTTCACCCCGGGTCACCGCCTCTCCGCACTCCCGTGGCTTCCTATAAGTGATCACGGTCTTCTTATGGGAAGTCTAACCATTTGGCGACTCGCGCTCATTGTCAGTTATGCAGTCCTCTTCACGGCCGTCACTCGCCCTCGGGAATTGCGTGACTCCCTCATCTGGTTTCTCAAACCTTTCCCATTTCTTCCTCAACGCCGGATCGGACTCATGGTCTCCCTCACCCTTCGCTTTTTCTCACTCATCCTAGATCAGGCTGAAGAGGTTCGCCTCGCCCACAAAGCACGGCTGGGCGATCAAAACAAGAATCCCTTTCGCAAGGCAAAACTCATGACCCTCCCTATTCTGCGCCGTTCTTTTTCACAAGTTGAAGAGGTTACCTTTGCCCTCGCTGCAAGAGGATATCGAGATGACATCTTCCCGC
>Ga0209427_10006919_pt1 | contig 12881 bp, 10 predicted proteins | sample DeeMarSWOR136_30_FD_187465 | JGI IMG/M metagenome (GOLD analysis project Ga0209427, IMG submission 187465) | Marine sediment microbial communities from White Oak River estuary, North Carolina - WOR-1-36_30 (SPAdes) (version 2) | ecosystem: Environmental > Aquatic > Marine > Intertidal zone >... | reverse complement strand
AGAGACCTAAGGGCCTGCGGGTAAATAAACGCTTCATTGATCGCTCAGATGTGAATTTGAGATGGTAAATGGAATAGCGCTTTATTCGCAGGCCCTTAGCGGCGACCAAGCCGCTGCCAAGTCCACTGACGCGACTATCCTACTGTATGCTTGCAATTGCCAGCGCGACCATTCATTATAATGCATCGCGAAGTCGAAAGGCTGTTCAGATAAGCTGCGAAGCACAACTGATAAGTCGTAACGTGGATGCCTCAAAGAAAATTTTCTGTGGCAACAGGGATTCTAGTATTTGAGTTGGAGCTGTTCATAGGTGTCCGTTTGACGCTAAAGCGCATGAAACAACATCACAACTCAGAGAATGTACTCACAAGAAGGCAACAGCGTTATATATCCTCTTTCTTTGCCTTCTGGTGTCTGCTCCCTGTCCGACGGCGTTTTCGCGGTTCCTGCCCGCTCCGATTATTGCTTATCGATCACCGCGCTCTTCCCTGTTCCTACTTTGTCTGTTTTCGCCACCCCGTCTGCCACCTCGTCGTTCACTACCCTTAAGAATTCCGCCAGCGCCTCGTCGGCTTCGCTGTCTTTCGTAAGGTGTCAGCGTTCTATCGGGGGCGTAGTTTGGATTTATACGCGGCATCTGTGCGTCAACTTCCTTTAGATATTCAGCCATACGTTGGTCGAGTTCTTCCACCTTTTCAGGCATAATGTCAGCCAGGTCGTTGCGTTCGCAGATATCCTTTGACAGATCGAAGAGCAGGCGTTTGTCGGTTTCATATACCCTTATCAGTTTGTACTTGCCCAGTATGATCACTGAGACAGGTCCCCTGGAGTCTTTGTCATAATGGGGGACATGGAAGACGAGTTCTTCGCGGTCGCGTTTTACTTTACCTCTCCGGGTGTTGGCCAACAGTGGTACGAGGCTTCCTCCTTCCAGTCCTTTCGGGAGGTTTTGTCTTATTCCTGCCAACTGTGCAATTGTGGGAAAGAGATCGACGCCACTTGTCCGTACGTTAGAAAAGGAGTTTTTGTCGATGCCCGGCCCGTTAATTATCAATGGGACGCGCAACCCACCTTCGGAGACAGTTCCTTTGCCGTTTGTTAACGGTCTGTTCTGGCCCGGCGTGCCATGGTCACTTGAGTAGATGACAAACGTGTTATCCGCTATGCCCAAATCTCTTAGTTTGTCGAGTATCATGCCGACGGTGATGTCCAGATCGAGAAGACATGCCGCCTGACCCGCTCGATCACCTTTGGCGACACCTGGCCAACTAAGCAAGGTCCGGTAGGAGCCTTCTGTGGCATCGTCAGCTCTTCTTGCAGCGTAATGAGAGACCTGGAGATAGAAAGGCTTCTTTGCTTTGACCTGTCTCGTCATAAAGTCTATGGCTGATACTGTTATGGCGTAGGCCTGTTTCGGATTTGGGCGTTGGACGTTCTCCGGTCCTCTGTTAGATGTCGCACCGTCGCTTTCGTCGAAGCCGTGTCTTGAGGGATGGATTCTTCCGACGTGCCACTTACCAAAGTGGGCCGTTGCGTAGCCCACATTTTTGAGAAGTTCTGCGATAGTTGCCTCTTCGAGGGGCATTTCGAGCCGCACATTTGGTTCGAGAAGTCTTGTATTTGTCGGGCCACGTTCTGAAACAAATGTCATATGAAGTTTAGCAGGGCTTTTTCCAGTGAAGAAACTTGCTCGCGAGGGCGTACATCTCGGCGAAGGCGCATAGAAGTCCGAGAAGCGGGTGCCACTTTCGGCGAGTCTTTCAAGGTTTGGGGTCTGATAGAAATCGCTTCTCGAATTGGGGATATTGGGGTCCATCTGGACAGAGGAGTTTGTCCAGCCTTGCGCTTCTGAGAGAACAAAGACAAAACTTGGTCGACCGGCCTTTGTGGCATTGTTGCTTTGTCGCCCGCCCACATTGCCACCACTCTCGCTCTGAGCAGATCCATCCAAGCTCAGAGCTACCCCTCCGATTGCGGCAATCGTATTCTTGAGAAAACCTCTTCTGTGCATTATGGAATCCTACCACACATCCTCGGGGCAGTCGAGCAGAATAGAGAGCCTTGGCACGACCTCACGTGCAAAGTCTCCCCCTTGCCCAAACACGTTCATGACATAGGTAAATTCACGATTCTCATAATAATGCATCGTGAAGTCGAAAGGCTACTTAGGTAAGCTACGAACATTGGCGGTCTCCATACGTTAAGGCCGGCTTGGGTGCCTCGGTTACTCTGCTTGGATTGACAATATTGCTCGTCCCGGTCTCATCGGCACGGGCTGTGAATCAAGGTAATAGGATTGAATCAGTTCAGGTCCTTACGCGGACACACATGACAGCAATGGTTACAAGACCCGGCCTCAACCTCCTGCTGAACCTTAATAACGTCCTACTCGCTGAGGGCCCGTGTCGATCGCAAGGACAGCAGCGTCAAAACATTTTTTTAGCAGATCAAAACGCACCTTATGGTACCTGGCGTCACTCCACACATTCGATCCCTCGCCGGTATCCGTGCTCAGGTCGAACAACGCAGAACTTCCTCCCACATGGTCAACCACCATTTTGCAGGAATCGCTCTCAAACAACGTTTCCCATCGCGTCCCTTCTGTGGATATGCGGCCAACACTCCGAACACGTTCTCCTTGCTGCAATCCTGCAATAGCGGAAACGTCAGATTGGGATTCGAGGAGAGGCATTTGTGGGCTACATGCATGGATTGTAGCATCAAAACAGCGTTTAAGAAGGACGAGACGCTTTTCTTCGTAGTCCGGCTGATCCCACAAGTTGTCAAACTCTTTTGGATCCTTCGATAGATCGTACAGCTCGCCGAGCGGGTGTCCGTGATACACGACAAGCTTTAAATCCCTCGTTCGGATCATTGTTGCAAAAGCAGGGGGCAGTTCCCGCGCATCGAGCGCATCGTAGAATTCTGAGCGCACAAACTCGCGATGTGTGTCAGGATTCGCCCGGCCCTCAAGAATCGCCAGAAGACTTCTTCCCTGCATATGACCGGGGATTCGCTGTCCTACAGTATCCAACAGGGTAGGGGCAATATCCGTGAGTTCGACGAGTGCTCTGCTGAGGAGACCTTTTCTGAACCGGCGTGGAAACCAGAATATGAGCGGCACTCTTACCAGGCCTTCATAGAAACGGCATCCCTTGGCGCGCATTCCGTGATCACCACACATATCCCCGTGGTCAGAGGTGAAGATAATCACGGTGCTTTTGTCCTGCCCGGTTTCCTGGAGCGTCGAAAGTAGGCGCCCCACATTCTCATCAATAAGATCGATCTGGGCCCAATATTTCGCCTGGTGCTGTTTGGCATCGGATTCGGAGTAATGCCTGGGCCTCCTCTGGCACATGATCTTGTTGAAGCGACCTTTTTGCTCAATGTCAGACTCTGTAAGTGCGGGGCCCGGCAAAGAAGCAGTGTCGTACCGCGATACATAAGATTGTGGTGCGTTGAAAGGTGGGTGAGGATCGTATATATTGAGACTGAGCAACCATGGCCGTCCTTTATGCGCGCGTATGAAATCTATGGCGCGGTCGGTACACCACGTTGTCTGGTGAAGGCGTGCATGTGCTTGACCATCCAGTTTTTGAAGAGCTTTATATGAATAGCCGTGTTTCTCAAGCCATACTAAGTAATCATTCTTCATGCCACCCTGATGTGGACTATGGCTATAATGAAATACGGAGTATCCATCGTCTCTGGGCCGGGTCTCCCTGTCGTTGTTCATGGCAGACGAGAGATGGAGCTTACCGGAGAGGCCACATACGTAGCCCATGTCTCTGAAGAGCTTTGTGACGAGCGGAGCCTGTTCGGCCCATGATTCGGCACCGTTCTTACATGCTTTGGCCGCACAGGGATACATGCCGGTCAGGAAACCAGCTCGGCTTGGCGTGCAGACCGGCGACGTGCAGAACGCATGATCGAACGCAACACCTTCACTTACAATACGGTCAATATTGGGAGTGTGAACGTAGCTGTTCCCAAGCGCGCCAATCGTGTCCCAACGCTGCTGATCGGTGCATATCCAAAGGATATTCGGCCTTTTGCTCTTAGTGCTTCTCTTGTTGGATTGTTGTGCACCGGATGAATTCTTTGCTAATCCCCAAGCCATGGCTACGCCTGGAGCCATACCAAGATGTAAAAACTGGCGCCTGTTCAATTTACTCATAGTTGTCACCGTCTATCTTCTATTTGGCAGTGCCGCCTTCCAGCCGTTCGTAAGAAGTTGACTAAGCTGTCTGACAGTCGGCTGCTGTTGCTGCTTCCGAGCAAGGTTTGTAAGCTCATAAGGGTCTGAACGATGGTCATAGAGTTCAACCGCTATCGGCTGATTTTGCTTCACATCAAGCCATTCTATATAGTGAAACTGCTCGGTGCGAAGAGAGTAGCCCATAACATCAAAACTTCTTTTGTAGGACGGCGGGCGCGGAAACTGTGTGAACACCGCCTTTTTCCAGCTCCGCTGCGGCTCATCAAGCAATGGAACCATCGAAATCCCTTCTAACCCACTTGGTACAGGCAATCCGGCCAACTCAACCAGAGTGGGATACATGTCAACCAGTTCGACCAACTTTCGACAGACTTGCCCTTTCTCTTTTTGCGGTGAAGATATAATCAGTGGCACCCGTGCATCAAATTCATAGTTGCTGGTCTTACACCAGAGCGTGTGCTCACCGAGATGAAAGCCATGATCGGACCAGAGACAGACAATAGTGTTTTCTTGCAGGCCGAATTTATAAAGCGCATCTACCAGTCTACCAACTTGAGCGTCGGTATAACTTGCAGCCGCATAATAGCCGTGGCGAATTTCGGCTGCTTTTTCCGGAGGAACAGGCCCGATGTTTGGGATGTCGGTATAACCTCGAAGTTCCTTCCAATTGTGCAGGGCAATATCGGGTCCATCTTTTGGCCGATTCAGTGCCGGCCAATCATCGTTCTCAAAAGTCTTTCGCTTGTACATATCCCAGTATTTCTTAGGAGCAGCACAAGGCAAGTGCGGTTTTCGAAAGCCTACTGCCAGGAAGAACGCTTTACCATTTTCTGCGAGTTCTTCAATCTTTTTAACAGCTTCAGCGGCCACCTTACCGTCAATGTATGCTTCATCCGGCACATCAGCACATTCTGCAGCGGCCTGTTTGCCGCTTTTGTCAGCCGGACGGTTTTCAGGCAGGACATACTGTTCACGTTTGGTACAGTGGTCCCAGACGGGCTGCCCCGACCAGCTCGGTGGGTCTGTCGACGGTGGTCCTTGGCCGTGGAGAATCTTGCCGAAACTTTGGGTATAGTAGCCATGCCGTTTGAAATATTGCGGGAGTGTTACAATATCCGCATGGTGCTTGCGAAAATGCGTCTTCAAATCCCACACCTTGAGGGTATCCGGGCGCAGGCCGGTTATCACAGAAGCTCTTGATGGATTACACACTGCCTGCTGACAATAAGCGTTTAGAAAAACCGTTCCCTGACTTGCCAGTTTGTCCATGTTCGGTGTTACTGCAATCGTGTCACCCAGACAACCTAAGGTGCCACGCAGGTCGTCGATGGCAATAAACAGAACGTTGGGCTTTTTCGCCTTCTCCGACCGTAAGACAGCAGGAAACGCCTGTGACAAGGCCCCTATACCCAATATCTTTAGAAAGGTGCGTCTTTTCATTACCGTGACTTCTCCTTCCTGGTCCAAGAGTACGAATCGGGATCAAAATGGTAAGCGCTCTTTGAAAGGGCGGGCGGCGCGTCACGTTTCGGGAGCCATTTGGCCAACTTCTGTTTTGTCAAATCAAATCTTGAATCTCCTGCCAGGTTCGTCCACTCGTGGGGGTCGTTGTCATGGTCATATAGTTCTTCTGTGCCATCCTTGTAGCGGATATACCGCCATCGCTCGGACCTAACGGCATGGTTTCCTCGTTCAAGTGTAATAATCGACGGACGCTCCCAGGCAGCTTCCGGGTTTTCCATAAGCGGAACCAGGCTGATCCCATCAAATTGCGCATTTGCTTTCAAGCCACATAAATCGACAAGTGTTGGGTAGATATCAATCAGGTTTACGGGGCGATTACAGACCGACCCAGGCTGTGTGACACCCGGCGCCAGGAAAAAGAACGGCACGTGCGTTGCTCGTTCCCAGAGTGTCCGCTTGTGCCATGCCCCCTTCTCGCCCAAATGCCAACCATGGTCGGACCAAACCACGACGATTGTGTTGTCTCGGTATGAGCTTTTCTCCAAAGCATCTAATAGAAGCCCAACCAGTGCGTCGGCAAAACTGATTGAGGCCAAATATGCTTGGACAGCTTCCTTATATTTCCCCGCCTTCTTGACGAGTTCGAAATCGGCGAGTCGAGCTTCGGCCATTTTTCTGCCGGCAGCAGGGACATCATCCAGATCGTCCTTCTTAACGTCGGGCAGCTTAATCTGATCCAAGGGATATAAGTCGAAGTACTTTCTTGGGACATACCATGGCAGATGTGGACGGTAGATTCCGGCGGCCAAAAAGAACGGTTTATCATGTGATGCTCTAAGAAAGTCTATGGCCCACTGAACCATCCGACCATCCCCCATCTCAAGATCCGGCTTATCAAAGGGCCCCCAGTCAAATGAACGGTAGTTAGCCGGCGGCTTCCTTCCAAATTTTACATTTTCAATACCATTTAATGGAAACCCTTCGGGCCAACGCGAGTTCTTCTTAGGTACATGTTGCCCTGGCACGGGATAATCATAGTGCCATGGGTTGTCTTGAACCTGGGGATGATAATTGTCCCAGATCGCCGGCGGGTTGTTGCCAAGTGTATGGTGGAATATCTTGCCTCCGCCTTCAACGTGATAGCCGCTTGTTCGAAAGTGCTCAGGCATAGTCACGACATCAGGCAGAGCAGGCCGCCACCATTGTCCGTTGTTGTATATGCCGGTTGTGGATGGCCGCAGCCCAGTCATTATCGCTGTTCGTGATGGATTGCAGACCGTCGATGGACTGTGGGCATTGGTAAATGTGATACCCTTGCGCCCAAGACGATCGAGGTTAGGCGTATGCACTTTCCGCGAATAACCACCTAAAGAACTGATCCAATCGTTCATGTCATCCAGGGCAATGAATAAAACATTAGGCTTCGGCTCAGACGCCATTACCCTTCGCGAAAACATAGATGTCAGGCTGAGCACTGATAATCGGAGAAAATCGCGCCTATTCATAAGGTCTTTTTCTCTTAATGAATTCAGAATCAAGAATACTCACCAACAATCTTTGCCATCGGTCAGCCATTCCAGCGAAAATCGCGCAAAGGCTATCTCTCCATAGCTCGTTTCCTCTGCTTCTCTGCCTTCGCAGAAGACTAATAGCGTTCCTTTGTGAGTCGTAATCGGGGCGGGAATCCGATAGTTGTCGTAGCCGCTGGCCCGTTTTACGAAAAGCGCTTTCTGCACAGGCGGTTCTGCAGTAACGTCAAGACTTAGCAGCGCAAACAGTGTTGCCATTGTACGCCTAAACGTTTGCGCCTCCATCCTCGTGCTGGTCTCCTTTCTGTCCACTTGTCTGTAAAGGACTCCCTACTCTCCGTCATTTCACGCCGTACGCGAACGTGCCACGTGCCCCCAATTGTACCATCAAAGGGATACAAATACTACCAGGGACCTCTGAACGGGCGTTTGTGTCAACACCGGCTCAGATCAGGAGCGGCCTTCACGTTGGCAGGCCAGATTCGGCTCGATAGGAAACTTATTAGGAAGCATGTTGTGACACCGACGGCTCCATACAACAAGCTGTTGAGGTCTGTTGCCAGCTTAACATAAAGCAGTACACTTATGCTTGCTACGGCGCCGAGCCAGGCATGAAACGTATGGACTTTCTTGGTAAAGATCGCCAGCATGAACAAGCCTGCCAGTGTGCCACCGAACAATCCCATTATGCCGAGAAAGAAATCCCAAAGATATTCGACTTCCGCTGCAGCCATCAGCATGGCTGCAGCCGTGCCAATCATCCCGAAAGTCACCGTAAGACCGCGTGCGAGAGCAAGATAGGTCCGTGGCATGAGAGTGGGCTTGAACCGTCGCACAAAATCCGTCGTTACTGCGGTGGAGATCGAGTGTATGCTGCTATCGAGACTCGACATGGCGGCGGCGAATAAAACCATCAACAATATTTTAGAGAGTGGGCCCACTCACTGACGCAAAACTGACGCAAACCAGGGACATCGAGCAACACACAAAGAGGGCTGCCAAACGTAAGTGTTTGACAGTCTGAAACTTATGGAAACGCGCCCGGCAGGACTCGAACCTGCAACCTTCGGATTCGAAGTCCGCGACTCTGTCCAATTGAGCTACGGGCGCCCATTTTCTCAAGTGCTTAGACTATAACAATTTCCTACAAATGTTGTCAAGTCCGTTAGCCACCAGAAAGGCAAAAGGTCGCTAAGAATGCCATTTTGGTGTCAATCATCTTGCTCGGAGTCCGAAATGCTGTTCAACACTACATTCGATGATATGAGATCCTCAGTCGGCACTGATAGATGATACTCTGTCGTTGTCAAGATGTCTGAGTGCCCGGCAAGCTGTTGTACCCCTTGGATCGGCAACCGCTGAGCCCAGTTAGTAATAGCAGAACTACGAAGATCATGGAGCGTGAGCTTAGCTGAACGCACGATACGGCACATGCTCTGAAAATCCTTGCTCATATGTGTGATAGAATTATACCAACCATGAAAACTAATGGCGCCATCGGGCCTACAACGATTATGACCACTTGCGGTCGGCTGCTTGTCAAACATGGCAAGCAGTTTGTCTTGCACCGTCCCTTATCCGCAGCATATGCCACTGCACTTATGTTGAGCGAAAAAACTCATTATGATTGGTATTAGTCGTGACCCACTCCTTGATATTGCATGCGACTCTATTGCCACAAGGTTAATAGTCTGCGATTAACGGTGGCGATACACCACCTTGTCGCATGAGCTTTATCGGCTTGTGACGACGTTTACAATCACGAGGGCCGGTCGTTCCACATTATCTGCTGCAGGTCACCCACCTTTTGTCTTTACGAAGCTCGTTGGCCTGATAGAATGGTCGATTTGGTGAGAGTCATGAAAGATTCGAGAAGACAAATCGTGGCAAAACCGGTCAAAGCAACACCCCCGTTGCTCGTGAGACACCTGATTCTCCTGCTCTTGTTCTTGGCGTGCCCAGTACATGCTGAATCACTTACCTTATCGCCGGGCCGCTGCCCAGAATGGGTGCAGCGCGACGGAATTGTTATGGCAGGGAGCTGGGAACCGTTGCTATTCCGGGTTCGCCGTGATGGTCACGACGGCTATACGCCGACGGCTGAGCAGCGAGTTGCGTACCTGCGAGAGCATAGCCCGGAGATGATTGACCAGCTAAAGGACCTCGGAGTCAATTTTGTCATGATGCACTGCTATAAAGGGGCGGGGCTCGCTGCAGAGCATGAAAGCATGCTTGATGCTGCTAGGTTCTCTAAGCTTTGCCACGAGGCTGGTCTACGTGTGGGCGTCTATAATTACAGCGGGGCTTTCCTTTGGGAGATGCTATTCAAGGAGATGCCCCAAGCCAAGGACTGGGTATTACTTGATGACAGTGGCAGGCCGCGTACTTATGGTAGCGCAACATACCGCTACTACTGGAACCGAAATCACCCAGATGCACAGGCGTTCTACCGCCAAGTTGTCTCTTTTGCTGTCAATGAAATTGGGGCAGACCTTCTTCACTTCGACAACTACATCGCTGGTCCCGGTCGGGACACTAATTCTGTTCAACGGTTTCGTCAGTACTTGCGTGATACGTTCACAACCGCGCAGCTTAAACAGATGGGCATTGCTGACCTTGATAATGTGCAACCACCAATGACAGAGCTGCCAGGTAGTCTGTTAGGGCGGGCTTGGCTTGCCTTCTGTTGCCAGTCTCTTGTGGATTCCTATCATGACATTAGCCGATATGCGAGAATGCTTCGCCATGACGTTCTTGTTGAATGCAACCCTGGTGGGCCAGGTGATAGAATCAGACCGCCTGTCGACCACGGCCGGCTGCTCCAGGGTGGAGAGGCCTTCTGGGACGAGGGTAGACAGCCGGGTTACCATAATGGGCAGCTCTACACGCGCATTCGCACCTATAAAATTGCCCGCCGTATGGACAACATGGCATTCACTTATACCACTACGCCACTTGAGATGGCTGAATCCATGGCGTTCAACCTTGACTGTCTTGGATGCATCTGCTGGTTTGAATACGGTAGTATTGTTGCCAGCCCCGGTTCGAAAGACCCTGTATCCGCCAAACTTGCCCCATTTATTAAATTTTTCCACAGGCGTCGCGACCTGTTGCGAAACGCCAAGGTCGTTGCAGACGTAGCAGTTCTGCGCAGCTTCCCTTCACAGGTACTTGGTGACTTGAAGCATGCTAATCTGACATATCAAGTCGAGCAAGCTCTCATTGATAATCATATTTGCTTCCAAATAGTCTATGACCATCACCTTGATGACCTGCAACGTTACCGCCTCCTTGTTCTTGCCGGTTGTGTGGCCATTTCGAATGAGCAGGTCAAACAGATTGAGCGGTACGTACAGGCCGGAGGCAAAGTATGTGTTGTTGGGCAAACCGGTACTCATAATGAGTGGATGGCTCCGCGCACCAAACCTGTATTTGACAACCTGCCGGAGTCCCAAGTTATCCGCATTGCCAAAGATGACGACATCATAGATGCGGTCCGTCAAGTCTTTGATAATGAGCTTAGCCTGTCTGTCCCTGCGCGTCCCGGCATTTGCTCAGAGCTAACCGAACAAGGCGGCAGATGCTTGTTGCATCTGGTCAACTATCGAGCAAATGATGCTATAGAAGACATCGTGGTTGCCATACGTTTACCCGCCGCATGTCAAGTCAAGAGCGTGATGCTTGTAAGCCCGGAGCGGCAAGATGACATTAATCTGCCCTTTGAAGTCCGAGGTCGTCTCGTCAAATTCACTGTTCCCGAAGTCCAAAGATATGAGATCGCCGTGCTAACAGTGAATTAGCAGAAGGGTCCATTTCTTTTCGGCAGCAGACCATACTGCCGAGCATAGCTGGGTCTTACTTTTTTACAAACTCGATGCAAGAAATGGATCTGCGTGGCAAAGTCACCTTGAGGCTCTTCTCGCTATAGTCAATCTGGCTTTGATGCACTTGGCCGATCTGGCTGGATTCACCAACTCGGGGCACATCGTTGAGGCGTCCTTCAAGCAGGTAGTGTGTGGCCCGGTTTTTGAGCCCATCAAACATCGAAACGTCAATCCTTATGCCTATTGAATCATAAAAATGGCGGTTAATCGCACGAAAATAGACAGCCTTATCATCTTCCGTAGCCAGCGCATCGATGTAAGCAACCTCCTTCGTCGGTGCGATGCCCCCCATCCGGTATGGTTGTTGGTATGTTGGCAGGTTCTTACTAACAGTGGCCAGCAGTCTGTCCCCGTGATGCAATGAATAGAACATCGTGACTTGCCCAGAGGGCATATAGAAAGGAGGAATCCTGCCTTTAGCGTCGGCCCTTATGGCTGCGATACCCCAAGAATTACCTACGAGCATGGACTGACAGCCCATCCGGACTACTTCTCCAGCTCGCATAAAGGCGTGGAGATATCCGGCTGCACCCAGCCCCTTGGCAAAGCTTGAATCCAAGGCCGGCTTGGGCTCACCATGTGCCCACCAACCATTCCAATTCCATTCCGTTACGGCTACCTTATATCCGAGGTTTCTGGCGGCATTGATACCGGGATGACTGAGAATGGATTGCCCATGCTCATCAAACTGCGGCAAGGCAACCCACGCGTACCAGATTTCACTTGCAGAAAGTTCATTGACTGGGATTTCTACACCTTTCTTGGTCACATCTTGGATGCGCCAGGGCGAGTAGAAATGTGTGGCAAAGTATGATATCTCGCTGGCAAGGCGATTATGTACCTTTTTGACGATCCCAGACATATCACCATCATGGCCATCTACGATGATGCTAATAGACGGATCCACCGCCCGCATCGCCTCAATATATGCGGTAAGGCACTTGAGATAAAAGTCGGGCCCGGTCTCGGGTAAGAGCTTCATCAACTCCCCCACAAAGGCCCATGTTTCATTGCCGATTTGAAAGTACTTCACACGGTAGGGTCTAAGTCTCCCATTCTTGGCCCGAACGGAGGGCCAGTCATACATGCCCTCCGGAAGCTTTGCTCCGACTGGGCCGTTGCAGTATGCGACTAAAGACGCCGCATGCATGGCAGCTTCTGTCAGAGGTTTCTTCTTCAGAAGAGCATCACGGAAGTTGACTACTAAGATGACCTCTGCATTGGTATCTTCGCAAAGCCGAAGAAACTCATCGTAGCCAAAGTTGTTACTTACCCTGTGACCACGGTGACCCGTACTGACAGGTCGCTCAGTTGCTCGGCCCGGAACGTTACCGATCATATCACGCCAATCCAAGAAATCCACGTCGGTGCCACCAGGAAATCTGATTATCGGGATTTGCATTTGCCGTATTAGTTTTAAGACGAGTGGCTGGAGCTGGCCGGTGCCCGGAACCACTGCCCCTTCGACCCCGATCTCGCCCCAGCTGGGTCTCTCCATAAACTGGCCAAAGATGCGAGCGTCAATTTTGTTAGGGACCTCGTTTCTTATGCTGAATGAGACTTGTGTGGTGCTTGCGTTGGGATGTACTGATCCAACAGCGGGCGAAGAAAGAAAATGGATAAGGATGTGTGAAATGATAAGATAGCGTGTACGTGATTTGATGGTGTCGGCGAATAACATAGTGTCTCCTATGAATACATAGTGCAAGTTATTTGTCGTGCAATTTTCGACCCACAGGTTCCTTCACAAGAAGCAGAGGGACCGAGGAGTCGAAAATTGCTGAC
>Ga0209427_10006918_pt1 | contig 12882 bp, 11 predicted proteins | sample DeeMarSWOR136_30_FD_187465 | JGI IMG/M metagenome (GOLD analysis project Ga0209427, IMG submission 187465) | Marine sediment microbial communities from White Oak River estuary, North Carolina - WOR-1-36_30 (SPAdes) (version 2) | ecosystem: Environmental > Aquatic > Marine > Intertidal zone >... | reverse complement strand
TTACTACTCCCGGCATGATCAATCTTGATTTTGCCGACGTCAAGGCGGTAATGAAAGACGCCGGCCCGGCCTGGATGTCCATCGGGCGGGGTTCCGGCCAAAACAGGGCTACCGATGCTGCCAAAGAAGCCCTGGCCAGTCCCCTTCTGGATGTTTCCATCGAGGGTTCCAAGGCCGTTCTCTTTAACGTCGTTGGCGGCAGCAGCCTCACTCTATATGAAGTTAACCAGGCCGCTGATGTCATCAAAGCAGCTGTAGACCCTGATGCCAACATTATTTTCGGCGTTGCCAATGACCCGACCATGGATAATGAGGTGAGGATTACCTTAATTACCACTGGATTCACCACCAAGCTGGCTCAGTTCGGAGCGGAAAAAGAGGACGAACTCACGGCACTTCTCAAAGGTCTGAAGACTGAAGAGGAGCTGGATGTCCCCTCTTTCCTGCGCCGTCCACTATACAGTCATCGACGCCAGACGAAGACTCCCGAGGAAGTAGCTGCCGAAACTCACAAACAACATCAGTTTTAGTTGAGTCCTTCCTCGGTTAGCAGTCAGGACAGGTCAGGAGCAACTAATGCTTGGTAAGGATAAGTGGTATGAATATACAGCAAGACGAAAGCTGTCGATGCTGCGGATTATGCCATATACTTTTATCGGTACAGGCCTTATAACATGTTATTTTAATCAACAATAAGTGCGATAAATAGTAAATAACTGATTTAACAACATAATTATAAAGAATGAAACAAAGGCTGTGGACAATACGCACCCGCAGCCTTGTTCATTTCTCATAGAAAGGGGATATTACCGCCCCTCCCCGCCCCTTTTAGATATCTTTTCCCACCCAGCCGCCCCGTGTCATCGGCTGCTTAGCCCGCTTGTTTTTCCCACCACCCCTCTTTGGTTATCTATTCCCACCCTGCCACCCAGTATCATCCACGGCTTATCCCGTTAATGATCCCCCCCTTTACGATTGAGATCCACTTTTCTCAAAGGGAGGTAATACTTCTTGAACAATAGGTCGTCTCCCCTTCGTAAAGGGAGAGTGAGAGCGATTTCTCTTCGGCCTAAGCCGCAGATGAACCGAGGGCGGGTTCGGGTGGGAATGAAAAATCTGCGGTCGGGGGTCTTGGGGTAGGAAAAAGAAAAATAAGGGCAGTAGCCTGCGGAGAGGGGGATAAAGGGGGTGAGGTAAAGCTGATGAAACAAAACCGAGTAGAAATAATTTAACGCTTTATTGACAATTCCAAATTAACTGGCTATCCTATTACTTGGCTATTCTTAAGCTTAATCATCGTAATGCTATCCTGAGATGAACATGACGATGCCTCATACAGAATATGCGAGTTATTGCTGGCAAGGCAAAGGGACACCGGCTGAAGTTCCCGAAAGGGACCACAACCCGTCCGGCAACAGATTTAGTACGCGGGGCTATCTTTTCTATCCTGGAAAATCTTGCCAGCGACTGGACACAGGTACTTGATTTGTTTTCCGGCAGCGGTGCCCTGGGTATTGAGGCCCTGAGTCGAGGCGCCGTCTGGGTGGATTTTATTGAAAACGAACCAAAGTGTTGTGGTATAATTAAGGAAAATCTTGAAAAGACAAAGCTGGCGGCACAGGCCCGCGTTTACTGTTGCAGTGTCAGCAAGGCAATTTCCTTTCTTGATAAGGAGTATAATATAATACTGATGGACCCACCCTATTCTGAATCTTCAATAGGAGATGTGATAACACAACTGGCAACCTCCAGACTGGTCGGGACAAATACTACCGTAGTCGTGACTCACTCCCCTCGCATGCCACTTCATGCGAGCTACGCACCGCTGAAACTAACTAAAGAATACCGCCACGGTGATAGCTGCATTTCAATATATCAGAAGGAGATTAAGCCTTGACTATCGCCCTCTACCCCGGCAGCTTTGACCCGATAACCAACGGACATATTGATATTGCTACCAGAGCTTCCAGACTTTTCGACAAGGTCATCATAGGCATCTTCGCCACCCCTGACAAGCTTCTTACCTTTTCTCTGGAAGAGCGGGTGGATCTGGCCAAGCGTGCCGTTGCCCATTTGCCGAAAGTTGAGGTAAGACCATATGATAATATCACTGTTGACTTCGCCAGGGAGGTTGACGCCAGTGTTATCGTACGTGGACTGAGAATGAGCGGTGACTTTGAGAGGGAATTTGAGATGGCAATAATGAACAGAAAGTTGTCTCCCAAACTTGAACTTGTCTGCTTCATGGCCAGCCATGAATACCAGTTTCTCAGCTCCCGCCTGATGAAGGAAGTTGCCAGTCTGGGAGGTGACATCGACAGCCTGGCTCCCCAGCATGTCGCCGAAGCCCTGAAAAAGAAGGGCATCAAGAAGATATAGAGCCTGTTCGGAATATATACCCGTTAAGGGAAACTCTTTGGGAAAGATGCAGGAGGTAAATTGAATGGCTTATAAGATTACGGATGAGTGCATAAGCTGTGGGGCCTGCGAGCCGGAGTGTCCGGTCGGCGCCATCAGCGAGAGCGAGACGGCTTACGTCATCGACTTCAATAAATGTGTCGAATGCGAAGGCCATTACGACTCATCCAAGTGTGCTGAAATCTGCCCGGTTGATGCTTGTGTACCTGACCCCGACCACCCTAAAAAATAGAATAATGGCTGCATAAGTAGCTTAAATTACATACCGGTAAAACCCCGATATATAGTTATATAATCGCAATTGGCTTATCTACCGTAACAATGTAAGGGCTAAAGGTCTGTTTTCTAAGTCAGAGCCTAGAAGGTACACCTGTAAGTCCAGGATGTTTTATTACTGGAAGAAAGAACGGACCGAATCGAACTCGGCGGGTAAAAACGCCAGCACTACCGGAAATACGTTCAATAAGAAGTTCGCCAGAGCTGAACCGGATATAGATTCGCCGATACCCAGGTATTTAATCCAGATTGTCAGTATGGCTCCACAGAATACAAGGCCGAGGCCAAAACCCAGGACGGCCCCGACCAGGTGGTTTACCCAGCCCAGCAGCATCGCCGAAAGTATCCGCTTTGTCAGTGCGGCCACGATGGAGGCGATTATCATCACCGCGACCAGAATAATGGCAAAAGCGGCTATTCTGGCCCAGCCGGGGTCGGAAATGAAGGTCAACGCCCCGCCTAACTGCTCCGAGAAACGCCCTGCCAGCACCACGCCGACTATCACCCCGATTATGGACAGAAGGGCCTTAATAAAACCGATTTTCAGTCCTATCAGTGTGGGAATCACCAGTATTATCAGAATTATTATGTCAAGCCAGCTCATATCTATTTAATCGACCCTACCCAGTATGTTTCCACCATTTTACTATTCATAGTGCAGGGCGTCAATGGGGTTCAATCTGGCGGCCCGCATGGCCGGGTATATACCGGAAATTAGACCGATGAAAACCGAAACCGATATAGCCAGTACAATAATATCAGCCGATACCACGGCATTGATAGTAATGCCAGCAGCTTCCGAAAAGACGGAAATTAGCCATGACACGGCCCAGCCCCCGATTATACCGATAGCACCGCCAGATAAGCTCAGCATGGCCGCCTCCAGCAGGAATTGCAGCAGAATATCCCGCCGCTTGGCACCGACGGCCTTGCGAATACCTATCTCCCGCGTACGCTCGGTCACCGAGACAAGCATGATATTCATGATGCCGATACTGCCCACCAGCAGTGAGATACTGGCTATTGCTCCGAGAAGCAAAGTAAGTAGTCCGGTGACCTGCTGTATCATGCCCATCATCTGCTCCTGAGTCATGATGAGAAAGTCCTCTTTGCCTTCCTCGGTAATGCGGTGCCGTTCCATTAACAATTCCGTGATATCCGCAGAGACTACATCGGCAACCTCGGTACTTTCTATCTGGACGGCAAGCTGCTGGATAGCATCTTCACCGCGGATGGTCCCCCCCGGGAAAAGCCTCGATTGATAGGTAGTGATGGGCACGACAATTATTGCGTCCATACTGACGCCCATCATCTGTCCACCCTTGGCCTCAAGAACCCCGATAACTTCGAACTGACGTCCGTTGACCTTTACCTTTTTCCCTACCGCGTCATCGTTACCGAACAGTTTCTCGGCTACGTCACTTCCAAGCACCACCACGGTACTCCTGGAGGCGACATGCCGGTGGGTAATGAACTGCCCGAATTCCGTCGGGTAGTTTACCACCTGCTCGAATTCAGGCGTACTGGCCTCCACAAAGGCGACCGTGCTCTCATCAACGGTGGCCACCTCTACATAGTTCTCGATGATAGGAGCTACGGCCACAACTGAGGGAACACGCTCGGCAATCTCTTCGGCATCACTCAGCGTAAAACTATAGGCCGACATTCCCATACTCGCCAGTCCCTCGACGCCGGGCGTTTTTGATGACACGTAAACCAGGTTGGTGCCCATCCCTTCCAGGGTTGAGGTAATCGATTCCTCGGCACCCCTGCCCACGGACATCAGGGTGATGACCGAGCCTACGCCGATAATAACACCCAGCATGGTCAGTGATGAGCGCAGCTTGTTGGCAAAAAGCGACCTTATAGCAATAAAAAAGGACTCAACAAACTTCACTGTTTATCTCCTTGTTTGTTACGGTTGATAACTGGTTCTTCATTAGACCTTTTTATCCTCGATAACCTGCCCGTCCAGCAGTCGCACGATGCGCTTTGCCTTGGCGGCGACATCCGGTTCGTGCGTCACCAGGACTATGGTGATACCCTCCTCGTGAAGCTTGCAGAAGATGGATATAATCTCGGCAGTGGCATTGCTGTCCAGGTTGCCGGTGGGCTCGTCCGCCAGAATAAGAGAAGGATCATTGACCAGCGCCCGGGCGATAGCCACCCGCTGCTGTTCACCACCCGATAGTTCCGCAGGCTTATGGCTGGACCGTGCCGCCAGACCAACACGTTCCAGTGCCTCCAGCGCACGCTTACGCTTCTGCCCGCTGCCACCGTAGATAAGCGGCAACTCCACATTAGACTGGGCACTGGCACGCGGTAAAAGATTGTAAGTCTGAAACACAAATCCTACCTTTTTATTCCTCATCTCGGCCAGCTTGTTATCATTAAGCCGGCTGACATCGATTCCCTCAAGGGTATATCTACCCCCGGTAGGTTTATCCAGGAAACCTATGATGTTCATCAGGGTAGACTTGCCCGAGCCGGAGGCACCTACCAGCGCCACCATTTCTCCCTCCTTAACGCTGAGGGTTACTCCCCTGAGAGCCGGAACCTCGACATCGCCCATGCGGTATATCTTGGTTATATTCTCCAGTTCAATCATGCCGTTTTGCTGTGACATTGCTAATACTTCCTGTCTCATTGATTAGAACATACTCATCGGAGTTGACTTAACCTTGACCTCGTAAACCACCGTCTCGCCTTCCTGCAGGCCGCTGACAATCTCTGTCCGCAGGCCGTCGTCCAGACCGATAACCACTTCCCTTTCCTGAATCTCTCCCTCTACCATGACCTCGACAATTGTCTGGCCCTGTTCGTTCCTTCTAACCGCCCGACTCGGTACCACGAGGACATTGCTGTGTTCCTCAATCACAATATCCGCCGAGGCACTCATGCCAATCTTTATTCCGGAGTCCTCAGGAATATCAAGACCTATCCTGAGTTTATAGAGGACAATACCCCCCACCTCGGTAGGCACAGGGTAGACCGCCAGCACCAGTCCTTTAAATACTGCGTCTGGCAGCGCATCCACGCTGACATCAGCCACCTGGTCCGACCTGACCAGGGGTATATCTATCTCGTCTACCTCTATTACCAGTTCCAGATAATCTGGGTCAATCATGTGGATTACCGTCTGTGGAACCATCGACGGTGACGGGATATTATCTCCCTCCTTAACCATAACCATGGCAACGACGCCGTCAAACGGGGCTATAATTGTGGCCTCATCAATCTGCCTCTGGGCATCAGCCAGCGACTGCCGGGCCAGCTCTACCGACTGCTCGGCCTGTTCCACAGCTTTCTTGGATGATTCAACCTGTAATTGCTGTATCGCTATATTTTCGGCCAGTTCGTCAAGGCTTTTCTGGGCCTGAGCAACCGACAACTCGGCTGCTTCCACCTGCTTCCTCTTGATGGCGACCTCCTCGGGGTCGTAGCCCTGTACTATCGCATCATATTGGGTTTTGGCCGCATCCAGCTCCAGTTGAGCCCGCTGGATAATCAAATCACTCAGATGATTGTCAATAGCATATTGCAGGAAGGCCTCGGCACTTTGCACTTCGGTCCTGGCTATATGCAGAGTGGGCCACATATGAGTTTCTTCAGCTACCGACAGGGTATATTCGGCCATTTCCAGAGCTATCTGAGCATTAAGCAGAGCCAGCTTCAAAGCATCGTCTGAATCCTGCGTGTTCTTAACGTTATACTCAGCCGTCTTCTGGGCAAGTTGCGCCTGGTTGAGGGCCAGTTCTGCCTGGGTTACCGCCACCTGTGACTGTGCATGAGCCAGCTCTAAAGCACTGATATCAAGCCTGGCCAACACATCACCCGCTTTTACCTCATTACCTTCCTCGACCAGTATTTCGGCAACCTTGCCGGCACTGCCGAAGGTCAGTCTCGCCTCTTTTGAGGCTTCTATCTTGCCGTTACCGGCAGCCACGACGGAAAGGTCTCCACGGGTTACCTCAACCTGCTGCTGGCTGACCGTGTCCTGCCCGCCTCCAAACGACTCACAGGCCGACGTCCCCAGCAGGGTGAGTAACGCTATAGCTAGAACCAGACCTGGTAATATTTTCTTTTTCATTGATTTCCTCCGAACTCTCTGTGATGACCTATATTTTTAATGAGCGCCTTTCTTCAACATAATTTTCAGCTGCATTTTAACCCTTCTCTTCTCATAGCGTTCCATCAGCTCCGGAAACGCCTTTTCCAGAAAGGCGTACCTGTCACGCATTTCCTCAAGCCATTGCCTGCGAACTGTAGACTCGCCCTCCATCAGCTCCAGTCCGTGCTCCGCAAGCCCGCGGAACATCTTGATCTCATCTTCAAGTCCGTGACTTATGGTCCTCTTTAAAGCGTCCTCGCGCAGACAGAAGTGGTCATGCCTCTCTCCGGGTATGAGGAAATGTTCAATCAAACCCAGCTGTACCAGAAGACGTACGGTGGTGCTGATCGAACCCTTGCTCGCCATCAGTACTTCGGCCAGTTCAGCCGCCGACTGGTACGGTGGATCGGATATTAATAGCCAGCCGAACATGCGCCCGGCCATCCGGGGAAGGCCAGTCTGCTCGAAGACAATGCCCACTTCCTCTATGAATTTCTTCTCTTCGTCACGTAATTTATTTTGCATCCCCGCCACCTCTTTAAAATTTTTATATATTATAATATATTTAGTATGTTTTGTCAACACTGAACTTAATAAACGTTTGACTATTTTTAAAAAATTTCACGGAGTATTGCCTTCCAGATAAGTGAAATCCAGCCAGTCTGCCAGCAGGATAAACCACCTCTAGCTAGCTTCCCAGTTCTCCGGCACGCTGGTACGCCGACCTGACCGCTTCTTTAACGAGGTCGGCGAAACCGCCCTCCTCAAAGACCTGCAATGCCCGTTCGGTGGTGCCGCCACGAGATGCAACATTCTGTATCAACTCAGCAGGCGCCTTACCCGATTTCTGCATCAGGTGGGCTGAACCCAGCATCGTCTGCGAGACAAGCTCCTCGGCCTCTTTCTGAGGAAGACCAATGCTTACCGCTGCGTCAATCAGAGACCCGGCAAGAAGAAAGAAATACGCCGGACCGCTGCCGCTTACCGCCGTCACCATATTAAGGTACTTCTCATCACTGAAAAAAATCTCCCCGCCCGTAGCGCTGAGAATATCCCGCGCCCACGCCCTTTGCTCCCCAGATACGTCGGAAGTGGCCGTCCAGGCACTGATACCGTAACCTATCTGGGCGGGTGTATTGGGCATAGCCCGAACGATACAATCATGTCCCAAGCCCTGAGACAGGGACTCTATACTGGCTCCGGCAACGATTGACAGAACAAGCTGAGTCGGCTCAAGGCGGCTTTTTAAATCAGTCATTACCTCGGCCAGATTTTGAGGCTTGATCGCAAGAATTACTATATCTTTACCAGAAACTGCTTCTTGGCTTTTTTCCGTTACAGCCACACCGTACTGTTTCGCCAGATACTCACGGCGCTCCGTGCTGATATCACTGACACAGCTGGATTCCGGAGTACTCAGTCCCTCCCTCAAAACTGCCGCCAGTATCGCCTCCCCCATATTCCCGCCGCCGACAAAGGCAATCTTCATATGATTTCTACCTCACCCCCTGTGTCCCCCTCTCCTTGATAGGAGAGGGGGAATATATCTGAAAGAGGGGCTTCGCCCCTCTTAAACACCTTATTCATAGCGCATTGTTACTTCACCACGATATTGACCAGCTTACCCGGTATGTATATCACCTTGACCACTTCCCTGCCCTCAAGATATGTCTGCACTTTCGGCTGCTCCATGGCCAGCTTCCTGGCCTCGTCCTCCGATACGGACGCCGGTGCCGTCACCCGGTCACGAAGTTTACCGTTCACCTGGACCACGAGCGTAATTTCTTCCTCTTTTATCAATGCTTCATCCCAACCAGGCCATTTCTGGTTATGAATACTGTACTCGTACCCGTTTTTCTGCCAGAGTTCCTCGGTCAGGTGCGGTGCCGACGGCGCCAGGAGCAGGAGCAGGGTCTTGATGGATTCTTCCCAGACGGACGGAGAAACCGCGCCAGCTTCCCTGACCTTATTCAGATAATTGCTGTACTCCATAAGCGCCGCTATCATCGTGTTGAAGTGCATTCTCTCAATGTCTTGGGTCACCTTCTTAGTAGTCCGGTGCATAATACGGACCAGTTCGACTTCAGTCTGGTTCCGGTTACCGCCGGATTTTTGTTTATATCCGTCAAGCGCCAGGTTCCAGACGCGGTTGAGCCAGCGGCTGATGCCCATGATGCCGCTGTCGTCCCAGTCACCGCCCTGCTCCCAGGGGCCCACAAACATGAGGTAAATACGAAACACATCCGAACCCAGCTCGGCTACATACTCATCGGGGTTTACCACATTGCCTCTGGATTTGCTCATCTTCTGCCTGTGCATGATAATATGCCCCTGGTTAAACAGCTTTAAAAACGGCTCACCGAAATCAATCAGCCCCATATCCCGCATCACTTTCGTGAAGAAGCGGACATAGAGCAGGTGCATGACGGCATGCTCGGCGCCGCCCGTGTAAAAATCTACCGGCAGCCAGTACTTCACCTTTTCAGAATCAAAGGCCGCTTTTTTAAATTGCGGGCTGGCATAGCGCAGGAAATACCAGGACGAGCACACAAAGCTATCCATGGTGTCGGTCTCCCGCTTGGCCGGAGATGAACATTTCGGACAGGTCGTATTAACGAAGCCTTCGTTGTATTTCAGCGGGGACTCTCCGGTAGGCTTGAACTCGGCATCCTCCGGCAATAATACGGGCAGGTCTTTCTCGGGAACGGGAACCATGCCGCATTTCTTGCAGTACACTATGGGTATCGGGGCTCCCCAGTAACGCTGCCGCGAGATAAGCCAGTCGCGCAGCCGGTAGCTGACCGTACGTTTGCCCCAGCCCTGCTCCTCCAGAAAATCGGAGACGGCGTTGATGCCATCCCGGTTGCCGCTGAACTGCCCGGAATGAATCATCGTGCCGTAGTCATCGTGGAAAAGCATGTCACGGTAGAATTCAAGGGTATTGAGCATCTCCATTACCGTACGCCGGTCGCGTACGTTAGGCTCCAGTGCCTTACAGCGCTTTAAAATCTTTTTTTCCGCTGCGATTGAGTCCAGCGTCATCACTTCCACGCCTTCCTTACCCGCGAAGAAAAACTGCCATACCGTACCAACGATGTCATTCCAGCCATCCGGTTTCAGGTGGGACTTCATGAGCTCGATGTAACGATTGACCTGTTTTTCGCCATGCAGGGTGACGTATAGACCACCCTTTCCGGCCTTGGTATAGCTGATTCTTGCCTTTTTCAGCTCTTTGTCAAACCCTTCGCGCATCGTGCCGGGGAAGGCGAAGCTCTTGGCAATTCCATCCGTGCGCTCGATTACCGGAATAATGGGCAGGCCGTATTTCAGCGCAAAGGCGAAATCACGCTCATCATGCGCCGGTACGGCCATAACCGCCCCGGTGCCGTAGCTCAGCAGGACGTAGTCGGCAATCCAGATAGGCACCCTGTCCCCGTTAAGGCGGTTGATGCAGTAAGCCCCTGTGAAAACGCCGTCTTTTTCCTTCTCCGTCGAAAGTCTTTCTATTTCACTCTGCTGCCTCGACTTGGCTATATAGGCCTCGACCTCGGCTTTTTTCTCCGGCGAGGTCAGCTTTTCCACCAGGGGGTGTTCCGGCGCCAGCACCATGAAGGTTACACCGAAGGTAGTATCGGGGCGGGTGGTGAACACCCGTATCTCAGTCTCATCGACACCGGGATGGTCAAGTCCGAACGAAATCTCGGTACCCTGGCTCTTACCCACCCAGTTCCGCTGCATTATCTTGATGCGCTCCGGCCAGTCGATGTCGTCATACTCCATAAGCTCGTCGGCATAGCTGGTGATGCGGAAGAACCACTGCTCCAGGTCGCGCCGTATAACGGGGGTCTCGCAGCGCTCGCAGACACCCTCGCCCACCACCTGCTCGTTGGCCAGCACCGTCTGGCAGTTGGGACACCAGTTTACCGGCGCTTTGGCCCGATATGCCAGGTCTTTCTCATACAGCTTCAGGAAGAACCACTGCGTCCACTTATAGTAGTCGGGCAGGCAGGTAATTACTTCCCGACTCCAGTCATAGGTAGCGCCGATGCTCTTGAGCTGGCGGCGCATATTATCGATACTCTGCATCGTCCAGGTAAAGGGATGGATACCCCGCCTGATAGCAGCATTCTCGGCGGGCAGGCCGAAGGCATCGAATCCCATCGGGTGCAGCACGTTACAGCCGTTCATACGCTTGTAACGTGCATGAGTGTCGGAAGGCGCCATGGGGTACCAGTGGCCAACATGAAGGTCACCTGAGGTATAGGGGAACATGGTCAGGGCATACCATTTGGGGCGCGGGTCATCCTCCCCGACTTCATACAGCCTATCCTCGGCCCACTTCTCCTGCCATTTCTTTTCTATTTCCTGCGGGTTATACCTTCCCGGCATGGCTGCTCCCCGTTTAGAAAAAAGCCTCCGCCTGAGCAAACAACGGCGAAGGGCAATATCGACATGCTTCGACTTTTTTGCTTCCACGAAAATAATTGTAGCAATATTATATGTGGTGTGCAAGAGAGAGTCTGTTGCGAAACTCATAAGATAACCTTTTCAAAATGCCGATATGAAATCTACGACAACGAGCGTTGTGCAAAATGGATTTATGCAACTATAAGGAACCCAGTTGTGGTACTATTAATTTCTATCATTTTTCAAATATAATACTATGAGAATCCTATAAAATTGAAAGGAATCGCAGGGTCGGATGAAACATTTAGGAAATTTATATGACGACGTGCGAATAGATATTGAAGAAGCGCATAGAAGCTTTGTAAAACCTGATAAACGAGTTCTTCAGAAACGGTCTCTTTATCTCACCGGTCTCCTGATTAAACTGGGTCTATGGAAAAGATTGGTTGAATCAGGTTTTATAAGGGACTGGTTTGACGAATTCTACTTTTATTGGGTTAATAATCTCGGCTGTCGGCCTTTGAACCTGTATGATTTTTTCTGGCTATATTCTCACTATAGGACCAGGTTCCAGACTGTGGAGGTAACAGAGCATGCCAATGCCCATGAATTCACCGGAGCATGGCAGCTTTATGAAAACATATATTCGCTTTTCCATTTTGTTTATAAATATGCTTTGAATCCATTATCCTTCTTCCCCTATGCAAAATATATCAGACACGCTGGACACGTATTAGAATATGGGTGTGGTATCGCTCCAATCACATATAGTGCATTAAAATACGGTAATTTAAAGAAATGTATGTTCACGATTGCTGATCTCAGGCAATTCCCTTTCCATTATGCTAAGTATAGATTAAGTAATTATGAGAACGTATCCTTTATAGACATAGAAGCCGGCATTTTACCTGAATTGCCTTCTAAATATGATGTAGTTTTTATTCTGCAGGTATTAGAACACCTACAAGATCCTCTACGCGTAATTCAACATCTACATCAAAACATGCAGAGTAAAGCATGCTTAATTTTCGATTACATAAAGAGCGAGGGACATGGATTAGACACAATACAGTCTGTTAGGGAAAGGCCACACGTTTTGAAATTCATTGAACAAAATTTTGAACTTATCAGAGGCAAAATTGATAAACACGATAGCATGGGTACCACTATTGTAATAAAAAAATAACACTTTTAAAGTAAATAATTAAATTCTCAAGTATAAACACATTGTCTGGTAGAAAATATTTGATTAAATAGAGCACAGGTACTTTCATTAATCCCTCTCCTTTGCACACCTCGTTACTGATCTTTTCCCACCCTACCACCCTCGTATCACTCACAGCTTAGCCCGCAGAAACTACACTCCCCTCCCCATAGGCTACTCCACCGATGTTATTTTGTTGACGCAAGGTGCGGAAGTGGTAGAATAGGGATATGGATTTTAATACGTTGCCCGAACAATGGGAATGGGTTGCACTTATTATCGGTATAGTGACATTAATATTGGTTACAGTCTCGATAATACGAATGGCGTTTGGTGGTCCAAAAGTAAGGATTTTCTTTGAAAAGGTTGATAAAGAATATGGAAGATATTTAGTATGCCAATTAAACAATGAGCCTATTCACAAAGGTATTCTAAAATATTTGATGGTAAGGAGGGAGGTTGCGCG
>Ga0209427_10006917_pt1 | contig 12882 bp, 14 predicted proteins | sample DeeMarSWOR136_30_FD_187465 | JGI IMG/M metagenome (GOLD analysis project Ga0209427, IMG submission 187465) | Marine sediment microbial communities from White Oak River estuary, North Carolina - WOR-1-36_30 (SPAdes) (version 2) | ecosystem: Environmental > Aquatic > Marine > Intertidal zone >... | reverse complement strand
AACCACACCATCCCGGATAAGCACCCGATTCCAGCGACGTGGATCACCAAAGAAACACTCATGAAGTAACTGTTGTGTAAATCTTTCGTAGACTGTATAATTTCTATTCTGCCGGTGTCTTCCTCCTTCTTACGCCGGCAGAATATCGTTATATGGATCAGGAAATCGGCCATGGGAGAAACAAACAGGATAACCCTTGAAATCCAGAACGTGTACAAGCACTTCCCCGGCGTGCAGGCGCTAAAAGATGTGAGTATAGCTCTCCATGAGGGGGAGGTGCATGCAGTGGTCGGTGAAAACGGAGCTGGGAAGAGTACCCTGATGAACATCATTATCGGGCTCATCCAGGCAGACAGGGGAAAAATATTCAAGAATAATAAAGAAGTATTTATAAGTAATCCCATAGATGCGCAGAGGCTTGGCATCGGAATCGTTCCCCAAGAGCTCAATCTTGTTCCCCTGCTTACCGTCATGGAGAACATACTCCTCGGGATGATGCCCTGCCGGGTGAAGGGAATGATCCTGGACTGGTCCACAATGTCTAAAAGGGCAGCGCAGGTTCTTGAGCAGATTGGTGAATATATCGATCCAAAGGCTGTGGTCGCCAATCTGAGTACAGCTCAGCAGCAGATCCTCCAGATCGCCCGGGCCTTCTCCTTTGGTGCGCAGATACTCATTTTCGACGAACCGACGTCGAGTCTTTCTTTGAAAGAAACGGAAAACCTCTTCAAGATAATTAAAAACTTCAAGGAGAGCGGGGGTTCCGTGTTCTACATCTCTCACCGTCTTGAAGAGATACTGGAAATCGCGGACAGGATCACGGTGTTGAGGGATGGCTGCAAGGTCGCGGAGCTGGCCCCGGAAAGTACCAGCTTGAGGGAAATGATACGGCACATGGTTGGGAAAGAGGTTGAAGAGGTCTCAAGAACCATTCGCTTTGACCCGAAGGGGAGGGGGGTCGTGCTGAAAGTGGAAAATCTCACCCGTGCGTACGAGTTTCGAAAGATCAGCTTTGAGCTCTTCGAGGGGGAGATACTGGGACTCGTGGGTCTGGTTGGTTCTGGCCGTACTGAACTCGTGAAATGTATTTTCGGCGATACAGTGCCCGATTCAGGAACGGTGCACACATATGGAAAGGAGACAGTTCACAGGACACCGGAAGATGCGATTCAGAACCGTCTCGCCTATGTGCCGGAAGAGCGGAGGAAGCTCGGGCTTTTTCCAATCATGAGTGTGGTGGAAAATATGACCATACCCATTTTGAAGAGATTAACGTCCTTCATTCGTATCGATAAAAAGCAGCAGACCTCCAAGGCACAGGAATTCATCAGCAAGCTGGATATCAGGACACCGAGCCTGAGTCAGAGAGTTCAGAATCTGAGTGGTGGTAACCAGCAGAAGGTCATTCTGGCTCGATGGCTCCTCACCGGCTGTAGAATTTTGATACTGGATGAACCGACGAGAGGAATTGATGTGAACGCGAAGGCCGAGATACACCAGATCCTGAGGGAACTGGTCGCAAAGGAGGGCATTTCGGTTCTCTTCATCTCTTCCGAGCTACAGGAGGTCCTTAAAATTGCAAACCGTATCATTGTAATGCACGAGGGAGATATGAAAGGTGAAGTTCTCGCAGACCAGGCCACTCAGGAAGAGCTGCTGCAGATCGCACTGAGCTAACTATTTTGTGGGAGGATGCACATGCCGATGAATGAGAACAACATGCAGAGGGAATCGCTCACCGTGATGAGGAAGATTCTTCACTTCAAGGAAAGTGGAATTCTCATTGCACTCATTCTCCTCTCCCTGACACTTTCAGTGGCGACGAACAAATTTCTCACGCCCTACAATATCGGTATCGTGATCCGCCAGGTCTCTTTTGTGGCAATCGTCGCCCTTGGTCAAACGCTCGTCCTGCTCACCGGCGGTATAGACCTCTCAGTGGGGAACATGGCAGGTCTGTGCAGTATACTTGGCTCTCTCATGATGGTATCAACCAGGATCGATCCATACGTCTGCACAATCCTGGCCATGCTCATCGGCCTCATGCTGGGATCCATAAGTGGATTTCTGATCGCCCGGGTCGGTTTGAACGCATTCATTGCTACCCTCGCCATGGGCGAGGTGTTTGCCGGCCTGGTCCTGGTCATTACGAAGGGGTATCCTATCACCGGTATACCGCCCAAGTTCAAGTTCCTGGGGCAGGGAATGCTCGGACTCGTCCCGGTACCGGTTATCATTATGCTCGTCATCACTGCGATCTTTGCCTATGTGCTGAAATACACTCCCTACGGGAGGCATATCTATGCGATCGGCGGGAATGAGCTTGCCTCACGGCTCGTGGGTATACGGGTGATCAGGATAAAGATGAGTGTATATGCCATATCTGGAATGCTCTCCGCCCTCGCAGGGATAATCTTCGTGAGCAGGATGAACGCCGGGCAGCCTACCATCGGCCCGAGCTGGCTGATGCCCTCGGTGACAGCCGCAATCATCGGTGGCACCACCCTCAGTGGAGGTGAGGGTACCGTCTTGGGTACGATCATCGGGGCGATCTTCATGGGGGTGCTCGCCAACGGTATCGTGCTCCTTGATATTTCCGCTTACTGGGAAAGGGTGATCATCGGAGCAGTTGTTGTCGCTGCGGTCATCATCGATATCGTACGTGTACGAAGGTTCTGATTTCTTCACTTTTACGATTATTCTGTGTAAATTTAAAAATCCTTAGAAGACGTTGTTCTTAATGTCCTAAAAAGTGTTAACGCTTGGTGGACTCTGTGATATAACATGGATAGTTACATAGAGGTGTGATGCAAGTATTTTTTTTCTGTAATAGGTGCAGTACTTTTTATGGAGCGTTGTAAAATGGCGATAGAAGTAAAAATGCCGAGATTGAGCCAGACAACCGATGAGGTCCGCCTCGTGCAGTGGCTCGTCATGGAGGGAGACAGGGTCGGAAAAGGGGACCCCCTCTGCCAGGTAGAGACCGATAAGACCACCATGGATGTGGAGGCCTTTCAGGCAGGAACGGTGCTGAAGCTGTGCATACCGCAGGACACCGTTGTGGATGCGGGGGAGGTGATTGCCTTTCTCGGTGAACTTGGAGAGCAGGTCCCCGAGGTGAGGGTAAAGGAAATAAAAACGGAAGTATCGTCGATTAAAGGTGTTCAAAGACCGATCCCGGGAATGACGGTAACTGGCGTTCATGGTGAAACAGTTAAAACCGAAATACCCGAAGGAAAGGCCACCCGAGAAGGAATGAAACAGAGGGAGGCCGCAGCTAAAAAACTACCTCCACGCCAGGTTCAGGTTATTGGAGGAAAGACGGTAAGGGCAACTCCTCTTGTGCAAAACATCGCGCAGAAGAAAGGTATCTCCCTTGAAAACATCCAGGGCACAGGCCCGCGAGGGCTCATCACGAAAAAGGATCTCGAAGACTACCTCGCTCTAAGTGGCGGTGAACCCACACAGGCGAAGGGAGCATTCTCCGCACATCAGCTCGCAGTGGCCAGGAGCCTCACCCGGAGCAAACAGGAGATACCTCACTTTTATCTGAAATGCCGGTGTTTTGCAGATGCCCTTCTTGCCTGGCGTGAGAAGAACAGACTGGGGGATGGGGGGAAGGTGTCCATTGATACGCTCATTATATACGTGGTGGCACGGGCACTTGGGGAGTTTCCCCTGATAAATAGCTCCTTTATCGAGAATCGGCCGGTGCTCCACAAAGGCATCCACGTGGGATTTGCAGTTGCAGCAGGAGAAGAGCTTTACGCACCCGTAATCAGAGATGCCAACACAAAGGATGCAAAGAAGATCGACGCTGAGGTAAAGAAGCTTAGCTCGAAGGCGCGAAGTGGAAAACTCGAACCTCGAGATGTAAGTGGGGGCACCTTTACTGTCACGAATCTGGGTATGTATCCGGTGGATGAGTTTTGTGCGATTATCAATCCGCCCCAGGCTGGTATTCTTGCAGTCGGCAGGATCGGTAAAACCCTTGACATCGATGAGAATGGAGGGATGCACATACGTTCCGTCTGCACGATCACCGGAAGCTTTGATCACAGGATTGTAAACGGTGCACAGGGAGCGGCTTTTATGCAAAAAATCAAGGATTTAATGGAGGGAGGCCTTTGAGGGGTATGGATCACGATAGGATTATTGCAGAAATCGGAGCCAAGAAAGCAGTAGAGATGTACCGAAGAATGCTCGAGATCCGGGAGTTCGAGGAGAGGATTCGCTACCTGTTTCTTGAGGGAAAGATGCCAGGCACCATCCACCAGTACATCGGGATGGAAGCCTGCGCCGTGGGGGTGTGCGCTACACTGAAGGGGGATGATGTGATCGCATCCACCCACCGCCCGACCGGTCACGCGGTCGCCCGGGGAATTCCGATGAAAGAGATAATGGCCGAGCTCTACGGAAGGAGTACTGGCTGCTGTAAGGGAAAGGGGGGATCGATGCACATAGGCGATCTCTCCCGTGGAATGATTCCTGCCATTGCGATCGTCGGTGGGAACCTTCCCATAATAATGGGGGTTGCTCTCGCGTTCAAGCTCCGCGCGGAGAAGCGGGTGGCAGTGAGCTTTTTCGGAGACGGCGCTTCAAATGAAGGATCCTTTCACGAGGCCCTGAACATGGCAGCGGTCTACGGAGTGCCCGCTCTGTTTGTGTGCGAAAACAACCAGTACGGTGCATCAACGAACATAAAAAGAGTATTGAAGATAGAAAATATCGCGGACAGGGCTACGGCTTATGGGATGCGAGGAGACATCGCGGACGGTATGGATGTGTTTGATGTATACTCCCATGCGAAGGAAGCGGTAAATATGGCAAGAAGCGGCAAAGGACCCACACTTCTCGAACTCAAGACCTTCAGGTTGTGCGGGCATTCCCGTAGAGACCCAAACAATTATATGACAGACGAAGAAAAGAAGTTCTGGAAGAATCAGGATCCGATACCCAGATGCGAAACAGTATTACGAAAAGCGAAAATTATTACCGACGCAAAGATCAGTATACAGAAGAAGGAGACGGAGGAAAAGGTGGCAGAAGCGATCGAATATGGCAGGCAGAGCCCTGAACCGAAGCCCGAGGATACTCTACAGGACCTCTACGTGTCAATGGAGGTACCGCGGTGATGCACGCACGTCATACTGTCACGCATACTTCAGATGAGACCAGGCGATACAGAGGAGGCATCATACTATGAGAATGGGAATCGCAGAGTCCCTGAGAAAGGCAATACACGATGAAATGGCGCGGGATGAGCGGGTGTTCTGCATTGGGGAAGACATCGGAATACCGGGCGGATACGGTGGCGCCTTCACCGTGACACTCGGTCTTGAAAAGGACTTCAGGGAGAGGATCATCGACACGCCGATATCCGAGATCGGTATATTCGGTGCGGCCTGCGGTGCGGCGCTGATGGGCATGCGCCCCATTGCGGATGTGCAGTACGGTGATTTTCTGCTCTGCTGCATGGATCAGGTCGTGAATCAGATCGCGAAGCTCCGGTACATGTCGGGCGGGAAGCTCACCATGCCCGTTGTCATGAGAGCGCCGGTCGGAGTAACCGGTAGGGGAGCTCAGCACGCTCAGTGCCTTGAGCCCTTCTTCCTTCCCTGCCCGGGTATCAAGATCATTGCCCCCGCTACTGCCTACGACGCGGCAGGGCTCCTGAGAGCTGCTGTTCGCGACGATGATCCTGTGCTCATCTTTGAGCACAAGCTCCTGTACGGTTCGAAGGGTCCGCGTGCCGAGTCTGGTACTCTGGACGCCTCGAGCGAGATACCGGACGAGGATTACACCGTGCCTATCGGGAAGGGGATTATTCGCTGCGAGGGGAGCGATGTGACCATCGTTGCGGGACTTTTGATGATGCACTTCAGCCTCAGGGCAGCAGAGATGATCGAGCAGGAGGGTATCTCCTGTGAGGTCATAGATCCTCGAACCCTCTGGCCCCTGGATATGGAGCTGATTCTCAGATCCGTAAGGAAAACCGGCCGCCTTGTCACTGTTGAGGAATCACCCAAACAGGGCGGGGTTGGAGCCGAGATCGCTGCACAGGTCGCGGAGCTGGTCCCGGATTACCTCCTCGCGCCGGTCACGCGCATTGCCGCACCCAACACACCTGCTCCCTTTGCCCCTGTTATGGAAAAGTACTATGTGCCACAGCCTGAGAGAATACGGGACACTGTACGGAAGCTCATAGAGGAGAGCTGAGTAAAGGATGTATTCATAGGGAAAGATGATCCAGCTGGAAACCTGAGAGGAAGAAAAAAAGGAGGCCGTCCATGAAGTATTACCTGGGATACGACTGCGGTACCATGGGCACCAAGGTGGCGATTTTTTCAGAGGATGGCACTATGGTCGCCGATGCCTACAGACCTCACACGATCGAATATCCGAAACCGGGGTGGGCCCAGATGTCTCCCGAGCAGTTCTACCGCCTCACCTCAGAGGGAATACAGGAGTGCATGAAAAAGAGTGGGGTGAGTCCAAAAGGTGTGAGAGCAATCTCGTGCAGTGGAGTCATCTGCGGCATCGTTCCCATTGACGAGCAGTGGAATCCTACGGGCTTTTTCATCCCTTATCTGGACGGACGTTCCAAGGAAGAGGTCGAATATGTCTCCGGACACGTTGAGCCCCTTTGGGAGGAGGAGGGTGGGAATGCGATTATCGGATCCTATATCCCACCCATGATGCTCCGTTGGCTGCTTCATAATGAAAAAGAGATAATTAAAAATACGAAGAAGGTAGTAACTGCAGCTCATTTCGTTATGGGAAGGCTCGGAGGTCTGAAAGCGGAAAATGCCTTCATAGACTGGTCTCACCAGTCAGGTTGGGTGATTGGATTCGATGCACGCAGGAGAAACTGGTCGGAGCGGCAGATCGAGCTGCTCGGTATCCCTTATGAGCTGCTCCCGGAGGTGAGGAAACCTTGGGATGTGGTGGGTACCCTCACCAGGGAAGAGGCGGACAAGCTTGGTCTTGCTGAGGGCACTCCTCTCGTTGCAGGAGGAGGGGACATGCAGCAGTCCTGCCTCGGTTCCGGGGTGGTGGAGGTAGGAGTGTGCTCCGATGTTGCGGGCACTGCGTCGAACTTCAACTATTCAGTAAGCGATTTCACAAGGGAGATCACGGATAAAAAGGTGCTCATGCTTGCCATGCATACACTGGATGACCAGTACCTCTACTGGGCGATTGTGCCGGGCGGCGGTTTGAGTCTGAGGTGGTTCAGGGACGACATCATGCTCCAGAAGGGAAACGAGGGATTCTATGAGAGGATGAACAGTCTTGCCGAGAAAGTCCCCCTCGGGTCAGGATACTGCCTCTTTTACCCCTACATTCAGGGACGGACTTCTCCAGTTCAGCCAAATGCCTCAGCGGCGTGGCTCGGTCTTTTCGGCTCCAATAACAGCGGGACGCTCTGGCGTTCCATAATGGAATCGATCGCCTTCGAATACCTCCTTTGGATGAACATTTTGAGGAGTGTGGGTGTGCAACCGAAGCGTATTATCGGTCAGGGAGGAGGGAGCAGAAGCAAGCTCTGGAATCAGATCAAGGCGGACATCCTGAATGTACCCTACCTGACTCTGAAAAATCCTGAGCAGGCGGTGATGGGAAACGCTCTTGTGGCGGCTTACGGTGTGGGGGACATCAAGGATTTAAAGGAAGCCGCTCATAAATGGATAATGATTAAAGAAACCTTCAGCCCGATAAAAGAACACAATGAGCGGTATATGCATATATATAGTATACGGGAGAAGATCCTGAAGGGTCCGATGAACGAGATCTTTGACCAACTTGCTGATTTGCATAGTTTGTCCATATGAGTATATCTTCGAACTGGCCAACTTGCCGATCCGCATGGATCTTCGAGTTGACCTGATCCTTTTTGAGTTTAAAAAAAGAGAGGGATTAAAATATGGCTAAACGGTATCTTAGAGGAAAAATTATTATAGCTATTATTTTCCTCCTCATCTGTGCTTCTGGGTTTAATGGGTATGGAGAAGAGAAAAGGGTTCTTATAGTCAGCCAGAGCAGTGAGTTCAAGGAGTCGGTTGTTGCATTTCTTCAGGAAGAGATGAATGAGAGCGGCATCGCGTTCACGGTCAAGGGTATTTCCGCTTTGGGTAATGTCAGGGAAGGCGAGTGGGATGCGATTGTCATTCTTCATGCGGTCAAAATGGGGAAAATAAACAAGCACGTGAGACGGTATCTTGATAAAATCGATGATTTCAATAGAGTGATTGTGCTTACTACTTACGGAACAAAAGATCCGGTACCGAGCAAGTACGGGATTAATTCAATATCGGCTGCATCAAAAAAGGAGCAGGTCAAGACACTGACATCAGATATTAAGAATCGCCTTCAGGAAATCCTTACAGGGAGAAGCCGATAGGTGCATTGGTTGCTTCATCAAGGGTGTATTCTACGTTTGAGGAGTACACCGGCTGATAATCAGCAGAGCGGTTAGCCCTGGTATCCATCCAGCATTCAAGATTTTCTTGCAAAAAGAATCTAGGCCCATTATATTTTTCCTAAGGACACACAATGAGAATACCATTCTGGATATGGATCATTCTTGGGCTTTCCGTTTTAAGCTGGATAGTTCCCGACGGTATTCCAGGGGAGGAATTTATCCTCCCCGCCATCGCCATCGGAGGACTGCTACTCAGGCGTCTGTTAATGAAGAATTTTTATCAGCAGCAGTACCAGCAGTATCAACAGCAGGCGGGAGCTGGAGGGTCTGCCGGTCCTAAGGGTTCAGGAGGATCCCAAGGGTCCGCCGGTTTCCAGAGTGGGGGAGGCTCTTTCTACAGCAGGTTCAGAAACTGGAGCGGGGCAGGATTCCAGCAACCACCACCGCCTCCAGGAAAGGACCCGTACTCTGTGCTGGGACTTCAAAGGGACGCTTCCATGGACGAGATTAAAAAGGCCTACAGGGATAAATTGAAGAAGTTCCATCCTGACATCATAGAGAACCTGAAACTCGGACCGGAATACAGGGAGATGTTCGAAGAGAAGACGAGAGAAATACAGAAGGCATACGAAAGTTTAGGTGGGAAGTGATGCCTCTCCCCTTCGGGAAGTCAAAATCAGAAAAGAGTGTGGATATCGATGCAGCTGTCAGAAAGCTCAAGAGTCTCTACCGCCTGTACGGCGAAAAATACGGAACGAAGCTCTTCAATCTTAAGGGTTTCGAAGACCGCTACCGGGATGCCCTCCTGAAAAGGGTGAATCTGAATGCCTTCCTTCATGCCGAAATTACCGCCTTCGAAGAGCTGAAGAGGAGGGTTGAAAAAAAGGATGAGAAACCTGCAGGCAAAAACTACAGCGAGATTGCGGACAGAATCATAGAAAAGAACCTCGAGCGCGTGAGGAAATACCGCACCATCGATTTTCTTCCGGATGCGGAGGAGGAGATAAAGTACCTTCTCGGGGCGGTCACCGATTTCTATTACGAGATCTGGGGAAGGGTAAGCAGCATCATTAAACCCCTGGGGTATTCAGATATCATTTACAAGCTTGAGAACGATTTTTCCTACTACGTGGTGCCCATCAGGGGCTCCTATTCCCGGGCGGTGGAGGACTACCAGCTGGTTCTCTCAAGGAAGAATCCCAAGGAAAGTGAAAAGGCATCGGTGAACTTCATTAAATACGGTGGAATACTCCTCAACAATTGTCTGAAGGTAATAAACGACAGCCTGAATGCGCCGGGTAACCTCCGGGAGCATCCTGAATCTTTGAAGGATTTAAATAGATACAAGGAGGTGCTTCTGAGGATGATCGACGACTTTCGCCTTTCGGATATCCGCGAGTATTAGTCGTCATTGCTTCTTATTAGCTTATAAATGTAAACCCATCAAAAATTATACTTGAATATGCAGCAATTATTTGGTATTCTCTTAAGGTTAAGCGGCCGTCGTAAAGTGGTATTACCTCAGCCTTCCAAGCTGAAAATGTACTTCCTTATCTTTCCTTGTATTCTTAATCAATTCTTCTAAGTTAATAATTTTCAATAAATTAAGTAATGTTTGAGTTAAAATAACCTTATTTAGAAGTATCCTATTTCCTTGTATTCTTTTCACAATAGATTTCATAGTTAGTTATGCTTTAATATCTTGTAGTAGTTCTCTTACCTTTTCAATTCCTTGTTGCTCTACCATCTTGTTAAACTGCTGTATTCCTATTCTTAATAACTTCACAACTGCATTATTCAACTTATCCTCAAAGATTAAATGACGAAATTCTCTTACTTCTTTATCAAGTTCCTCATCTAAAACTATAAAAAGTTTAGGCATCTTTGTACGATCTTTTGCCATCTCTCCTGCCTTTTATTTCACCAATATAAATATAGTTTATCACACTCTTTTTATATAAACAATATAAAATTTTTTAAAAATAACAATAATTTATTAATATAATAATTAATAAAAAGAATTGATAAAATTATATATAAATGATATAATTTGTAATAAAAATATGAAAGCCAAGAAGACAATAACAATATCGATTCTATTAAGAGTTACGGAGGATTTGTACAAAAGAATTGAGAGTTACAAATTTGAGAATGGAGTTTTTAAAATACTAAAAGAAAGAAAATGAATGATCAAGAAAAAGAATATGTAGTTCTAAAATATTTTGATAATCAAGAAGTAGAATCAAGATGTTTTAGTACCTATGATGAGGCAGTTAGAGAATTTGAGAAGTTCACAGGTGTTAATCAAGAATTTTTTAATTTTCTGAAAAAATGTGCTCCTTTCTTAGTGAGAGATTTTAGGGGCACAGATATTCTTGAATGTAAAGTTAGAATGATTGAATAACATTTGCTGTACTAAATAGCATAAGAGGTTTAGAATAAGTGTAAATTGTCGTTTCTATAAAACGGTTTCTGAGTGGGGTTTTAAAATCAGGGAAGCAATTGAGATAGTATACCCGCTTTCTTTTTTAGTGTTTTGTACTGTTTTCATTTCTTTTAGCAGTAATCTTTTTTACAACATTTTCTAGTGCATCAATTTTATCGAGTAGTCCATTCTCAGCAAAAATAACAAACATCTTAAAACTCTCAAGACTGATACCTAATTCAAGATACCTTCTGATAAAGTCAAACATACTTTTTTGTTCAGCAGTCATAGCACGCATAATAATTTTACAGTATTCATCAAACTCCTCAGTATCAAAACAAATACCATTATTTACAGCATCAATTAATTTTTGTTCTAATTCCACTATAGTATTAAAGTCTGATACTTTAAGTGTATTTGCTTCATCACCAAAAATCTTTTTTAATTTTCTTAGTTCATCAAAACTCAACGGTCTAAGGTTTAGTTCATCATTATTCAATGTCTTGTTCCTCCAAAAATTTTATTCTTTTATATTCCTTTAGTGCTTCTGGATCAACACTTAATGACCTACATAGTTCCTCATTTCCAAGTAAAAACTGAATTGCTGCTGGATTTAAAGAGTCAAGAAAATGCTTATGAACATTAACATCTCCTTCTATTCTTCTGCCTTCTAAAATAGGTAAATCCCCTCCACTAGAGTCAGTCTTTTTAAACAGTTTCAGAAGGTCAATACTTATTACATTAGATTTAAACTGTATACTTGAAAGAAAATTAAGTAATTGTGATAAAATCATAGAATTAATCTTTTCTCTGATTTTTTGTTCAAGAGCATGGCATAAGTCCTCTTGTTCAGCGTTTCTTCTGATTTTCAGTAGTATGAAATTTGCTACCTCATCGAGTATATCGTTGTAACTACTCACCGTAATTTCTCCTTAAAATTCCTAATACAATTTTCTCCACAGTATTATACCAGATTTTTATTCCACAAACTGAAATCACCCAATTCTACGGTTTTGAGCAGTTTTCTAAAGAACTTCGTATCAAGTGATGTATCCAAATGTATATAATCAAATAACAGTTTGCAGTTTTCATCCATTGAATAGAGGTGGTGGTAGGTGTGCCCACCGTGTTTTCTTGTTTTAGTACCTATTTTTTCTTTCTTTACGAGTCCTTTATCTACTAAACGTTTCAAAGCAAGCATAAAATTAGGATATACGTACTCAGTTTCTTCCTCTTTATTCAGTGCGGAGAGGATTTCCCTTGATGTGAGACGGTTTCCAGAAGGTTGTGAACTTAGTAGTCTACAAATCTTTTTTTCTACATTACCGAGGTGAATTTTGTTTTTTGCTAAATAGTTAGTGTTCTGTGTCAATTCTATGCTCCTACTTTAGCATATTCTGATTTCATATTTCAACGTCTCTGTTTTATTAGTATTCTAATCTCAATTTTCTCAGTGATTTTTTAATTTGATCAAATTCTCAGTATCCTCTATTTGGTTTTTGCCCACAATTCCCTTACTTATTTCAATTATAATAAAGTCAATTTTCTTAGCACTTTCTCCACGTTATCGTGATTTTTCGCTCCTCATGTGGATTGAAGACAAATTCTTATATATTAATGTTAAAAATATTTTCTACTTCTGAAATTTAATTTTCGAAGGAGGGTTAACATTTTTTATAATAAAAACTTGTCAAATTATGCTTAAGCGTTATAATTGGCATAGATAAGTTATTATAACTTATCTTATCTTTTATATGGGAATTTAGAGTGAATAATGAAATCCAGGTATTTGATAGCTTAGAACAGGGTGCTTTCAGTTATCTTGAAAGCCATTATTTGAAATTGAATAGAAAATCATACTGGAAGCACGTTATACCTTTTAAGAGATTTTTAGAGGATAATAACTACAGTTTGAGGTTTATTAACTTTGTAAATTACTACAATCATCTTGATACAATGTGGAGAAATAATGATATCGAAACAACTACTTTTAACTGTAGACTATGCTCAGCGAAGGGAGCGATCAAACTTTTAG
>Ga0209427_10006916_pt1 | contig 12884 bp, 8 predicted proteins | sample DeeMarSWOR136_30_FD_187465 | JGI IMG/M metagenome (GOLD analysis project Ga0209427, IMG submission 187465) | Marine sediment microbial communities from White Oak River estuary, North Carolina - WOR-1-36_30 (SPAdes) (version 2) | ecosystem: Environmental > Aquatic > Marine > Intertidal zone >... | reverse complement strand
CGCCCTTGAGAGCTCGAGAATCCCAACATAGTGACAAATCGAGAATTGAGTCCTTATTTTACAAGGACTTACGAACGTAACTTACAAACATGTGCTAGCGGCGCCCCTTGCGCACTGCGCCAGGTGAGTTTCCAAAAGGGTGAAAGACGGGATTCGAACCCGCGACCCCTGGAACCACAATCCAGTGCTCTGACCAACTGAGCTACTTTCACCACTCAAGACTTCACACAATAAATGTAATTTGCCCCCGAGTTAATCAAAGCTGATATTCTACACAATAGCACTCTAAGGTCAACGATTCTTTCAGTACTTATCTGCTGTTAGCCCGGCTTGGAACGAAAAATCCTGGGGACAAATATAATCAGCAGCCATAGCGTCACAGCGGTTGTCGCTATCAAAAAGACCTTTGTTGGGCCGTAGATTGCGATAAAAGGTATTGCCATGGCTGTCCAGAGGCCGCCGCCCATAATCGGCTCGTGCAGCAGTTGTTTGCACGCAAAGGCCTCGGCAGCGGGAGTCTCATAGTCCGGGTCAACCACTCGCAGAAGCAAAAGGCCCGTAGCCGTTACGCCCATCGACTGGCCCATTTCTGCAATTGAACGTTCGAACCAGGCATCCCGGAAGACTCTGCGGGCCAGGAACAAGACGCAGCAAACGTTCCACACTATGCCGGCTGCCACCAGTATTAGTAAAGGCACCAGTCCCGCCAGGACTATTTTGAGCCGTATCGTTGCTATTGCGGCTACAACGAGGAAGTCCAATGCCGAGTTCTGGATTCGGCGTGTCAGGCCTATATCGATGTGCTGGTGCTTGTCGAAACGATTAGCAAAAAGCTGGACCGCAAGGCCCCCAAACAGACAAAGCGGGAAAAGCGGAAAGCCGCTCAGTAATTTGTGCTCGGTCAGGTACGTGCTGGAATTCTCGATAGCTACCAGCCCTTGCTTGGCAATATAGCCCAGCCCCACAGCGATGCCGACCGCTACGATGTGCAGGCTGAAGGTTTCCACGACGTCACTGCTTACGGTCAGTTTTCCCGCACTGGGCCGGCGGTCGATGGGGATAATAGCGATGGAGTCATCCTCTTCGATGTCCGCCGGTTCTCTGCGCTTCTCGACGTAGCCGCGACGGACGGCCCAATTGATGAGAACCATGCCGACAATGATGGCCGACATTACGCCGAAGGTCGCGCTGGCCAAGGCAAAATCCTTTCCTTCGGGCCAGTCGTAGTGCTCGAACGTCTCGGCCATGCCGGCGGCGGTGCCGTGACCGCCTTCAAGACCGATTGGCAGTACGCCTGGAAACATTGATGGGAGATCAAGCTGACTAAACAGGTATCCGAGACCAATCAGCCACGCGCCAAGGCCAACTACGTACTGGCCCCACGCAACGATTTGGCCATAGGCGAGCTGGGAGCCGGCGCTTCGCCACAGGGCCTTGAACTTCGGCAGCTTGACGCCGAGGAACAGACAGGCGAACACGACGTTTATTAGATAACGCGGCAGAACGCTCCACAGCTTTGACCATTGTAACAGAGCAGAGTTTATCCGGCCGATAGGCTCGCCAAGGCCGTCCATCGCGGCCAGGCTCTGGACAACCAGGAGCCCGAATAGCCCACCGACAACGCAACTGGGCAGATAAAGCCTTTGAAGCAATCTGATACGGACCCTTAGGATGTGGCCGGCACCCAACAATAAACATAGCACTACAAAAGAAATCATCGAATCCTTCCTAACAATAAAAAAAGGTGCGTCAGCTAATGCCAACGCACCCTAAATTCTACAAAAAGCGAAAGTTATGTCAAACCCTCTGTTGCCTACTGGCACTGGTCACCGGTGCCGCTGCTAATCTTGCAATCGGGATTCGATAAGGAGAGCAGCTTACGTAGCTCGTTCTTACCTTGTGGCAAATTTATGGTTCGCGTTCCTCCGCAAGTACATCGTCAACTGGCGCGTGAGGCCGCTGAGGCCGATATTAGTCTGAATCGCTTAGTTAATGCTGAATTGTCTTTGTGAAGTCACGTTGGATGGCCTTTTGGCTATATTGACCAATAGCTACTTTTGCCATTCGATTTCAAATTCGCGGTGTATCGTTTCCTGTCTTTGTACATCGACAGGCGAAGAATCTTGAGATATTACGCGCGCCTATTAAGTTTTCGAGGGCTTGTTGCTCTCTATCAGGTGCTGGAACAGCGGGTATTTTTCCTTCTCCTTAGCGAGCACCTTGGCTCTCATCTCAGCAGTCTTGGACACTTCGCGGGCGCGAAGCTTGACGAATTGATCAAAGGGATTCCTTCTCTGCCTCACTTCATAAACGTACTTGCTTCTCCCTACTTGCTTTGCCCAACCCAGCTTTGCGAAGAGAACCATGGCATGGCGTACCCAGTCTTGCTTCGGAATATCTGGCGTTCTGTCGTCACCACCGCTGGGACCAAAGGATTCGCTGACCATGTCGCGCAACACTCCGAGATCCATTTCCCGCTCAACCTTCCCTTCCTCCATCAATTGCAGATTATCCTCAGGAGGCAGCGTGGCAAGGATTGTTTCGTGAATTTGGTCCATTAGCAGCGGGGCAGGGGGCGGTGCATCGTACAGTTTTACATGCCCAAACTGAGGGTTAGCAACAAGGAGGTCGAGACGGATAGGTTTGTCTCTCCTGGCTAACTTCTCTTGTTTTTCTTTCGGTCGCAGAATTCCATCCAATAGCTCAAGGGACATCCATGTTTCCGTCTCTACGACACGGTGGAAAGTAACCACGGCGAAATTCCTCTCAAACATCATCTTCTTGTCGGCCCTCAGTTGAGCGATCTGATTGCGTACGTTTACTCCATGAAAAAATCGTACCAGCAATATGATATCATGGCTCGCCACGCGGCCCTGACTTCCATCCCACCCACGAAAGTCATCGTCATACTTCTGAATCTCTATCAGCTTGGCCTCCCGCTTAGCCGGATCCTTGGATAGCGCCAGCTTACCTTCAACAACATAATAATTGGCATTCTGCGACCGCAGAACCAGCAGATCAGGTGTAACTTGGGCATCCGGTGAGATCCGGTTAGCAGATGAAGTATCCATCTTGCGACCGAAGTAGGCCTTGCCGTCAGCGACGAGCCTCTGCTGTGCCTCATCCCATAATAACTCGTTGGCTAAAGCCTTAAGAGCTTGAACTGTCTGAATATAGTTGTCGCACTCGTCCCTTACTTGGGCGATTGCATCGTCCAGTTTCATTTGCCCGGAAAGTCCTTTATCTCACCTTCCTGGAACTTATCACAGATAAAGTCACAGACACGTTCGATGGATCCTGTCGTAGCCTTGCGCTTGGGAAGAAGAAGTATAGAAGTTGGCGTCGTGACCCAAATCTCATAACTCGAGCCATCCGCGTAGTCAATCAGCGATGCATGCAGATATGGATTAGGATGAAACACTGACAGAGCACTATTTCTCATGCCCTTGAGCGTCTGTACCAGCCGCCCGTTTTGACGCTTGTCAGAGAATACAGGTTGCGCATACTCTATTTTCAAGGCCCTCGCAAAGCGCTCCGGGTGGCTCTGCTGGTCGCGCTTCCCCAAGAAGTCCCGACTTCGCACGACTGCGTCGCTTACAGTCGCCACAACTGTCCTGAAGAAATACCTGAATCCGCGAGCACAAGAGAAAGTTGAATCGCGTCGGATCTTCCCACTAGCCAAACCCCGACCGCGGACATCCAATCTGAGGGCAGAAAGCCACTCTCTCTGCGCGGAAAGTTTCTGAAATACTGACTTATGGTCTTCGTCTGTCCACTCTCGGTTCGTTCGGACCCTCTTATGAGAACCCGGATCATCGATGAGACTCCGTGACGTATATTCTCGCACCCTAAGCGAAAGGCCTTTTGAATCTTCCGTCAAGCGGTTAAGAGCGCTCCGTATTTCACTCGTCCTCAGGAAAATCCTCGATAGGTGCGGCGAAAGGTATCTTTCGATCTTAGATGATAGGCGTTCGAAGTTCTGTCTTTCTGAACACGACAACAAATAAACGATTCCCTGCTTTTTCTCTTCCCAGATGAACGCCTCGCTTCCTTCCCGCCTTTCGGGTGCCAGCTTATCACTACGCGTGCGCGCCTGAATCAGATAGGGCGAGTGCTCACTCCTTACGTTAATACCGCGCGCCCGAGCTCCCGCTCCCTGGAGACGTTGAACGAGCACATCGAGTGCTTTATCACGCGAAAGAATGCCTCCTCGCACCTGCCCCCCCTGATAGCACACCTTCGATGCAGCTTCAAGAAGGTGGGCCAACTTCTCGTGCACCAGGTAAAACTCACTTTGCATTCTTTGCTGAAAATCCAACCTTCACGACCTCCCGGACCAGTTGACTTGCTAATGCGCCACGCTCTACCTCCCATTATACCGACATCGGACACCTGCGCAAACGCAATATTCTCTCCGCCAACAATATTTTCCATCCCCCCCTGAAACCGCCCCCAAAGTCACAATTCCGCCAGACGACTTCCTTTGTCGTATTTTTTGAAGCGTATCTCGTGTCTCATCGATAAATGCGGGATCCGAACTGGGCGATTCGTCAAAGTTGTATAGTCGTTGATGCTTCCGCCTTTATACGCACAAAATAACACACAAGACGGGAAAAGGCAAAGAAAAAGAGCGTGAACCGTATTTCGCTTCAAGAATTCGGGCGGTTCAAGACCCAACTGGCCACGAATAACGGCCGGGCGAACAAGACTCATTTCCATTAAATGTTGCAAAGCTGTGTCGGTTTCATATAATTTTCGCCAAATCTTACGCTTTAAGTATATTCGATAAACCATTGGACCGCGTTCAACGAGAGTGGAAGTTCATACGCGCATGCAACAGAGAGAACGTATCGCGTTTATTGACAATCTGAGGATAGTTCTGACGATCTTAGTTATCTCAAACCACCTCATAGTAACATACGGAGGCGCGGGATTCTGGTATTACGTCGAATGCAAGGCAGACACCGCAACTTTTATCCTCTTTACAATCCACAATGCTGTTAACCAATCCTTCTTCATGAGTTTCTTCTTTGTGATCGCCGGCTATTTCACTGTCGCGTCTTACGAACGTAAAGGCCCCCGGCTTTTCACAAAGGATCGTCTGCTAAGGCTCGGTATTCCCTTACTGTTCTACGATGCCGTTATAAATCCTTCGATCGTATTTATTCTTAAAATCAAGCTCGACGACTTCGAGGGCTCGTATCTGAACCACCTTTGGGACTATCTTAATGATGGTTTCTTTATTGGAAGCGGCCCACTATGGTTCGTCGAGAAGCTGCTTGTTTTCACCTTATGCTACTTGCTCTACCGGCTCATCTTCAAGGATGTCACTGAGCGGCTGAGTGAAAACACGCCGCTGCCCTCAAATCGAATTACGGTCCTGTTTGCCGTAGTGACAGGAGCATTGTTATTCATCAAAAGAATCCCGCTTCCACTACTGGAAAATGTGGACTTGGCAGGGATCGATCTGCCATTTCTCCCGCCGCACTATACTTGCTATTTCGTCATTGGGGTCATTTCATATCGAACAAAATGGCTGGAACGCGTAACAAAATCAGCCGCCAAATGCTGGTTCAAGATCGTGGCCTTCTTTATGCTGGTCTACTTCCCGCTTCTTTTCATAGCAGGCGGCGCCCTTTCGGGAAACACGTCTCAGTATTTCGGCGGAGTACGATGGCAGTCCCTTGCGTATTCTATTTGGGACCAGTTTGTCGGCCTTGGTATGATAATCATCCTGCTGCAAGTGTTTAGAACCAGGTTCAATAGCGCGTCCGGAATTACAAAGTCAATGGCTAAGGCTTCGTATCCGACGTACGTCATACACCCCATTGTAATTATCTGGTTCACTTTGACGATAAGAAACATTCAACTTCATCCATTAGCCAAGTACATGCTCGCCGCTGTCGTTTCAATCCCGCTTTGTTTTACTCTCGCCCACGTGATAAGGAAACTCCCTCTCGCTGATAGAATCTTCTAAAGACCCCGAAAGAAATTTAGCGGATTAGGGAATTAGAAGGTGAGCTGGATGGCCCCTGCTGCAGATGGGGGGGCTGGTCAATCTTAGGACCCCCAACGTGAAGTTGGGGGCTAAACAAACCTGTGGTGAAACGTAGGGGAGATGTTCCTATTTGTTGAAGTTCAGGCATGCGAATTCATTATGGTATTTTTGGGCGGCGATGTCATAAGCCTTGGCTGCGGCTTTCTCATCGTCAAAATAGCCAATGAATATCTTGGTGCCTCGGCAGTATATCTCTGTGTGCCATTTGCCGGCACGCTTTGACCAGGAGACTCCTTTATATTGGGAGCTGTAGCTGCCCTTTTGCTTGCGCTTGTTCCAGCTATTCTGGAGATTCGTGACGATTCGCAGATTTGCTTTGCGATTATCCAGGCCGTTATGGTTGATATGGTCGATGAATTTGCCTGCCGGGACATTTAGTATTTGGCGATGCATTCTTACTTTTTTTCGGCTGCCGTCGCTTGCCGTAACCATCCGTATGGCGTAGAAGCCCCTTCTGCTCTGCATCGCAAACCATTTGTACCTGGCAAGCTGGTCGTAATCTTGCGGGTCCACTATTGCGAACTTGCCCTGGGTAAGGGGTATCCTGCGATAAGGGTAGCCGTAGCGCAGGCGGCGGTAGGCGAGCAATAGCCATACGCCGAAGCGGTAGATGAACTCGGGCAGGAAAATCTTTATCTGGACCGCTCTCACGAATTCTGTTCGATCAGCAATTTTGGGTTTTCACTTTTGGGTTTCTTTACGGGCGTGTATCTGCTGATACGATTCGTGGGACTTCTGTCCCTTTTCGTGGCCGCTGTCGCGTGTTGCGGCGCGAGTTGCGGCGGCAAGTCCTCCGGGGGCTTGACATCCCCCGATGCTGTTAGTATTATACCATATTTCCCGTCTTTGTTCAATAATTATCTAACATACCGAATTTAGAGACCGATAGTGGCGGTTTTTTGCTTGAATTTTCGGGATGGGGGCGATACACTGATGTTGGCTCTGTGGGTCGAGAGGCGGCAGTTTTAGCGGTGGTTGTGGGCTTATGAAGGCGGGGAGGTGGAGTAGTGGAAAAGTCATTCTATTTCGGCATCTGGTTGTCTTTGGTGCTTCTGTTGGCGGCAGTCTGGGTTGATGGGCCGGTCTATGGTGCGGGCATCTCGACTTTCAAGGGCGATCCTGATTTAGACGGCAGCGGTATTGTCGATTACCCGGACCTGGCGGCGGTGGCGCATAGCTGGCTTTGGTGCGGGGAGGTGGGGGACAATGCAGCGGACGTGGACCTCGATGGGACCGTAGATTTTAATGATCTTGGCGTGCTGGCTGCGCGGTGGCTGTCGAAGAAGGACTCGGTTGCCATCTTTGTCGATTCGGATACCTATTTGAGTCTACAGACTGAGATTGAGAGGCTAAGAGCCGATATAGCAAACGACCTTGGGGTCCGTGTGCTCGTTTTTGCGGATAGCTGGAGCGATATTGAGTCGATAAAGGCAATTCTGATAGACAGATACACTCGGGATGGGCTTGTGGGCGCGATTTTAGTCGGTGAGATTCCCACGGCATTCTTTGAATATCAAGATTCGGGGGCCACGCCCACCGATTGGTATTTTCAGGATTTAAGCGATAAGTTCATCGACTCCGATGAGGACGGCAAGTTCGAGCGAGAACACTACATGGCAGAAACCGATGTGACGATGAGAGATATCTGGACCGGCCGGCTCAAACCTCCGCTGGGCAGGCTGGAAGGGATAGAAATGTTGCGACGCTACCTGGACCGGAATCACAAGTACAGGACGGGAGACCTTGAGTATGACAGGAAGATGCTGTATTTCGGTTCGGTGGCTATCAATCAAGACGGCATGAGCGAGCAGGACTATTTTAACCTTGTGGATCAGATTGATGATTATACAGGGCTATATGACTCGGATGCCGACGTGAACGCTATTTATGAGCCTTGTCTGCCGATGCAAAAGGATACTTACCTATCCGAATTATCCAATAGCTATGAGTTTGTGTTCGTCAATATTCATGGTTCCGCCACCACGCAGTGGTTAGGTGGTTCGACCAGCGTCTATCATAACGAAGTCAGAGACGCACGGCCCGGAGCCTTGTTTAGTGTTCTGGCATCCTGCTCCAACGGTGATTTTACGCGGGAGAATTACTTTGCGGGCTGGTGCTTGTTTGGCGGCAACAGCTTGGCAGTCATGGGCAACAGTGTCGTGACAATGCTGGTCGGTGGAGGTTCGATTGAGTTTCTCGAAGACTATATCCCGTTAGGGGTGGGGGTGACTTTCGGGGATATGTATAGAAACGACCAGTCGTTCATAGTGAGCCACCTGTTCGGGGACCCGACGTTGGCGCTGAGGCCGAAACCGGCAGGCGGCCGGCCCGCGCTGCGTGTAGATACTTCGCGCCTGGATTTCGGCGATTCGCAGAGAGGAACGAAGCCGGCTAAATACATATTGTTTGAGAATAACGGGACTACTGCTCTGAAGCTAAACTTCAAAAAGGCGCCTTTTTCTATCAATGGCGAGTGGCCAAATCTGGGGTACTGGGATGTGTTCTATTATGAGCATCCCGATACCGGCTCTTTGTTCCGGGATTTTGAAGTGCCTGCGGGAAAAGCCAAGAGCGTGACTTTCGTCTTCTACCCGCGGGCTGACGGGCCGGTTGGTAAATATTCCATGATCATCCTTTTCCAGACAAACGATCCCGACAAGCCGTATGTCGAAATCAGTCTGGCCGGCGACGCGACCTGACCGGCCGCGGATCGTGATTCGTGATTGGTTTACACCGTTAGATAATTGGCTAATGTCTCACGGGGTAAACGTCGCTACTTGCTCCTTCGGTTTTGGTCTCTTGAACACCGTCTTTGTCTTATTCGGCTGCGATCTTCAACACGGCTTTGTGGATTTCTTCGCCACCTACCAGAGGGGCATGAGCGTCCTCTGGGAAGAAAATGGCAAATGAGCCGGCCGGCACCTGCGTCCAGCTTTCGGATTCGTCCTTGAAAAACTCGATGTCCTTATCGGCATCGTAGCTTATATCCGATAACGTGCAAGCGGCGGTTGGCTTGTAGCCCATCTCATCTGTACCAGCGATGACGTACTGGATATCAATGTACTTGCGATGGGCTTCCAGTTTTGCTTCGGTGCGAGTACGGCCCGGGCCTTTGCTGATTATACAGAACATGCGGTCGCCGTCGATTTCATGCCGGCCGATCGGCAGCTCGGCCAACCCATCTTGTCTCAGGAATGCAAAAGCCTTTTCGAACGCCGGGTACATGTGATAATAGCTTTCAGCGCGTTGGAGCCGGTCGACGATAATATGGTCTCTTCTCATTGGCACTTTGGCCTCCTTATGTTTTGCACAGGATGTGAAGGCGAAGATTAGAATCGCAACCGCCAGCCCACAGCTTAGCCGATGCTTGGCATGTTTCATGGTCTTATTCCCTTTCGACAAAAACAGGTCCGGCCACCCACTCCTTTCGTCCCACATTACGAGACGATGCAAGAAGCCGCAGCCTTTGTCCCGTGAGATAATAACGGGTTATCTCACGGGGTGAACTGCTGCTTGTGCGGCGGCTAACCTTGCGATCGGCACGCGGTAGGGCGAGCAGGAGACGTAATTCATGCCGACACGGTGGCAGAACTCGATGGACTTGGGGTCGCCTCCGTGCTCACCACAGATTCCCACTTTGAGGTCGGGGCGGGTGGACCTGCCGCGTTGAATGCCCATATCGACCAATTGACCGACACCTTCCTGGTCGAGCGTTTGGAACGGCTCGGCGGGAAGAATCTTTTTGGAGAGGTAATCGGGCAGGAATTTGCCGGCATCGTCACGGCTGTACCCGAAGGTCATTTGCGTAAGGTCGTTCGTGCCGAACGAGAAGAACTCCGCGACTTCGGCCACCTCATTGGCGGTAAGGGCAGCTCTTGGAATTTCGATCATGGTGCCAACAAGGTACTTGACGCGGACTCCGGCCTTTTTGATGACCTCTTCGGCTGTATCGACCGCCACCTGTCGCTGGTTGGCAAGCTCCGCCCTGGTTCCAATAAGCGGAATCATAATCTCGGGGCGCACCTTTATGCCTTGTTTGGCCACACTGGAAGCCGCCTCCATGATGGCCTGCACCTGCATGGCGGTAATCTCCGGGTAGGTGATGCCCAGGCGACAGCCGCGGTGGCCTAACATTGGATTCAGCTCATGCAGCGATTGTACTTTGTCCTTGATCGCCTGCACCGAAACGCCCATCTCCTTAGCCATCTCCTTCTGGCTGGCTTCATCGTTGGGCAAGAACTCGTGCAGCGGTGGGTCCAATGTGCGAATAGTGACCGGCAGACCATCCATGACCTTAAAGATGCCGGTGAAATCCTTTCTCTGAAGCGGCAGCAATATCTTTAGGGCCTTTTTGCGACCGGCTTCATCATCAGCCAAGATCATCCGCCGCATCGCCGTGATGCGGTCCGGGCCAAAGAACATGTGCTCGGTCCTGCAGAGGCCGATACCCTCGGCCCCAAACTTCCTGGCCGCCTTGGCATCCTGCGGATTATCAGCATTTGTTCGAATGCCTAACTTGCGTAACTTGTCGGCCCACGACATAAGTTCCTTGTAGTGCACGTTCTTTTCCGGATCGACGGCCAGCAGACCGATCTTACCATCATAGACCACCCCTTTTGTCCCGTTGAGAGAGATCCAGTCGCCCTCCCGCAGCTTCTTTCCATTGACAGACAGGACCTTCTTGAAGGCATCGATGTTCAAGGCCCCACAGCCGACGATACAGCACTTGCCCCAACCTCTGGCGACCAAGGCAGCGTGGCTCGTCATGCCACCTTTGGCGGTGAGAATCGCTTGAGCAGCTTTCATACCGTGCACGTCTTCCGGGCTGGTCTCATCCCGGACGAGAATGACCTTCTTGTCCGCCTTGGCCCAGGCCTCCGCATCGTCAGCGGTAAAGACGATCTGTCCGACTCCGCCGCCGGGCCCTGCCGGCAGTCCGCCAGCCAGACGTTCGGCCTTTTTCTCGGCCTTGGGGTCCAGCATCGGGTGCAGAAGCTCGTCGAGCTGCTCCGGCTTGACACGCATTATGGCCTCCTCTTTGGAAATGAGGCGCTGCTGGCACATCTCCACAGCCATTCTCACGGCGGCTATGCCGTTGCGTTTGCCCACCCGTGTCTGGAGCATGAAGAGCTTGTCATCCTGAATGGTGAATTCAACATCTTGCATATCCCGATAGTGGTTCTCCAGGTTCGTGCGGATTTTGGCCAACTGCTTATAGAGTCTCGGCATCAACTCTTCTAATGAGGGCAGATGCTTGGAGGCATCAGTTTTGGAGACCGCGTTGATTGCCTGTGGCGTACGGATACCAGCTACCACATCTTCTCCCTGAGCATTCACGAGAAACTCGCCATAGAATCTATTCTCGCCGGTAGCGGGGTCCCTGGTAAATGCAACGCCGGTGGCAGAATTGTCGCCCATGTTGCCGAAGACCATCGTCTGAATGTTCACAGCGGTTCCCCAACCGGCGGGAATGTTCTCAATCCTGCGGTAGGCGACGGCCCTCCTGCCGTTCCAGGATTGGAAAACGGCCGAGACGGCACCCCAGAGCTGGTCGTAAGGGTCATCCGGAAAATCCTTTTTAAGAACTTGTTTGACCTTTCGCTTGAAGATATTTACGAGTTTTTTCAGGTCATCGACATCCAGCTCCGTGTCGTCCTTTACACCCTTGGCGTGCTTCATCTTTTGCATTTCTCTTTCGAGCTGCTGCCGAATGCCCATGCCTTCTTTGGTTTCGATCCCTGCCGCTTTTTCCATAACCACATCGGAGTACATCATGATAAGACGCCTGTATGCGTCATAGACAAATCTCTCGTTACCGGCTCTGGCGACAAGTCCGGGGATGGTAGCAGAAGTCAAACCAATGTTGAGGACGGTCTCCATCATACCCGGCATCGATATGCGGGCGCCGGAGCGCACGGAAAAGAGCAGGGGGTTTGTGGTGTCACCGAACCGGCTGCCCATGATTTTCTCTACCTTCTTCAGAGCCGCTTCGACTTCGGCGCGAAGCCCTTTCGGATACTTTCCGTCTGTATTCATGAAGTGAGTACAGACCTCGGTTGTAATCGTGAATCCGGCAGGAACGCGAATGCCTAACCTGGACATTTCAGCCAGATTGGCACCCTTGCCTCCGAGAAGCTCTTTCATTTTTGCGTTGCCTTCAGCCTTACCGGCCCCGAAGAAATACACCATTCGTTTTGCCATTCCAAGGATCTCCTTCAAATCATCATTTTATGTTCATACAACAGCTAAAACCGTTGGATGATGCGGAAAATCTTTATGCATCAATCCAGCAATACATCCCATAGGGAAGACAAGAATGCGTAGTGTATTAAACGGCGCCTGGTATGTCAACACTGCTGCAAATTTATAACTGTTCGGAAGGCTGTGAGGGGATTCTTCAGAGCGAGGCCTAATCGCTTGCTGTCAGACTACTTTTCGCAAATCGCGTGGTCCGTCTGTGGCTGATGAACGCAGACAAGTAAGGATGGCTCAGCATCTTATCCGGACTCTTGACACCTTGCGTGGTCTCAGCTCGTATCTTATAATCCAAGCCAATAGTCCGCTCAATGTGCTGCAACAGATGGTTGACCTTCCAGAGTGTAGGCCTGCGACAGTTAATATGTCTACGAACAAGCCTTTCTATAGACCTTCCGGTAATGTGGACAGCGGGGTTGGTAGGGGCGAGCCAGCGGAATGCACGCCGAGAATCGGCTCTTTTTGGCTTGAGTTGGAGGCTCGCAGAGCGTATAATCATGTTACGGTAGATAGGTCCAACGTATTGACCGGAGGAGCTATTCGACCTCATTAGCTTAATGTAATGAAATCT
>Ga0209427_10006915_pt1 | contig 12889 bp, 15 predicted proteins | sample DeeMarSWOR136_30_FD_187465 | JGI IMG/M metagenome (GOLD analysis project Ga0209427, IMG submission 187465) | Marine sediment microbial communities from White Oak River estuary, North Carolina - WOR-1-36_30 (SPAdes) (version 2) | ecosystem: Environmental > Aquatic > Marine > Intertidal zone >... | reverse complement strand
TTGCCGGAATAGATTTTCGCGGTGATAGTTATTCTGTTTTACCTTTGGAGATGGCTTTAGTGGATTGTGTTTTGTTCTTTGCCGATGGGCAGCAGGTTACCATAGATAGACCTTCGGAAATTGCAGAGGCTACCTTGCCGCAAAGTTCTGAGAGATTTGGTGAAGAATCTACCTTATTGACGGAAAAAGTTGAGGAGAGCGAAGGTATTAGCTATGTGCAGGCTCGGTGGAAAGAGTTTATCAATTCTTTGAAAGGCGAAGGTTCAAACGGTAATCTGGATGCCTTTTTACGTAGTGCTTGTGAGCCAGTGGCAGTGGAGGATGATACCCTGGTGTTAGGTTTCTACTATTCGTTCCATAAAGAAAAGATCGAAGACCCCAAGTATCAGCATCTGGTAGAAAGGAAACTTGAAGAGTTTTTCCAGCAGCCCAGTAAGGTAAGGTGCATCTTAGTTGAGCGGAAGAAAAAAGCGCCCAGTTCATCAAAGAGGGAAGATCCGATAATCAAGGCTGCTGTAGAAATGGGTGGCAGAGTTGTGGAGCAATAAATTGGGAAGATGAAAATAGATAAATCGATATTGCGTCAGGCACAGCAATTTCAACAGAAATTAGCTAAAGGACAGCAGGAATTGGCGAACATTACCGTTGAGGCTACCAGCGGGGGTAGCGCAGTCAAAGTGGTAATTGATGGACACCAGAGAATTCGCTCGGTGGAAATATCACCGGAGGTAGTGGATGCTGAAGACACTGAAATGCTTCAAGATTTAGTCATGGCAGCGGTTAATGAAGCCATCACTAAATCACAGGAACTTGCCAGAAAACATCTCAGTAGCTTGACCGGTGGACTTGATTTACCAGGAATTCTTTAAGAGATGGCATTTGTTGCTGAGCCCATAGCGAACTTGATTGGGGAATTTAGCAAATTGCCAGGCATTGGCCCCAAAAGTGCTCAAAGATTAGTTTATTATTTGCTACGCAATTCGGACGAAGAAGCTAAAGCCCTGGCCGAGGCTATTTTGAACCTTAAAGAGAAGATAGGACTCTGTTCAATCTGTTTTAATATCACCGATTGTGACCCTTGCCTTATTTGTCAAGATAAACAGCGTGACCATTCTAAAATCTGTGTCGTGGAAGAACCGTCAGATATCCTGCCTTTAGAGCGGACTGGGAAGTATCAGGGCGTATATCATGTGCTTCACGGAACGATTAACCCGTCGCAAGGAATAGCCCCCGAGCAGTTGAAGATAAATGAACTGTTATCTCGGCTTCAGGATGGTTCGGTTAATGAGGTGATTCTGGCGACCAATCCTAATCTGGAAGGCGAAACAACGGTGTTATACTTGCGCCGGGTCCTTGCGCCTCAGGGTGTTCGCGTTAGCCGTCTAGCTCGCGGGTTACCATTCGGTGGTGAGTTAGAGTATGCTGATGATGTGACACTTGCCCAGGCATTGGAAAGCAGACAAGAATTCTGAAGGCTGTCAATGACGTCACCCCGTACATATCAGACTCAAGCTATTATCATTAAGCAGACCAAGCTTGGTGAGGCTGACAAAATTGTTACTCTTTATACTCTGGAATTTGGGAAACTAAAGGCGGTGGCTAAGGGGGCATGTCGTCCTGGAAGTAAACTGGGTGGTAATGTAGAACCTCCCAATTACAGCTTGCTAATGCTGGCCAGGGGACGCAACCTGGATATTATCACTCAAAGCCAGACTATGGATGGATTCTCGAGCTTGAAAGGCGATTTATGGTGCATCTCTTGTGGTTTTTACATCTTAGAACTCATTGATGTTGCTACTACTGAGGGTAGCCCCAACGAGCCATTATTTGATTTACTGCTTGATACCTTGAAGAATCTATCACCGAGCAATGGTGACGAAACTGTATTACGGTATTTCGAACTTCAGCTTCTTCATCATCTTGGCTATCGCCCTCAGTTGCGTAAATGCGTTGTCTGTAGTTCATCCCTTAAGCCGGGGTTCAATTTTTTTAGTCCTGGCCAGGGAGGAGCACTATGCCCTGAATGTAATCATGCGGAATTTGCCTCTCGCGCTATTTCAATTGACGCATTAAAAGTTCTTCGGCTGTGGCAGGATTGCAATTATTCTACTGCCAGCCGGGTGAAAATGTCTTCCAAGCTATCTTCGGAATTGAGGCAGTTAATGCAGGAGTATATAACGTATCTGTTGCAGAGGGAGGTTAAATCGATGGCATGGCTAGAACAGCTAAGAAGAGGGATTGCTGTTGACAGTAATCGCGGGGTAAACTAAAATCGCCCAACAATAAGATAACCAGCGATATATGGTAGGTCTTTATTTTGGGTACTGATTGGCACCCCAAGCCGGGAGACAAGTTTGTACGTCGTCCCCGAGCCAAAGCTCATCCTTTAAGACGTGCCCTGGGAGTATTTGGTTTATTCAGTGCTGGCTACGGTAATGTTGGCTCATCCATCTATTATGCTCTGGGGCTTGTAGCTTTAATCGCTTTTGGGGCAACCCCTGTAGTTTTACTTATTGCCGGTATTTTCTTTATCTTTACCGCCCTTTCTTACGCTGAGGGCACAGCGATGATACCTGAGGCTGGTGGTTCAGCCAGCTTTGCCCGTCATGGATTTAATGATTTATTCGCCTCTGTGACTGGTTGGGCGCTGGCATTTAGTTATATCGTAACTATTGCCATTTCTGCTTACATTGCCCCTGCCTACCTGGGTTATTTCTGGGGGCAGCTTGGGGATCCAATAGTTGGCACTACTGTGGCTATGGGAATCGTTTTTTTCCTGATGTGCCTGAATGTCATTGGCATTAAGCAGTCGTCAATCCTTAATACCTTTTTCGCTCTATTGGATGTAATTACACAGATAATTATCATACTCTTGGCTATCTTGTTCATTTTTGCTCCTCACCCTGAAATCTTTTCTCATAACGTTATAGGTAACTGGCCTTCAGCATCTGGTTTAATTCTTGGCATTGCTATAGCTGCCATAGCTTATACCGGTGTGGAGACAATTTCACAGCTTTCCGAGGAAACAAGGCATCCGACAATAACTGCCCCTAGAGCGATGATTTTGATGATAGTCGTGGTGATGGTCTTATTTAGTGGCATAGCGGTAGCGGCTTTCTCCACTATGACACCGATCGAGATGGCTTCACAATGGGCAAGAGACCCTATAGCTGGCATCGCACATGGGCTTTCTATAGCTATAGTCCCTGAGGAGATAGCTGCAGGATTGTCATCGAGCCCAGCAGGGATTATCGTCATTACCGCTTTTTTGGGAGGTATTCTCAAACTCCTGCCTATATTGGTAGCTGTGTTAGCAACAACCATTTTGATTATCGCTACCAATGCCGGGCTTATGGGCATTTCCAGGTTAACTTTTTCCCTGGGGAGGTTCCAGCTCATCCCGTTGACATTATCGAAAGTTCACCATAAATTCAAAACGCCTTACAAGTCCATAATCTTATTCTCCTTGGTGGCTATTTTGCTTCTCATTCCGGGATTCTTTGCTCCAGAGACCTTTATCATATTGGGTGGTCTATATGTTTTTGGTTCTCTCCTGGCTTTCAGTCTCGCTCATGCCTCTATACTCAGGTTGCGGATAAAGCACCCTGAACTTCCTCGCCCTTTTAAGCTTCGGGGGAATATTAAATTTAACGGATGGAAGTTACCCATAACAGCTATTATAGGGCTGGTGGCTACCAGTGCTATTTGGCTCGCGGTGGTCATAACGCAACCTTATGCTCGCTGGGTTGGATTTGGCTGGATGGCCTTTGGACTTATTTTTTACCTCGCATTTCGCTATCGAAAGCGGTTACCGTTTATCCATTCGGCGCAGGAAGTTAAATTGCCTGTTGACTAAAAAAGAGTAGCAGGTTAATATCTCGGGTTGATGATGGAGATAAAAAATATTTTAGTGCCCACAAATGGTAGCGGTGTTGATGAGGAGGTCATAAAGCTAGCTTGCAATTTAGCCAGGAAGTCTAAAGCGAAAGTCTACGCTGTTCACATTATTGAGGTAGAGCGAAGCCTCCCTCTGGATACTCAGATCGATCCGAAGACTGATGAAGCGGACAGAATACTTACACACGCTGAAGATGCTGCTGTTGACGCGGATTATGAAGTAGAGACCGATCTGCTCCAAGCGCGAGATGCTGGGCCAGCTATTGTTAGTGAGGCCGTGGAAAGAAAGATAGATTTAATAATAATGGCGACTGCTTATAAGAAAGCACCTGGTATACCCGATCTGGGCAAGGCTGTCTATTATGTGTTGAAAGAGGCTCCTTGCCGAGTCTTATTATTTCGAGACTCCATTTCTTGAAGTTAAACAGTGAACGTAATTATTATGGGCTGTGGACGTATAGGGGCTGAATTGGCTCATTTACTCGATGTGGAGGGGCACAAAGTAACCGTTATCGATGTAGATAATGCTAGTTTTGACGAATTACCGCCTGACTTCAGTGGCATGGCCTTTTTGGGAGATGCCACTGATGAGGAGGTACTTAGGAAAGCAGGCATGGAGCAAGCTGATGTCTTTGTGGCAGTGACCCGCGATGATGAACTGAATGCTATGGCAGCTCAAATCGCCAAGCAGATATTCGATGTTCCCAAGGTATTGTGTCGAATCTATGACCCATTGCGAGAGGATTTTTACAGCGGGCTGGGTGTTGAGGCTATTAGCCCCACAAGAGTATTTGTTCGCCTGTTAAAAGAAAGGCTGGAAGGGTAACTGGGGGAAATGTACGTTATAGTCGTTGGTGGTGGGGATGTGGGGCATTATCTGGGTAAGCAATTGCTTGATGAGGGGCATGAAGTATTGGTGATCGAAAAAGATGCCAGGAAATGTGAGCACATTGAGGAGGAACTTGGTGACATATGCCTGTGTGGTGAGGCTTCTGAGATAGCCATTTTGGAGAAGGGAGGGATAACCAGGGCAGAGATGGTTATCGCCGTCACTGGTGAGGATGAGGATAACCTGGCAGCGTGTCAGATAGCTAAGCAAAAGTTCAATGTTCCTCGAGTTATCGCTAGAATTAACGTTCCCAGGAATGAGAAGATATTTGCTAAATTAGGAATAGAATGCGTCGTAGACGCCGTGTACCTGGTTTCGGAGCATATCAAAGCCGAGACTATGCTCTTTCCTTTGACTCGCTTATTTAGCATCAAAGACAAGGGATTGGAAATTGTGCTTGTGAGAGTGGGAAAGAATTCGCCAGCAGTGGGAAAGCCAATTGGAGAGCTATCATTGCCATTGGGCTCTGTTGTATCCTCGGTCATTTCCCATGGAGAGGAATCTCAGATACCAACTGTGAACACTGTTTTAAGGGAAGGTGATCAACTAATCTGCTTGGTTTCCACTGAAAATATAGACTTGTTTCAAGCTATATTTAGAGGGAGTTAGTCACGATGTCCGAGGTCGCATTTCAAGGGGAAAGAGGCGCTTTTAGCGAAGATGCCGTGGTAAAGTTCTTCGGGGAGGATATCCCTCTTTTACCCTGTGCTCGACTTAGGGATGTTTTCCAGGTAGTGCTGGAAGATAGGGCTAACTTTGGGGTAGTACCAGTGGAGAATTCACAAGCAGGCAGCATCAACGAAACCTATGACTTGCTTCTAGAATACCCCCTTAATATATTTGCTGAAATTATCCTCAGGATAAGCCACTGTTTGATGGTTTTACCTGGCGAAAGTCTAAGTAGCATAAAAACGATCTATTCGCATCCTCAAGCCCTGGCGCAGTGTGAACAATTTTTAAGAAAACTCGGGCTCAACATAATACCTAGCTACGACACTGCGGGCAGTGCCAAGATGATAAAAGAAAGGACATTGGAGGGGTGTGCTGCTGTGGCTAGCAAAAGGGCTGCTGATATTTATGGTTTACAGATTTTGGCTCCTGGAATAGAAGACAACAGGGATAACTATACTAAATTTTTCGCCATTTCCAAGCAAGAAGCCAGGCCAGGACAAAAAAACAAGACCTCTCTGGTCTTCGGTACCAAGAATATGCCCGGTGCGCTCTATTCTGCGTTGGGGATCCTTGCTACCAGAAATATAAACCTGACGAAATTAGAATCAAGGCCAAGCAAAAACAAGCCTTGGGAATATATATTCTACGTTGATCTTGAAAGCGGGCTGGGTAGTAAGGTTTATCAGGAAGCGATGGGGGAACTAACCCGGGAAGCTACTTTTGTTAAGATACTGGGTTCTTATCCTCAGTGGGAACAACAATTAGGTTAAACTTGCCTTTAGCTTCCGGTAAGTATCAGCCAACGCCTCTGAGATAACCCTGGTGTCACTCAATACCGGCATAAAATTAACATCGCCTTCCCACCGAGGCACTATATGAGTATGGAGATGCCCTTCGATACCAGCCCCGGCAACCCTACCTAGATTTAGCCCAATATTGAAACCCGCTGGCTTCGATACCTCTGTTAGAAGTTCAATGCTTTTCTTGATAATGATGAAGTGCTCCTTTGCTTCATCGTCGGTCAAATTTTGAAGGTTTGCTACATGTCGGTAAGGTGAGACCATCACATGCCCCGGATTATAGGGAAAGGCATTTAGCATCACGAAATTTCTCTGTCCCCGGTAGAGGATGAAATTCGCTTCATCATTATTCTCTTTGGGTTTTTGGCAAAGAAAGCAACCTTGCTCTCTAGCTCTTTGTATGTATTCTATTCGCCAGGGTGCCCAAATTTGCTCCATTGCTTTACAGGGATGTTACCCTGCCGGCAAATGAATTGCAATATTATCGCAAGAATAGTCTTGACATTTGAAAACAATGAGACATCATTGTATAACTTAAAATATGTGTAGTATAGAACTTGTTCCTTCACTTTCTCACTGCATCGAGACTGTGGCCAAAGAAGCATACTGGAATTTGGTAAACGAGTATATGAGGAATGAACCAGAGGATAAAGAACTTACCAGACAAATTGAGCTGCTTAAAGCATTCTTGGAAATGATGGATTTTAGAAAACTTCGCAGTGAAAGCGAGATGCATTTAGTTGAAGGAAGAAAGGTCAAATTTATAGTTTATTGGCAGGATAATAAACCCAGTTACGATATGGTGATAAGCTAACTTTCCCCACGGATTAAAGCAATAGATTGAGCAGCTATTCCTTCCTCTCTCCCGATGAACCCCAAACCATTGGTGGTGGTGGTTTTTACCGTTATCTGGGATGGTTTGATATTCAAGGAATGGCTGATTTGTTTCCTCATTTCGGTGGTGAGAGGAGATAGTTTGGGACGTTGAGCAATGATGGTAACATCGATGTTGACTATCTTGAAATCCTTTTTACTTATTTGTTCAGCGATTTTGCTCAGCAAAGTTAAGCTGGAGATATTTTCATACTCTGGGTTTTCTGGCGGAAATTGGGTACCAATGTCGCCTAAATCAGCAGCACCGCACAAAGCATCAATTATGGCGTGGGCTACTACATCAGCGTCACTATGTCCAGATAAGCCTTTATCAAAAGGAATGTGAACTCCTCCCAGGATTAGCTTACGCTCTGGAACAAGGGGGTGGCAATCATAACCGATACCCACTCTCAACATCGCTAACAATGACCTCCGCTAAAGCTAGATCGGTAGGGGTAGTTATCTTTATATTATTATATGTGCCGGGGAAAAGCTTTACCTTACAACCAAGGCGCTCCACGACAGCAGCATCATCAGTCACTTCCATTGTGAGTTCTTCGTAGGCTTTTGTTATTATCTCAAATTTAAACATCTGTGGGGTTTGTGCTATCCATAGCTCGCTGCGTTGCAGGGTTTTTTCAATTGTTTCAGCGCCATTGGCAAGTTTAATTGTTTCGTTAACTGGCACCGCAGCTATAGCTGCTCCAGTTTCCCTCACCGCCTCCAATCCCTTTTTGATTAGATTCAGAGTTAGGAAAGGACGTGCTCCATCATGGATCATAACCCAGTCACAGCTTACTAGTTTATGCAAGCCTCGCTTTACGGAATCTTGACGTAATGGACCACCAGGGTATATATCAGTGACCTTAGTCCATTCTCTTTCTGTGGCTAATTTTTGTCCTAACTCTAGATCATCGCTTCTCAACGCGATAACTATCTGGTCAATCAAGTGGCATTTTTGGCAGGTGTCTACTGACCAAGCTAACAAAGGTTTGTTTCCCAGGGTGGCAAAGATTTTATTGAGGTTACCCATTCTCTGGCTGTCGCCTGCAGCGGCTATGATGACTCCCAATTCGGGGGCTTTATTCACCATTGATTGTTTCCCTGTTGATTTTTTTGGTAAGCCCCAATCGGAGGGCTTGGCCTAGGGAGTTAGCTTCGAGCAGCTGAATATCGGCGTGGTTAAGCATGGGCTTCTGGGGGGGGTTGGGGAGGAGGCAAGTTTTGAAACCTAATCTAGCTGCTTCAGCAATTCGTCTTTCTACTTGTGGCACAGTTCTGAGTTCTCCATTTAGCCCTATTTCGCCGAACACGATTGAGCCTGAAATTGGGACACGGTCGCTAAAACTAGAAGCAACGGCTAAGGCAATTCCGAGGTCAATCGCTGGCTCATTGAGCCTTAATCCACCGGTGACGTTGACGATAACATCCTGGTTAAAAAGTCTTAGTCCAGCACGTTTGGTAAGTACAGCAATAATTAGAAGCAGGCGGTTAAAATCAACGCCGTTGGCGATACGTCTTGGCAGAGTAAAACTGGTTGCGGTAGTTAAAGCTTGTAGCTCCACGAGCAAGGGGCGACTCCCTTCAAGGGTAGGCACTACCACTGAGCCGACCGTGGCATCGGTATGCCTGGATAATAAAGCTTGAGATGGATTATCTACTTCCATTAACCCACTGTTACCCATTTCGAAAAGTCCAACCTCATTGGTGGAGCCGAAGCGATTTTTGATACCTCGCAGCATACGGTAGCTGCTGAAAGGCTCACCTTCGAAATAAAGCACTACATCGACTATGTGTTCCAACGTTCCAGGACCAGCGATAGAACCATCCTTGGTCACGTGACCAGCAAGCAATACAGGCACATTACTTTCCTTCGCCCACCTCATTATCCTCGCTGTGCATTCACGCACCTGGGAGACACTACCAGGCATCCCCGAGATATCTTCCAGGTACATAGTTTGGATGGAGTCAATGACCACCAGTTTGGGTGAAATCTGTTCCAAGTACTCCATGATAATAGCTATGTCGGCTTCAGACAGAAAGAAGAGCCCTTCACCATCTATGTTTAGCCGCTCAGCCCTGAGTTTAACTTGACTAACAGATTCCTCCCCGGAGATATAACCTGTAGGCCTTTTGCCCTTAGCTATCATTGCTGAAGCTTGAAGTAGTAGTGTCGATTTGCCTACTCCTGGTTCTCCGGCTATGAGCACTACAGAGCCGGGCACCAAACCACCTCCCAGAACGCGGTTTATCTCAGAGAAACCGACGCTGAGGCGGGAAAGCGTGCTCCTCTCCACTGTGGAGAGTTCCTGGGGTTTATTCCCCTTAAGCGCAGGCCTACTGTAAACGGCACGATATGGACTGACTGTTGTTTCTACAAAGCTATTCCATGCGCCACAATCAGGACAGCGGCCTAACCATTTAAGACTTTCCTTGCCACACTGCTGGCAGACGAAGAAGGTCTTGAATTTTGACTTACCACGATTACTAGATTTCAAGTTAGCTGGTTAACATGCTATGACTAATATATATCCTTTATCGCCTCAGAAAGCCCAAGTTGTTGCAGTTTTTCCTTCGTTGGCTTACCCGTCTTTACATCCCATCCCCGCTCTTTGTAGTGTCCTCGCATTAGAGTTTCCATATCTGGCTCTTTGCCCTGTGATGTTCCTTCTGAAAGAGCAGTGGTGGCTATCTTTGGGAGCTTGTCATCCTCCTTGGTGATACCAAGCTTGATATTAATCACACGCTTCAGATTAAAGCTTCGCTCACCTGCCATCATCGTAGAATTGGCATTGAAATCCCACCCGGTAACTGCGTTTAATAATCCTGCTATACGTCCAGGTGAGAACATAGGTGAAAAAATACACAAGGGAAGCGAGTTGAACAGTTCCTCTAAATTCTGGTATCTGGCTACCATAGCACCTTTATCCTCAGATGATTCGAATCTATCTCCAGGGCTAACTCCGGCATCAAAGACACCCCACCCAAAATCAACCATATAATAATCTCCCTTCGTGTGGCTTGCACCGCAAGGCGAGGTGGCATAATTCACAGCGTCTCCAAAAAATGCTCTGGGGTCATGCATTGGGATTTCTAATCCCTTTACATGTGCTGCTTCATCACGTGAGACTTTAAATTCTTCTGCCATTCTTTTCACTCCCTCAGCCAAGATGTCTCCTGCTCCTTCCCTTTTAGCAATTTTTTCAACAAGGCCAACAATAGCTTTACTATCTCCCCACTTCATTTCCATTCCCATCTTGTCTTTCGTGAGCACACCCTTCTCATACAGATACATTGCGAATGCTATTGAGACTCCTGTTGATATTATATCAATTCCGTAGTCGTTGCATAGATGATTTGCGTGGAGAATGGAATCTAAGTCAAAGTTCATGCAGCATGGGCCAAATACGGCAACGGTCTGATATTCAGGACCATCTACCTTATCTATTCCATGGTTACCGTATTTTGTCAATCTTCCGCATCCTATGGGACAGCCATAACAGGCAACTGATTTTACGTAATATTTCTGCTTTAATGCCTTCGCGTCTATCCCCTCAACAGGAAAGACAGTTTTAGAAAAATACTTTGCTGGGACATCCGATAAATACATTGCCATGTCGAGATAAGCCACGATCCCGAACTCTCGCCACGCCTCTCTGATAAATACGGGGACCATCTCCGTTATCGGTAACAACAAACCTGCGTTTATATTTTCTTTGAGCTTGCTTGAATTTGCCACGCTTGATCTTCTATCTCCATATACCACAATTGCCTTTAGCTTTTTGGCGCCCATGACAGCTCCTAATCCGCATCTTCCTGCTGCCCTTCCATCGTCATTCATTACGGCAGCATACTTGACGAGATTTTCACCGCCCTGCCCAATGGCAGCAACTCTCGCCTTTTTCTGGCCCACTTCTTTCATCAAGATGTCCTTTGTTTGATAAAACCCCTTTCCCCATAAATGGGAAGCATCTTTTATTTCCACAGCCCCGTCATGTATCAGGAGATAAACAGGTTTATCGGAACGTCCTACTACCATGACGCCATCGTAACCCGTGGATTTCAGTGAAACTCCGAAGAACCCCCCGGCGCTTGATTCTCCCCATATATTGGTAAGGGGTGATTTAGCACAAATGGTATGTCGCCCTGTGGATGGGATTGCAGTACCCGTGAAGGGTCCTGTGATGAAAATGAGGGGATTTTCTGGGCCCAGTGGATCGAGGTTCTTGCTCAATAGTGGGTACATTAACTTCGCTGAAAGCCCGGCTCCACCTATGAATTTCCTCAAATCCTCTTCTTTTAGCTCTATATCATTTGTCTGTCGAGTGCTTAAATCAACCTGCAAGATTTTTCCATGATAGCCGTACATTTCAATTCTCCTTTTAAAAGTCGATATCTTTCCCTTCGTAGGCATACTCAAGCATTTTCGTAATGTCAATGATGGAGGTAGGTCTTGGACTTGCCGTTGTGCATATGTCTTCCCAGGCATACTTGGCGACATCGTCAAGGTTTTTCTGCCATCTCTGCTTGGTGATTCCGTGCTCCTTCAAGGTATAGGGTACCTTAAAGCTCAAAAGAAATTGCTTGAACCTGTCAACGAGTTTTTGAAGGCATTCCGCCTCATCTTTTGCCGCAATCCCAATTTCCTTGGCTAATTGCACATACTTATTGCTTGCTCTGGAATAGTATTGTATTGAATAAGGTATGAAAATACCCACTGCTATTCCATGGTGGATGCCAAACACCTTTCCTACTGCGTGCCCCAGGCTATGCGTTAGTGCCGCTTGGCTATTTCCAAATGCAAGTCCAGCCATGGTTGCCGCTCTTTGCATGCGGTATCTTGCCTCCGTATCGTTTGGTGTTTTATATGCTCGGGGCAAGAACTTGAATACTAATTCTATGGATTTTATTGCCAGGGCATCCGACATATCATTATCGTAACAGGTCAAGTAGCCATCGACACTATGCGTTAATGCATCCAAGCCTGTTCCTGCAGTTATCCTGGGTGGCATTCCAACGGTGAATTCTGGAAGAAGGACTGCGAAGTCTGGCACTATTTCCATTGAGGAAAGTTCCATCTTCATGGGTGGACTCACAGAATCATCTGTCAACACGGAAGCCCAGGTGACTTCCGAACCGGTACCACTCGTTGTGGGATATGCCACCAAGAGCGCCTTTTTCCTTAATCCCATAGGAATCAGTGGACTTACTCCTCTCAGGGCATAACCTGGTAATTCATAAAGTATCCATGCTGCTTTGGCCAGGTCGATTGCCGAGCCACCACCTACTGCAATGATGAGGTCAGGTTCGAATTTTGCCATCGCATCGGCACACTTTTCTGCCAGAGTTACCGGAGGTTCTGGAGCAGCCTCGTTCCAAATCTTTGTCTGAAAGCCGGCTTCTTGGAAATCTTTAGCCACGCTTCTGGCGTGTCTTTCCACAACCTTGTCGGTTAAAATGAACGCCTTTTTTCTTTCGCACATAAAGGAGCCAAGCATTGCGAGTGCCATTGATCCCATTCTTCCGGTAAAAATTGTCCTCGGCGATCCCCAATGCCCGAAGACTTCTTTTACGGCTTCGCCCCCCATTTGTGTTAGCACCACCTGCATTACTGGCTCTGCATACCACATCTTTTCAGCCATTTTTCTCCTCCTTGCTTAACTGATTTTTATTGGTACTCGATGATAGCTAGCAGTTGGCCTAATTTTACCACTTGATTGGGTGAAATCCCCACCTCTTGATAGACCCTTTCACGGGA
>Ga0209427_10006914_pt1 | contig 12889 bp, 11 predicted proteins | sample DeeMarSWOR136_30_FD_187465 | JGI IMG/M metagenome (GOLD analysis project Ga0209427, IMG submission 187465) | Marine sediment microbial communities from White Oak River estuary, North Carolina - WOR-1-36_30 (SPAdes) (version 2) | ecosystem: Environmental > Aquatic > Marine > Intertidal zone >... | reverse complement strand
TTTGTAATTTTGAATTAATTTTTCTGCTATTTCCTTTCCTCGTTTTATTGCAGTAAAATTAGGTATTAATCGTGGATCAAAACCATATGAGTTTTTTCCAGTGGGATAGATATGAGGAGAACGGATTGGATCCCCTCCTAATCCTGGTTCAAGATACCCTCCTTCCAGAGCGTGGATAATATTGTCTAACTCAAAAGATTTTTCAATTCTACTTTTTAAATCCAATATCCACTTTATTGTTAATTGATTTATGTCTTGATTAATACCATATTCAGACACTAACCTTTGATTTAAATCTTCAAAAGGCAATTGATTTGTATTACCCTCAAAAAAAGTGTTTAAATACCTTTTAAATTCATTTACTTCAATTATTCCATTGTTCTTAAAATAAGACAGAAATTCTTCAATATAATCCGGTTTTTCAGTTGAATTTAACATAATTATTCGAATTAGATCAAACATTTGTTGAGAAGAATAGGATTTTCCTAATGTATGAAGTCCCATGGGGATTACAGAAGCTTTATACCTATATAATTTATCTTCCAATTCTGCGATATTTTCATAATCAATATTCATATTTTTTGCCAAGTTTTTAATTTCTTTTTCGAGATCATCGATTTTATTGTAGTTTTGGTTTTTAAGGGTATAAGAAATGTTTATATTTTGATATTCAGATATTAATTGCTCTAATTGAGCAAATTCTTGATATAATCCTGCGTTTTTAAATGAAGGTCCAGCATGATTAATAATAATTGCATTACCTCTTCTTTTAGCTATAGCTGATTCACTAGTATTTGTAATATGATAATAATAAATATTCGGCATAGTATTAATTAAGTTTAAATTAAAATCATAAATACAACCTGCACATTCCTTCCCTGGAAGAAATTCTTCAGTTCCATGAGTTCCAAAATGAATTATAGCATCTATATTCAAAAAATTTTCTAAATATCGATAAAAAGCAAAATATTGATGATGAGGGGGTAAATTCTTATTATGATATTCATTAGGATCTCCAGAGACTCTACTTCTGGAGGGTTGTATACAAATATATATATTACCAAATTGAATAATGGGTAATATAAGGTGTGAATTGTCTACCATGATCGTACCGGGTGGAGGGCCCCAATATTCAATAATATCATCTTGAAGAATTGATGGAAGATTTTTAAAAAATTTAATATAATCTTGTACAGAGATCTTATGCCCTATATATTTTTTGATGTTCATATACTTTGGTGTATTTACAGCCCCATAATCGATAAATAAATCCATTAAGTTCTTGTTTTCAGGGATTTTTTCAGCATTGTAACCTTCTTTAATCAATTTTTCTATTAGATTCTTTACTGAGTCAGAAACATCTAAGTAGGCAGCATTACCTATTTTATCTTCTCCAGGAGGATAATTATAAATAATAATTGCTAATTTTTTCTCGGAATTTTCTTTTATTCTTAAATATAACCATTTTTTAATCCTTTGAGCATATAAACTGACATTTTCAATTATTGGTTGTACGTCTAAAATTTTGGAATTTAAATCCTCAGAATATCCTAAATTTTTAAGACTTCCAACAGTAGTCATTTCTATTCTACCATCTAATTCAGGCATTACAATTGCAATCACTTGGTTAATTGGATTAATTCCTTCATTTGATTTAATATATTCATCATAAGCCATATCATATTGTATAATTGGATTAAATTGAGGGACATCTAATTTTTTAAATAAATCCAGAGTTATAGAACTATCTCCACCAAAAGGACCTCCATTTAACTGAAAATATTGAAGATTAATAACAGAGCTTATTATTTTTAATCCATCTTTAAAAAATAATTTTTGATAAGCTTCTACATTTGTTAACACATCAGAAAAAACAGGAAGAATATTGAATTCTGAAAAATTTTTTATAAATTCTTTTACAATAGGTAAAGATTGTTCAAAGTATAATCCTCCATAAAAAAATATTCCTAAAGTTTGTTTATTTTGGTCTATTGGCTTTTTTCTAAAATAATCTTTAGTATTATTAAAGTATTCATTTAATTGAGGATCATAGATACCATAAGAGGGGATCTTTTTTGGTTTAGGAACCTTAATATTCCTATATCCTAAATAATGCTTTAAAAGAAATAAAATCATATTTTTATGATTCTCAGCGATTCCCCCTAATCCATATACCCAGTAATCCATCATTGTGACCCAGTATCTTGCATGTCTGAGTGTTTTAAAGGGGAATATTTTTCCTAAAAATTTTAAAAACTCAGTCATTCTTTGTCCAAATCTTACTGCTTTCGTTAAATCTGGTATTTCATTGATACTATACTCCTTGTTTTTAGGAGATGGTATCTTTCGAGCTTGAAAGGGTCCCATTTTTGTTAGGCTCCTTATTTCGCTATTCCCTCCCACTAATGCTATTATTTCTTTTGTATAAAATAATTCTGATTGATTTTTTTCCATTTCTTCATAAGATTTTACTAAGAATTCAACTATAGGTGAATTTCCTCGGATATCAATTAACAAAATTTTAGACTGATAAATAGTTTCTTTAAGTTCCTCTTTTGATATTTTTCCTGAGTCCAAATCATTAATAAAATAGATTTTGAAATCGAATAATCTGCCAAATTGACTATAAATCTCGTGAATTCCTTCAGTCAACCATTTTAAAAAAACAGAAGCAGTAATTAATGTAATTTTAGGTATATCTCTCGTAATCTCTATATTTTGATTCATATTAATATTCACTATTAGATATTTTCAAATAATCCTTCTATTCCTAAAATTTCATTCACATTTTCTTTATTCATAGTATCAATATGATAATATTTTGCTTTTGTTGACTCAGACAATTTTTTATTTATTTCTAGTTTAACATCAGAGCCTTCTGTATCAATAATTATCATATCAATTTGGTTTTTCAAAATTTCTTTACCAGTTTTTAATAGATCATCTATAGCATCTTTATAAAATACATTTCCTCTGGCATCAGAAATAAGAATGATCAAGGGTATATACCCTGTTTTTCTTCTTTTTTCTTCAAGAGCAACATCTAATGCTTTTATTAAACCTTTGATCAGTGGTGTGGTACCTCCTGTAGGTATTTCCCTTAACAACTTATATGCTAAATCAATACTTCGAGTGGGAGGTAAAATAACTTCTGCATCTTCTCCACGAAAAACAATTAATGAGACTTTATCACGATATACGTAATTAGATTGAAGGATAGAAAAAATCACTCCTTTTACTGCCTTCATCCTTTCATTTGCTCCCATAGATCCTGAGGCATCAACACAGAAAACAAATAAATAGCTGGATTTACCAATTCTTTTTTTAATGTGAATATGCTCATTTTTAATTTCTAGTTTTTCTCCATTTTTAAAAGCATTTTTATTGGCAGGCTCCAAAACAGCATTATTAATAGTTTCAAGAACAGCAATATCTGATGATGATTTAAAATCAAATTTCTTAGGTTTTTGACCTCCAATATATTTCCCCTTCTTATCAAAAGTAGGGTGTAGTAGTCTTTGACCAGAAGTATTCATATCTTTTAAGATTCTATTTTTTTCTAATATTTTATCTGTTGTTATCTTAGTATCGATCCCGAAAACTTCCTCTTTTGCATTTAAAATTCTTTTATTTTGCGAATGCTTCTGTTGATTTTTATATAACTCTAATTCTTCTTCCATATTCTGGTCTCTAAATAGATTTTCGATTTCATCCACATCTATTACATATTCTTCAAAAGGAAGTTTTCTTAAACGGTGTGCTAATGCTAATTTTGCCGCTGTTTTTATATCTTCATCTAATACATTTGTTCTTCCATGAAAAGCTGCAATGGTTTTTGCAGTTATATTTATAGTAATATCTGCACGATGAGAATCAATTTCTAGTTTAATTGATAATTTTGCAATATTTTCTAATTGATCATCTGAAATTTCAACTTTATTAAGAATTTTACGAGCCTTAACAATTTTCTCTCTTAATTCTTTTTGTTTAGTTTCGAATTTATCGTAAAATTTATGAGGATCTGTATGATAATCTTCAACATATTTTATTATTTTAACTCTTTCGTTGATATCTAATATCGGTTTTGCCTCCACACTTAGTCCAAACCGATCTAAAAGTTGTGGTCGTAAATTTCCTTCCTCAGGATTCATTGTTCCTACTAAGATAAAATTAGAAGGATGATGAATACTGATTCCTTCTCGTTCGATAATATTAATTCCCATTGCAGCACTATCTAATAACACATCTGCTACATTATCTGCAAGTAAATTTACTTCATCAATATAGAGAATATTTCTATTTGCTTCTGCCAATATTCCCGGTTCTAATGCTTTCATTCCTTCTTCTAATGCTTTTTTAATATTAATTGTTCCTACTACTCTATCTTCAGTAGCATTTATAGGTAAATTAATAACTCGCATTTTGCGAGATTCTATTTCATTATTCTTTAATTTCTTATCTATTATTTTTTGTTGGCATTCATGACATGATTCCTTTAGATCGTATGGATTACAATTAAATGAACATTCTTTAATAATATCTATTTCAGGAAGCAAATCTGCCAAAGCTCTTACGGTGGTTGATTTTGCAGTTCCTTTTGTCCCTTTTATTAAAAGACCACCAATTTTTGGATTTATTGCATTTAAAATAAGTGCTAATTTCATAAGATCTTGTCCTATAATAGCAGTAAATGGAAAAGTTTTAAAATGTGTCATTTCTATTCCTATTGAATTTAGATTTTGAAGTTAATATTATTTTATAAATTTTTCATACTTTGAAAAAAAAACATTTAGAATTAAAAAAATTTTCTTTTTAAAAAAATAAGAATAGGATTTATTTCCTTATTTAGTTTAAATTTGCTTCAATTTTAATTTTTTATAAAAATATAGTATATCTTCATGCCTTGTTTTAGCGATCTTTCTTGAAATATCAAGGAATAACTTATCCTTTAACTTAAGTATTTTTTGTTCTATATGATTTATAACATCATTTAGAGATCCATTATTCTTAACAGTAAATCCAATAGTCCTATATAAGCCTATAACACCAAGTGAATCTAATTTATCAGCATCTGCTAAAATTTTTGCTTCCAGTGTTTCAGGATTAATATTGTTTGAGAAAGAATGCGATTTTATACAATGAATTATATTATGAAGATCAATATTGGAAATATTAAAATTTTGAGCCGTAAGGAATTCTAAAGCTTTTTCTGCAGAAATTTCTGCATGGTTTCTCATTAATTTATCACTTTTTTCATCTATTCTACCTATATCGTGAAGGAGAACAGAAACTTTCAATACATCTATATTAGCATTTAATTTTTCTCCTATATTAATACACATATCATAAACCCGTTCAACATGTTTAAATCCATGAATATCATCTTTCTCAGAATGTCCAAATGCAAACTTCCTTATTTTTAAAATAGTTTTTTTATCTAACATGAGAGTCCTAATCTTATATTAAGTTAATTAAAAAATCGTAAACAATTGGTCCAATAAAAATTATTAACATAACTGATATAATCAATAGGAGAAATCCAAATAATCCCCATATAACTTTTGATATAGTACTTAGGGGTTTCCAATCTTTGTATTTTTTCTTATCTCTATACACTCTTATCGCCTCTTTAGATAAAGCATTATGCAAATGTTCTTCTCCCTTATATGTAAGATAAATCCTATTATTTTTTTCACTGATTAAACTTCTTTTTTTCATAACACGTAGAATCTTTTGAATATTTAATTTTTCAATATTGGAAAGACCAAATGTTGCCCAAATGCCAAAGATTTCATATCCTTTCCCGATTGCCTCCTTAAAATTCTCATTTAATTGTTGTTCGGTTAATTTTTCTTCTTGAATAACCAATAATATCCAGTGAGCTATCTTGAATTCAAAAGCTTTATCTAAGCTCAATTTGAAACTTTCAATATCGATTTCATCTCCAGATTTAATTAATTCAATTAAAGTTTCAGCACCATCAAATATTAGTAAAAAAGCAATTAATATACCAATAAGAGAGTCTATTATGTAAATTCCAAATAATGCAAATATTAATCCAACTATTACTCCTAATGATAGTCTAATATTATTTAAATTATCTTTAGCATCTGAAAGTAAAGCAAAATTAGCACGTAATTTTCCGACAAAATTTTTTAAAATTAAAAGCATCAAATTTATCAAAATCGATATAAACATTAATATGAATGAAAAATATGACGGAGTTATAGTACTAGCTTGTATTAATGAAAAGATGGAAGTTATTATCAGATTTATTCCAGTTATTAACATTAAAAGAACGATTAAAATTGCCCCAAACCTATCTTTCTTTAACTTAATACTTAAGGTTATTATAAATATTTTGATTATATCTGTGAAATTCTCAATACCCTCATTAAATAAAGCATCACTTCCTAAATTCAATCCAGTAATTATTTTCAAAGAACTCATGAATACTAAGCAAATTAAGGAAAAAATCAATACTAATTTTTCACTAAAAAAGAATTTGATCGCTTTATTTGTCACTAAGTTTACTTTTTTAGATTTAATTAGAACATCATTTCCTTTTTCAGTTAAAGAATAAGTGTTGTTTTCTTTTTGAATTAAATCTTTATGGATTGCTTGTATGAGTAATCCGTCTAATTCAAGTTCTCTCAAGCTAATATAAGTGAATTCATTAACGTAAAAATACTTAAAATAACTATACATCTTTTCTCGAGTATTTTCCCCTTTTTCAATAACATATAGTAAAGCATATAAAGGTGATCTATTTGGTTCATTTTCTAAGATCTGAGTAACTTCATAAGAAAGATTAGTGATCCCTTTATGGATTTTCTGAAATTCTTTTAATTTTACATTTTCCATCTCTATTATTTAAATTATATTTAGCTATTTGATTTATTTGAACTAAAATGAAGATTCTCAAAAAGAAGTTTTCTGAATTAAAATAAACTTTTCTTTTATTAGATTAATTAAAATTTCTAATCATTTTAATTTATTAATTTTTTCTCAATTTCAGATATTATAATGCGTATTTTATATAAAAAATTCAGGTTTAGAGAATTTTATTTTATCATTTTTCATGATTTTTTTTATAGCATGTTCAAAATCTTCTTTTGTTATAATATCTGCATCTCTTCTGATGGCATACATTCCTGCTTCAGTACATATCGCCTTAATATCTGCGCCAGTAGCTTCACCTGTCATATTAACTAATCTTTTTAACTCAACATCTTTTTGAATATTTAATGACCTCATATGAACCTTAAAGATTGCTTCTCTTGCTATTTCATTAGGAATCGGAAATTCTATTGTTCTATCAAATCTACCCGGTCTTATTAATGCGGGATCTAATATATCTGCTCTATTAGTTGCACCAATAAACTTAACATCACCTCTATTATCAAATCCATCAAGTTCTGCCATCAATTGCATAAGAGTCCGTTGAACCTCTCTATCACCAGAAGTTGCATCCTCCATCCTTTCAGCAGCAATTGCATCTAATTCATCTATAAATAGTATTGTTGGAGCTTTTTGCCGTGCTAAATTAAAGATTTCTCTAACATATCTAGCACCTTCACCAATAAATTTCTGTACTAGTTCAGAACTGATCAATCTTATAAATGTCGCCTTTGTTTCATGAGCAACTGCTTTAGCTAATAAAGTTTTGCCAGTACCAGGAGGCCCATGAAATAGTATACCTTTAGGTGGTTCAATTCCTATTCGATTAAATAAATCTGGGTTTTTTAATGGTAATTCCACTGTTTCCTTTACTTCTTGGATTTGTTCTTCCAAACCTCCAATATCATCATAAGAAATATCTGGAATTGAATCTATTAATTCCATCCCTTTAACAAAGGGATCTAAATTAGTAGGAAGAATTTCTACAATTTTTAGAGTATTTTGATTTAATGCAACACTCATACCGGGAGTTAATTTTTCAAATTTAAGATTATGATTAACATTTACAACAAAATTAGGACCAGAGGAACTATTAACGATTATTCTTTCATTTCTATCATCTAATAGATCAGTTATTGTTGCATGCATTAAAGCTGGTTTTCTAATCTCATCAAATTCGTTTCGTAGAGCAATTAATTCATTTTCCAATTTTCTCCTTTCAGTTTCTAATAGGCTTATTTCACTTTCGAGATTTCGTAGTCTTTTTTCAAGATGTTTAGTGTAGACTATTAAATGTTCTTCATTTTTAGTATCTCTGTCTTTTTTAGTGTCTCTAGGAATCGATTGCATTTTTATTCAATAGAATTTTATTTTATCATTATGTTTTTATATATAGTACTTACATTTATTTTTATCTAAGACAAAATTGGAAATGATTTAATATCTTCAATGGTTCTTATTTTTTTTTAATTTTCTTTAAATGTACGCCTAAAAAAAATCTAAAAAGCTCATTTACTGAGTTGAATAAATTTAATAGTTATAGGAGGCAATCCTATTGTTAACCTTTCACTAGCATTTTTTGAAAGGCTTCATTCAATCTATTAATTATTTCTTTTAATTTTAAAATAGTGAGTAAATTTTTCATGATCTTTTCCATAGATTCTCATAATAACTCTTTTGAATTTTCCATAATCCATCCTTTCTTTCATCACATCAGCTCATCAATCAGCATGTACAACTATAGTAATTTCACTATCCGGATATAAATTAAAATTAATATCTTCGCGTAATGGCATGAATTCTTTATTTGGACCATAAGCATTTACTGCACAATCATCATAAATATTATTTTCTTCTGCATCCCATATTAATTGAAGGTAACTGTGAATTAACCCTTTATAAATGGGGAATATGGAAACATCAGGATTTTCATACGTATTTTTATCTAAAGTAGATAATGCATCAATAATTGATCCATTATCACTTATGAGTAAGTTGTTTTCAAGTCCTTTTGACAATCTTTTTTCTGGATCTGAAGCAAAAATTATTAGTTTGATTTTTTTAATTTTAGTAATCACCCCTTCAAAATAGGATAAATAATTTTTAAATTTAAATTAGTCCTTTTTCTTTAAGGATTTTGGGTAATTCTTTCTTGAGAGTAAAAGATGATGTAAATATCTTAACTCTATCAACTACAATACAATTATTCCGTAGATTAAGTTGCCTTGCTTCTTCAGAATTAAGGTTCTTAGTATCATAATCAATATATTTTATATAAGGTGTAAGTTCCATAAATACTCGATTCATAAATTTATCCCATTCACATGCACATGCATCTAATGGAACATAAATGTCTACTTTAATTTTTTTTAAATTTAAATTATCACTAATCTTAATCATCTCCTAAATTAATTTAAATCTTTTTTATGAAGTTCCTTGTATCTATTATTTCCACTATAAATAGGCGTGGGTTCCCAATCTGGACTGATTTTATTACAATTTAATTCTGAATAGCCGCTCGAATTAGAATTTTTTCCAATAATTCCCTTTATTATCTTTGTAACTTTTTCATCCATTTCTTCTTCATTCATAGCTACTCATGTAATTTTTATTAATTTTCCAAGATTTTTACTACTTTACTGATAATCTGTTTCAAAATTAAAGATATTAGGATTTCCAAAAACCTTTCTTTCTTAAAAATCGTCCTAAATATACTATCGATAGCATAACTGGAACTTCCCAAAAGAGCCCCATAGTAGTACCTAAAGCTGCAACAGAATTAGCTGTATATATAGCAACAGCAGTAGCAATAGCAATCTCGAAATGACTTGACGAACCAATGATAACCGTAATTATTGCTTCACGATACTTCAATTTAAATAATTTTGTAATTAGTATATTATAACCAACAACAATAAAAAATCCTACTAAGAGTGGAACTGTAACTAAAAGTAATAAATCGGGTCTTTCTATTAATACATTTCCATTCATTGAAAATAGGACAATTAAAGTTGTCAGCAAAGCAATAATAGAAATTTTTCCTACAATTGGACGGTATGTATTATTAAACCAGTCTACTCCTTTACTACGAATTATCAGCTTTCTGCTAATGATTCCCCCTAATAGTGGAAGCCCGATAAATACAAGTGATGAAATTAGTAGAAGAATCCAATTAACTGGAATGCTTTGAATACCTGATAGTAAAGTTACCATAGGAGCATAACCAAAGATGATTGTGATTGTATTTAAACTCGTGTTTATTACATTTTGCTCTTGATTCCCTTTTGCCATCCATCCCCACACTAAAACCATCGCTGTACATGGGGAACTAGAGAGTAAGATAATCGCAAAAGCCAATTGACGAATGCTTTCAGAATTTCCTGGTAAAAAGATATTTATCATTGCCAAACCTATGAATGGAGCAACAACCCAGTTGGATATAATAGTTAAAATTATTGGTTTAGGATTTTTCCCTAATTTTTTCAATTCAGAAGCTTGAAGATTCAACATTGCAGGATACATCATTAAAAATAGGCATATTCCAACAGGGACAGAAATTTCCCCAATTTTAAAGGATTCAATAGCTTGGCTAATGCCGGGAAAAATCTGTGAAAAGAGAATTCCAATTAATATGCATAAAGCAACCCATAAGGGAAGAAATTTCTCAAAAAAGCTGATTGTCCTACCTTCTTCTTCACTCATATTATTTTTCCTAATTCAATTTTTTGTAAAATTTAGTAATGATCTTAAATAACAAAATTTTTATTCAAATAAAAATTTGTTGATTTGGATAAACTAATATATATTTATTTTTCTTTTATAATTATTGAATAATAGAAAAAAAGTGTTCTAAATGGATATTGCCCATGAAAATGAAATTAAAGATAAATTAATTAAATGTGAAGATATAGACAACGTAGATGTACATTTCAAACAATTAAGATCATATGGAGATGAGTTATTTCAAGATTCTAGGTTCGATGATCTGATTGAGTTCCTGAATGCTCTTTCAAATAAGAAACGTTTAATCATTTTAAATATTTTAAAAGAAGAAGATAGATGTGTATGTGAATTAGAAGCAACATTAGATGAATCACAACCGTCTATATCACATCATTTAAAGATCCTTGAAAATGCTGGATTAATTAGGGGATGGAAAAAAGGTAAATTTACTCATTATGATCTTGTTAAAGAACAAATTGAACTATTTCTAAATTTATTACACCAAGAATTAGATTAAAACTACTCAAGCCTTAAAATTTAGTGTCTATATCTATTAGTAATTGCTTTCTAATTATTTATTGATATTTATCTCGAAAATACAATTTTAAAAATTCTACGGATTTTGTCGGAGGTTTATTTATCGCTAACGATGAGTACCGCTAAATATATATGTGTTAAATGTCATTTAAATAATGTTCATAAAATTACCAAAGAAATTAAGGAAATTTTTCAATGAAAGATTTAAACGACATTCCGGAAATTTTAACATATCTTCAGATTATTAAACCTTCAGAAATTAATATTAATAAAGAAGATATTTTTTATCGGGATAAATATAATGAATTCATAAATTATATTAAAGTAATGTTGACCAACCATGATGATATGATTCTAAATGGCTATCTAGAACCAAAAGGAACAGTTTTAATTAATGTTAATCCTGGAACGGATATTATAGATTACATCAAATTAATAGCTAAAAATTATTACTTAGATTTAATTAAATTTAATGATATTGAAATTCTTAATACTCCAGATAAATTTTTAAAAAGCTTTATTTCACTTTTAGAAGCTTTTACTAATAGTAAAAATAAAGAAGATAAAACTAGTGAAGAAGAGCTAGATCCAGATAAAATTGAAGAGAAAAAAATAATATTAATTAATCAAGAACAAATATTCAAGAAAAAATTCGATGATAAAAACTTGTTAGAAGTTTTTTCAAATGTTTGGCAAAGTAAAGGATTTAATTTTAGTTTTATTAAATTGAATACTATTTTAGTATGGTTAAATTATAATATTAAAGATATTTACAGTATATCGAATAAATTATATGATATATTTGATCTTTTTATAAAAATTCCTTTACTGAATAAGATAGAGCGAGAAACAGTTTTAAAAGATTTTCTGGAAGCAAATTCTAAGATAGTGTTTGATATAAATGATATTCTAAATTATACAGAAAATTGGGAAGTTAGAGATATTAAGCAGTTATTAAAAGTGGGAATATTTAAACATTTTTTAAATTCGGAATTAAATGAAACTAGCAACGAAATAACAGATGTTTTAGTCGAATTAATTAATTCAGGCGAATACATCCCAAATGTTCATACCGCAGTATTAAGAAGAAATTCGAAAGCAGAATTAAGTGAAGAACTTACTCAAGACCAAGAAATTGTTTATTATAAGAAGAATAAAAATCTTGATAAAGTTAACCACATAAGTGGTGTAATTAATGGAATTCGAGAGTTAAGAACTTCAGATTTTATGTTAAATCAGCTATATGAAGATGCAGCGTCTAAAAATTATACTGAACTTACAATCATTATCGATAAATTAGATAAAAAAGAGCCATTGGAAGATAATGATATGAAATTGTTAGCCCTGCATCCATTTATCTTAAATGATACTCCGAATAAGGCGCAAATAAATTTAGAAAAAGCAAAGAAACGAATAGATTTAATAAAGCAAGCATTTGGTAAATGAAAATAGTAAAATGAAATACTATGGCTAATAAATCACGATCACCTACAGAAAGAGATGATATCCACTACCAAGAAAATAAAGAGATTTTTATTACTAAAGTTATTTTGGAGAATTTTTTGTCTTTCCAAAAGGATGAAGTCGATTTTGGTAAGTCTAAATTCGTGATAATTGTAGGACCAAATTGGAGTGGGAAAACTTCTGTATTTCAAGCGATTAAATTTGCATTAGGGAGCAATGAAAGAGATGAACGATACAAAAAATGGTCAGATTTCATAAGAAATGG